>JGI2171J19970_10002016_pt1 | contig 11191 bp, 13 predicted proteins | sample DeeMarSWOR324_28_FD_19970 | JGI IMG/M metagenome (IMG submission 19970) | reverse complement strand
GCTATTAGGGCGAAGACTAGGGCAAAGATGTGGTTTAGCATGTGCCAAGCGTCTGTTAAGAGGGCTAGGCTGTTTGTTAAGATTCCTCCGACTAATTCAATGATGAAGAAAGCTATGGTAATGCCTAAGGCTATTCCAAGATATCTTGTGCTTCTTGGGGGATGAATATGTTCGTGCATTGGAACCTCGCACTCATCGTAATAATGGTTTTATCCTTTACTATTAAATCTAATTTTTTGTTAGGTCTAAAAACCTTAATAGTGAGTGAAGAAGTACCCAAAAAGGAAGCAAATTGTCTGATATAACTAATATCATCCTAGCAACTGGTATTGTCAGCCTTTTTTCATTGGCTGGAATTTATGCTTTATCTCTAAAAGAAAAAACGTTGCACAAGATTCTGTTAGTCCTCGTCGCTTTTTCTGCTGGGTCAATTCTTGGCGCTGCATATTTTGATTTGCTTCCAGAGGCTATAGAACTTTTTGAGGAGGAGTCGGTTGTGTTCATCTACATTACTTTAGGTTTCGTTTCTTTCTTTTTCCTTGAGCGGTTCATTTACTGGTACCATGGACATCCTCATGAAGCCGATATATCTGCTGAGCTTGCCGATCGAGCTGCCACCAAAAGTTTTGCCTATCTGAACCTCATTGGCGACGGGATTCACAACTTTGTTGACGGAATGGTTATCGCCGCAAGCTTCCTGATTGGATTCTCAGTGGGATTAGCTACAACAGTTGCTGTGATATTCCATGAACTTCCTCAGGAAATGGGAGACTACGGGATTTTGGTTTACGCAGGTTTCAAGCGGGGCAAAGCTTTGTTACTTAATTTTGTGGTAGCCGTGATAGTCGTTTTGGGAGGAGTCTCCGCAGTCTTCTTCATAGAAACGATTGAAGCGTTAAGTGGATTGTTAATAGCTCTTGCAGCAGGTGGTTTCATTTATCTGGCGGCTTCAGAGTTGATTCCCGAACTGCATGGGGAGAAAAGTTTCAAGAAATCTGCCGTTCAGTTTGTCGTGTTTATTTTGGGGATTGCTCTCATATGGTCTTTGGGCATCATCTTTCCCGAATAGAAGATTCATTTCCAAAAAAATAGTAGTTCAGCTTGGTCCTAGTTTGGTTGGGTTTTTCTGTAGCGTAATGTTTATAAGGAGGATATGAAGAATTCTTCATATGAAAACTAATTCAAATAAAGGTGAAACATAACATGCCCCAAACCAAAATTTTAGAAAACATTTATTGGGTTGGAGCCGTCGACTGGAACATCAGACACTTCCACGGCTTCACCTACTCAACCCACCGCGGAACCACATACAACGCCTACCTAATCACCGACAAAAAAACAGCGTTAATCGACAGCGTTTATAACCCCTTCGCAGAAGACATGATAGAAAAAATTAGAGAAGTCATCAACCCTTCCAAAATAGACTATGTTGTAGCTAACCACGTTGAAACAGACCATTCTGGCGCTATCCAAGAAATTTTGAAACTAGCTCCTAAAGCAAAGGTAATAGGCACTGCTCGATGCAAAGAAGGACTACAAAAACACTATTTCGGCAACTGGAATTTCCAAGTCGTCAAAACTGGCGACGAGATAAATTTAGGCGAAAGAAGTTTGAAGTTCATTGAAGCTCCCATGCTTCACTGGCCAGACAGCATGTTCACCTACATAGAGAAAGATGCGCTGCTCTTGCCTAATGACGCGTTTGGTCAACACTTAGCAACGTCAAAACGATTCAATGATGAAGTGGATGAGAAAATACTGATGGAAGAGGCTGCTAAATATTATGCCAACATCTTGTGGCCGTTCAGTCAATTGGTGATAAGGAAAATTGAGGAAGTTCAGAAGCTAGGTTTAAAGATTAGTATGATTGCGCCAAGCCACGGCATTATCTGGCGTAGTAATCCAATGAAAATAGTTGAGGCTTATCTCAAGTGGGCTAAGGGTGAGGCGGAGAAAAAGGTTCTGGTTGTGTATGATACTATGTGGGGTAGCACGGAAAAAATGGCTAAAGCTATAGTTAATGGCATTAGTAGCGAGGGTGTTGAGGCTATGGTGTTTAGGCTTCCATTTTCAGATCGAGGAGACATAATTGGAGAGCTTCTGGGAGCAAAAGGGATACTTGTTGGCTCGTCAACCATTAATAATGGTGTTCTTCCAACTGTGGCTCCATTTTTGGAAGAAATGCAAGGTTTAAGGCCGAGAAATAAAATTGCTGCTGCCTTCGGCTCTTATGGGTGGGGAGGCGGAGCGGCTAAAGCTATTGAAGAGAGTCTGGAAAAAGCGAGTATGGAAATAGTTGCTCCTACATTGACGGTTAAATGGGTTCCTGACAAAGATGAAATTCAGAAATGCTTCGAGTTTGGAAAAGAATTCGCAAAGAAACTATAGTTAAAAACCAAATGATTCTAATCATAAAACAGTTATTTGCTTTTTTCGCATTTCTCTGATTTCTCCTTTTCCAGCTTTATCCACCATTCAGGAACTCTCGCATCCTCAACCATGTCCCACTTGTCGAATGGTTTTATATCCAAGACTGGTGTGCCATCAAACGCGTCGAGACCTCGAACAGTCACGACATTACCTTCCACTTCCAAAAGCTCAACTAATGTAACTCCTATGGGATTTGGACGATGTGATGTTCGTGTCGCAAAAACTCCCAGTAAAGGCATGTCTATTCTGCCTCTAGGATGAACCTTCATGGTCGTTCTCTCTTCCTTTGGAATTCTATGCATCCAAAATATCACAAACAAATGCGAAAAATCTTCGATTCCATCCAAAGCTTTTATCAAATCATTGCGAAGGATTATCTTTGAAACGTTACTTCGGTTCCTGACTTCTTTTCCAACAGCCTTCGTTTTGACGAAACCTATTGGTTTTACCTCAATCTTTTCTATAGCTGACACCTCAATCACTCAACTTTTCTAGTCTTCAGAAGTCACCTTTATTATTGGCGCAATTTTCTCAGGGCTCACGACAACATCAACAATGGCTGGCTTATCCGATTTGAAAGCCTGCTCCAAAGCCTTATCCAATTCTTCTGGTTTTTCCCTTCCAATTCTAACGAATGCCGATTTGGGTGCTCCACAAACAGCGCATTTCCATTTACCCATTTAAGTTACCCAACCATTCTATGTTTTCATCAGTATAAACACTTTCAGTGAAATCTAAAGGCTGAGAAAAATGTTTTTAGGGTTCTCTTCGTAGGTTAGTAATGAATAAGAAATGCCCAAGATACAAATCAACTTAGAGTTGTGCGACGGCTGTGGAACATGTGTCGAGCTTTGTCCTGAATTCGTCTTAGAACTTCACGATGGAAAAGTGAAGGTTGTGAATTCTGAAGCTTGTTTAGGCATCAGAGCGAAACAGCTTTGTTCAGAATGCAACGAAACAACGGAAACGTGCCTAGGATGCGTTGCATGCGTCAAAAGCTGTCCAACAGCCGCCATCGAAATACTTGAGATTTAATCTTTCTTCTAGCGATTATTGGCTCTTAATATTCTTTCTTTGGCAAGGTTTAAAGCCGCATCCCTCAGCCCTATGCCTTTTTTCTCGGCATATTCTAAAACAATTCTAGTGTTTCGACGAATCTTTCTCTGGACAAGTTCTAACATCCGTTTTGGATTGTAACCCCTATATTCAGCATAAGAAGATATGACGCCGCCAGCATTTGCAAGAATGTCTGGCACAACCATGACTTCTCTCTTCCGCAAAACTTCCTCTATTTCCGGTCTTGCTGGAATGTTAGCGGCCTCAACTACCATCTTTGCTTTGACATTGTCCGCATTGTCCTTTGTGATAACATCTGAAAGGGCAGCAGGAACAAGAATGTCTACTGGAAGCTCAAAGATTTCCTTGTTTTCTAACACTTTCCCAGGCCTATAATTTACAACTGAACCCGTTTCCTTCTTCACTCTATATAATTTTTGGAAGTTAAACCCGTCTTGGTTGTATATGCAACCTTTGGAATCGGAAACTGCTACAACTTTCACATCAATCTGCGTCAAATAGTCGGTAACAAAAGAACCAACATTTCCAAAACCCTCTACAGCGACTGTTGCGTCCTTAATGTCTAAACTAACATAATTTGCTGCGGTAGCTATGGCTTGGACAACTCCAATGGCTGTGGATCCATATTCATGAGGGATGCCACATTTCTCACCAGGCTTCACGCACATGTGGGCTGGTTTTCCGGTGCAAGCTTTCATTGAGCCGTTTTCCTTGGCAAAAACAGCCATTTCTTCTTCTCCTGTGTTTACGTCTGGGGCGCCTACGTAGAGTTTTGGACAGACTGGTTTCAGAGCTCTGGAAAAGGCTCGCATTATTTCCATTTTCTTTTCTTTGGATATCTTCTTTGGATCAGCTACTATGCCTGATTTTGCTCCTCCGAAAGGTAATTCTGCAAGGGCGCATTTCCAAGTCATTGTTCTGGCTAAACGAAAAATTTCCTCTGTTGTAATTGTGGGTAACATTCTGATTCCGCCTTTGCCGGGACCAAGAGTCGTGTTGTCAATGACCAGAACACCTTTCATCTCCACTTTAGGGTCATAAACGTGCAGTATTTTTTCTGGACCCCACTTGTCAGCGAACTTTTCTATTTCAATGCTTAATGTTGTTCCCTCTCAGAACAAAATTATGGCAACTGGATATTTGATTGTTGCTAAAAAAAGGCTTCGAAGTAGGATGCTTTGTTTGGTTATTGATGTGTGTATAAGCTGTCTTTTTATATGAGAAAAATGAATACAGAGCCTTCCGAATAGAGTGGATATTTCATGGACTGGCTTATCTTTTCAATTATAGCTTCGATATTTTGGGGTCTTGGTGTTGTGATAGATAAATACCTCTTAACGAAACATATGCAAGACCCTTTCTCCTACCAACTTCTTTATATGATAACAGAAGTGCCAATACTGTTACTGCTCTTATTCACACCAATTTCCTCTGATTTTCCCTGGTTTGCACTGGGTATTGTCGGTGGTCTTGGCACCTATCTTGGTCTTATGCTTTATTTTAAAGCCATGGCGATAGAAGAAGCATCTCGAGTGATTTCACTTATTTACANAAGCCCAATCTTTGTTCTCATATTAGCATCTGTGTTCCTACAGGAAACCCTGAGTCTGCCAATGTACTTTGGTGTCGTATTTTTGGTCCTTGGCGCAATATCTATTTCCTATCGAAAGGTAAAGGGAAGAAGCTCTATAATCTCTCCTGCCTTAGGACTACTTTTAGCATCAAGCGTTGTATGGGCAGGATACGAAGTCTTGACAAAATATGTTCTTGGCTTTATAGAATACCCCTCATATCTCTTTTGGAATTTCATTGGAACTTTGATTACAGGATTTGTACTGTTTTGTTTTCCGAAGATAAGATGTAATTTTCTAAACGACATTAAAAGAGTGGACAGGAACATTCTTTTCTGGAGAATTTTAAACACTTCCATGAGTCTTATAGCGATAATTTTTTATTACATTGCAATATCCCGTGGACTCGTCTCTTTGGTCGCCGCCATATCATCTCTGGAACCCTTCTTTGTTTTTATTTTCACTCTTCTGCTCAGTCTTTTTGTGCCCAGAATATTAAAAGAGGATATTGGAAAAGGAGCCATAACAACAAAGGCGTTAGCAATTATTCTTATTATTGTTGGAACAGGACTAATAGCAAGTTGACGAAAGATACTGCGCGTGCATACATGCAAAGAATAGTTGAGATTGCAAGTGTTTTATTTCCTCTTGCTTATTATTCGTAATCAACTATTGAACATATCTTAGTGATTACGCGAGCAAGGCTATGACGGTTAGAGTTCTATGCACTGGGGTGCGTATTCCAACAGGTCCAACATCATTTTTTCAGTTTCGCTCTACAGTACGGACATAACTTAAAGCGTGGCGATACTTTTTTACCACATGATGGGCATACAGATTTCAAGTTAAAATGACAATGTGGACAAAATTTGAGGGAAATTGATATTTCCTTATTGCATTGAGGACATAACTGCATCTCTTCGGGTTCTTTCTCTAATTTTTCTCCCTTTATCTTCTTTTTTGGAGGGCGTACGACTCCTATCACTGTCATCACTATTCCTCCCACGACTAAAAACATTCCCACAATGGGGGGGGTTAAAAGAAAGACAACGATTATGCCTAGAGATAAAAATATCAATCCAAAAGCAGTGATGACATCTCCTAGGAGTCTAGTTTCTGCTGGCATCTCTTGAACTATTAATTCTCCCTCTTTTAATCTCAATAGCCATCGGGTTCCACATAGTTTACATCTAACGTAAGTTTCATCGGCTTTCCGTGAGAAGTCATATGAATAATCATGACTGCATACTGGGCATTTTGGGAAATTTTCGTACATCAATTCTATTAATTTTCTTGTCTCGTTCGAAGAAGACATTTTTCCCCTCTGACGACTATTTCGTTTCAAGTTGCATTAATAATTTAAGGAGAAAAATCTTCAATACGCACGCGTAAATGTGTTTTAATAATTATTATTTGCAGTTCATAAGAGCTAAATGACTTTCAATAGTAGAAGCTTTAGCACGAATAAGAATCGGAAATAAAATCGGAGGTGTATTGGTATGACACAATATTTGGTTCTGCTGAAGCTTAGTCCAACGAAAATAACGGATACAATTAACGACCTAAGGAGTCTTCCTCAAAAACCTAGCCCGGGAGTAGACCTGCAATATGTCATGAACGTTTTCGGAACTTGGGACGTAGCCATGTGGTTTGACGCTGACAACTCTAATCAAGCCTTAGAGTTCATACGTGAAAAGTTAGCTCAGGCCCCCGGCGTCGTTGATGCGTACACTGTACCTGCTTTCCCCAACAGAAAACCAAACAAAGAATGATGTCTTTGAGTGCGAGTAGCCTATCTATTGGAGTATTGGAATGGACTAACCTTAGTGTTTGCTTTGCTGGTGTACGCACACACCATTTTAAGAAACAAAAGGTGAGAGAGGGAAATGAGTAAAAACGAGACTCTCGTAATCAAATACACTGCATCAAAAGAAAACATCGAAGCGGTTAAAGCAGCCGCAGAAGACTTCGGCCTCGGCTTGGAAGACTTCATCCGTTACTGCGTAGTGAAATACCTAGAAGGTTTTTGGCTTCCGCGAGCGATACCAGTTTCTCCAGGTCTATTCTTACACCTAGCACGCGAAGCACGAGAGCACAACTTAACCTTAGAAGACTACGTAAATATGCTGTTGACTAAATACATAGTGAAGAAATCAGTTTAGAGCTTGCTGTGCATGCGCAAACATCTTATGGATTATGCAACTCCTTTTTTAGGGTTATGATAAGCCATTAAAAGTATAAGCTCGTTTACAACATGTCCTTTTCGCAGTTACGGAGAATCTGGTTTATTTCCCTCTTCACTTCCTCATCGAGCTGAAAGGGTACATGGGTAGACAGTATTTCTTTGACTCTTTCCTTTGCTCTTTCAACAAGGGAGCCACCAGTCGAGGGTAAAACTGTAGGCTCTTTCTTGAGCCATATTTCCTTTTGGAAATGTTCTAAAGTGTGCTTAAGCCTTAAGAAATTACCCCCTGGACCAACCTTGCGGATAGCATCGAAACCTAAAGTTTCTTCGTTAACCTTGAATCGACGCAGGTATGCCTTAGCCTGTTCCCATTCTTCAACGTCGAGGATCACCTGCTCTAGCGCCGCGCTTTCAGCGTTTTCCAGTGAGCCAAAGTCAGCGGAGATGTCGCCGCGACCCATTTGCGTGAGAACCCCTATCGGCGTTGTGTAGCAAGGAAGCTTGTACAGCCTCGCCATCTGAGTGGCTCCCGCCAAAATAAGAGAAAGTTCTGGTGCTTGATAGTTGATTTCGCCTGTTCTCATGTCTGCTGACGTTGATTCTGCACAGTAGACCATTGGGGCGCCTAGGTTAGCGCATTGGAGAATGACTAAGGCGGCAAGGTTTTCAGCGTTAACTATAGTTAATGTTCCCGCAATTGTTGCAGGCGCTGTACTGCCGCATAAAGCCATGGACATGGGAACAACTGGAATTCCTGCCTTTGCTAACTCAACCATAGCTTCAGATGAGCCTTCTTCGAATACAAGTGGGCTAACAGGGCAATTCACTGAAGAGAATATGGGTCTTTTCTTTAGCTTCTCTTCGTTGCCGACAACGGCGGATGCTAATTTTATTTGCCATTTTGCCTCCTTCTCGCTTAAGGCTTGATACTGAACATGCTTCTCTGTGTTTTCAAATGAGATAACTAAACCGTGAACTGTTTGAACGGGTGGGGGTAATTCTGTTGGAGTTACAATTGGCCAGAAGAAGTCAACTTGATTGAGATAATCACTTAAAATTGCAAAGTCTTTCAGATCCGACGATTTCGTCATTCTTTTTTCTCCAGTTTCGAAGTCCCTCATGAAAACCGAGAAACCGCTTGTGGCAACGAAAGGAAAATCTTTGGCAGGGAGTTTAAGGTCAAACTTTGGATTCCTTCCGCACAGAACCATTTCCTTTGGCGCTTTCTTAATTGCTTCTTCTACGAGGGAGCTTGGAATATTTACAATTGAGCTAGCGACATCTACTTTCGCGCCATTTTCAGCGAGCAGACTCTGCACTTTCTTGCTGACGACTTTTATTCCAATTTCCTGTAGTATTTTCAAACTCGTTCCATGGATACTCGCAATTTCGTCATCTGATAAAAATATGAGGCGCCCAGATGCCAAGTTAATCACCCGTAGGAATGGAATTCTGAATTCCACATAATAAAACTTATTGAGGAAAAATAAGCACTCATTTAAAACTGATCTAGTCATGTTTTGCGGTTGCTAAAATGTCTTTCTTTATTCACTCAAAAGATTTATAACAGTGTTATACTATAATTTACATTCACAATTTTGAAAAACCCAAAAAAGAAGTGAAAAATCATGTCCGAAAAAAAGAAGAAACTGGCGATAATAGTTCACAGCGGCACTTTAGACAAGCTCTACTGCGCTTTCATACTCGGCTCCACTGCAACATCCATGGATATAGAAGCTCATCTCTACTTCACGTTCTGGGGACTTACTATGCTAAAAAAGGGAGCCCTAGAAAAAGCTGGATTACCCGCCACATACAAACATATGGAAGAACAACTCAAAAAGAAGTTGGGAGAAATGAATTATCCCACACCTTATGACTTGCTTAAAAGAATGAAGGCATCAGGATTGTTGAAGATATATGCTTGCAGCCCAACCATGGAGATGTTTGGCGTAAAGAAAGAAGACTTAATTCCTGAAGTAGATCAGATCGCTGGTGCAGCAGCCTTCCTCGACCTTGCCTCAGATGCAGACATAACCCTACTCATTTAGTCGCTTAATAGCGATGGCAAAACTTTGCCAGCCATTCTCCATTATTTTTTTGATACCAAGAAAAAGAGCTAAAGACAGATTAAGAGAAATCTACAAGTTGAAGTTGTGCGAGGAAAAATATTACAATGAAAGAAGAAACGAATCCTGTTGATGTGAAATTTGACAACAAGACTAGAGTGTTAGAGATAATTGACCTGTTAGAAAAGGAGCATCCAGACGCAAAAACAGCTCTAAACTACACGACTCCTCTAGAACTCTTGGTGGCCACTATCCTTTCTGCTCAATGCACTGACAAAAGGGTAAACATCGTCACGAAGACACTCTTCAAAAAATACAGAAAACCAGAAGACTACGCCAATGCTGATCTGGAGGAACTTGAAGAAGACATAAGGTCAACTGGTTTTTACAGAAACAAAGCTAGAAACCTTAAGAAATGTTGTCAAATCTTGACTGAAAAGTTCAACTCGAAGGTTCCGAAAACGATGGAAGAGATGGTTGAGTTGCCAGGTGTTGCAAGAAAAACAGCGAATATTGTCTTGTCAAATGTTTATGGTGTTGTTGAAGGAATAGCTGTGGACACTCATGTTCGCAGACTTAGCAAAAGACTGGGACTTTCAGAGCATGAAAATCCGAATAAAATAGAAAGGGATTTGATGGAAATAGTTCCAAAAACCCAGTGGATGAGAATAACGGATTTACTGATTCTTCACGGTAGAAGAATCTGCGGGGCAAAGAACCCAAAGTGTGGAACCTGCGTATTGAATAAGCTCTGTCCTTCAGCCTTCACTTTTGAGTAGGAGATTAAACGTTAGCTTATAAGCTGATGGTTTGGATAAATTAGTGGAGGGTCTAATCAATATGGAAGCACGTCCTGAGTCGATGGAAAAAATGTTAAAGGAAGTTGAATCCATGTGTATCTGTGAAGCTTGTCCAACATACTTAGGATTGGGTAGGACTGACGACTACATTGCTTACTGTTTCGCNACAAGAGGGAAAAGCAAGAACATAAAAGAAGAAGCAAGTTGTATTTGTCCATCCTGCNCCGTATACGAAAAAATGAAATTTACAACTGATTATTTCTGCACTCGAGGCACAGAGAAACAACAAAAACAGAGTTAATAAGTGAAACTACATTCTGTTCCAAGGAATCTTTCATTCGGCGTGCGTATAACTCACTTAGGGGTTGGAATTAAACATAGAAACTTTGCGGTTTTTTCACCATTGTTTTTGAATTGATGTTTTTCATTTGCAGGAATGAAGATAACATCGCCAGGTCTAAACTTGCTTTCTTTAACTTCACCAACCACAATGCCTTTCCCTTCCAGAATGAAGACCTCATGTTCCCAAGGATGACTATGAAAAGGACTATAGCCTCTAGGTTCTACCTCGAACAATCTCATTGCAAAATTTTCAGCTCCCATCTCCTTCGTGATGAGCCATCTCACCCTTAATTTTAAAGCTCCTTCCTCTACATCTTTCGCCTTAACGTCTTTGTAATGAAAGATTTCCATCATGTTCACCTATTCGAAGCAACTTAGAAGCCAGCAATTATTAAACATTCTGCGTGCAAGTCGCCAGTGTTAGTCTTCACCAGAAGCATGGTACATACTGTCTTATTCTAAATTTCACGCCCATTTTCTCTGCCATTTCTTTCACTTTTTGAATGTCAACTTCAGGGATGGTTACGGTTGTGACTTCGGTGTCAAATTCTCTGCTTGCTTTTTTGATGAATTTCAAAACGTTTTCAAAGGCTTTTTCAAACTGTGGCTTACATACTTGAATGTAAGTCTCATTGTCATGGGCGTTTAGACTCACACTTATCCGGTCTACGCCAGCTCCCTTCAACTCTTTAATCACATCTCTTTCTGGGTTTAATA
>JGI2171J19970_10002011_pt1 | contig 11202 bp, 10 predicted proteins | sample DeeMarSWOR324_28_FD_19970 | JGI IMG/M metagenome (IMG submission 19970) | reverse complement strand
TAAGTCCTCCCCCTTTTCCTAGGGGTTTCTTCTGACCCGCTACTTAGACCTAGCTCGGGTACCCCCGCCATCCATACTCAAATTGCATGTTTGACTTAAATTTTACTTGCCTAGAAGATAAGGCAAAACCTCACGTAAGTCGTCGCTTTTGACAACAATGTCTGCTTTCTCTTCCACCACCCAGCTACGTGGATTGAAGGCTATTGAGAGGCTTACCCCTTCAAACAATGGTATCAGGGTTTCGTCGTCACCAACAGCCGCGCACTCGTCTATTCCCAGATTGAACTTCTTCAACATACGAAGCAAAACGGTGTCCTTGTTGTCAACCGAAACGTTTACCTTCACCTCGCCTGTTAGAAGACCGTTCTCAACCTTCAGCTCGTTGGCTGAAGAACCGTCTAACCTAATCTCTCTTTCGATTCTTTCTGTTACGAGGGACAAGCCGGCGCTCAGCAAAACTACCTTGAAACCGTTCCCTCTCAGGGTGGCTATGACGTCTTGTGCTCCATTGGTATAGGGTATGCTGTCAACTATTTGTCTAACTCTTCCAAGCTTCAATCCTCTCCACAGAGAAGCGTCCAACCTAGCCCAATCCTCATACGTAATGACCCCTCGAAAGAACTGCTCAGCGTATTTCTTCCCCTTGTCCCATGTGCCCAGCCTTTCATGCAAAAACTGCCAACTGCTAACAACCTTCGTCAAAGTTCCATCCACATCAAAGACCACCAACCTCAGCTTTTTCACCTCTGAACCCTCCGCTGAAACATCTGCCTTTGGCGCTAGGGTTATAACATTCAACCTATAAGAAATATGTTGGCGGGAGAAGCTGGGCGGGTATGGAAAGTTGATTTAACTTTCTACCGACGCCTAGCCAGGATAGGGCACGAACAGCAACACTGTAGCTGGTGTAAGCCTCCTAAACTGAAGAAGAGAGCTCGGGGTCGCGGGTTCAAATCCCGTCCCGCCCGCATTCTCACACTTTTCTTCAGTGGTGCTTGGTTAGGACTCCATGCATTTAACTGGCTCTTTGATTGTTTGTTTAGGAGATAATCTAATGTTACACAGCATGTTTTCTTCTATGGATTATTACTGATAGTAGTGTTGCTGTCATGAATATTGGCAGAATACTTGGCGATGGTTGACATGACTATGGCTCAGATTTCTCTAGAAATTTCTTTTTTTGTTCATATTCCTCTTCAGTGATAATTGCGCGCGCGCACATTGTTTCGGTGCAAAAATGATTGCAAATGTTACGTTAACATGTAACATCGCTGTAACATACTAATCTGCACTAAAGATTTAAGGGATAAACTTATTGAATTTCGGATAGGAATTGCATTCTTTATTAAAGAGAAGTGTGGTGTTACTCGTAGTCACCCTGATTTTGATATTTGTTTTCGGTATCCTGTACGGATTTTCATATGATGGGATGCTTTCACCCTTCGGTTCTGCTCTGGTTCTTTTCTTTGCCTTCAGCTTGTTCTTTCTGGGATTCTTTGGTCTTAGTCATCTTCTTAGCTCCTGGTCCCTTGAATCGAATCCTTGGGTAGTGGATGTCAAAGAAATGGACCGCTGGTTCAATCCTATGTATGATCCATGGCTCTTCTACCACGAGCACAAAAAATGGGCTAAATGGAACACGCTAATCAGTTTGGTATTGACAGTTCTTTTTGGCACTCCTATTTGGGTAGTTTTTACGTTTATTCCCTCCCCGCCACCAAATAATCCAGAGAACTCTTGGACGAACTCTTGGACAGGTTGGGCTATCGCAACGACGTTAATGACTCTTTTCGCTTTTAGTTGGTATCTATACTATACAAGTGTTGACAGAACTCTCTCCCCATTTCCTCGAGGACATTTGAGCGACCTCCCTCGTCGTTTGTGAGTCCTCCCCTATCATGCATACGCCTAAACCAATTTTGATGCTCAAATAATAGGAAATGTTACTTTTGTAATGCACGCGCATTAGCAACTACTGCGCGACACGCAAGACGGAGATAGCCTTCCTTGAGATAGTAAAGAAATAAAAAGATCTGTTACCAAATTATTAATGATGGTTATGCCTTGGAGTTGGCGGCGATCGGTAACTTGGGTTTTGAAGGTTAATCTCATTTTTTTGTTAATTGACCTTTTGGTATTGCCGTTTTCGTCGTTTTTTCTTAAGGTTGACGCGTTCACGTTGGTGAAAGATGGTTTTTTTTCTATGATGCTACTTCTTGATTCAGGTATTATTTTTTTGATAGGCGGATTGATAGCGATGTCTTCCTCAATTTTTCCAAGTAAAGTCAGGGAACATGTCTTTCATTCTGATGAGAAATGGTCTCAGGAAAAGCATAAAAAGAGTCAGATGAAAGCTAATTTCTATATCTTGACAGGAGTCGTTCTTTTTTTAGAATCCATAGTTTCAGCATTTATGATCTAGTAATTCTAACGTTTCTCTTCGCTTTGCAACATACACGCGTGCTTTTTATGCGTGCACAATTGAGTTGAGATTTTCCACAAATAATAAAAATGAAGTAACAGACATGATGATCGATTTGGTATGACTAGAAAATTTGTGTTGGCAATGAGTTGGACACTTGTTCTCTTGGGGATGTGGGCGCGCGTAGAGGTTGAAGCTCGAAGTGCTGAAGCAGGTGGAACCATCAAAGCTGGTGACTGGATAAAGTATGAAGTCACAATTACTCCAAAGCTTCACGGAGAAATTACTCCAACGTGGGTGAAATTTGAGTTTCTAAGCGTTGAAGGGACAAATGCGAGTGTGCAAGCAACAATGCGTCTGTCCGACGGGACAGAAAAGATCGAAATGATGACTATAGATATTATGTCCGGCTCTGGCACCGGGTTAATTATTCCTTCTAACTCAAAAACTGGAGATTCCATCTACATAAGTGACCAAGGAAATATGACACTCGACGGCGAAACCATATTAACCCACACTGGTGTAGACAGACCCGCAGTTTATGCAAGTTTCTCGAATTCTGGAAACTATTTCAACTGTTACTGGGATAAGGAAACCGGAATCATGCTTGAACAACGTAATACCATAATCGACTCGACCACGATTTATGTGGCAAAGGACACAAACATGTGGCAGACGCAATCGAGTGAACGCTCTCCTTACCCAACTGTTTTTTACGTCATGATAATAGCAGTAGCTATAGTAGTAGCCGTGATCTTTTTTAGGACACGAAAGAAGCCCAGACGGCGTGCACATTAGTGGAAACAGAACGAAAATCCAATTATGTGCCCACATTTCTTGCATAAATAGGCGCGGTTACCACTCAATCTCCCATGATAATATGTCCTCGATGTCATCGTCAGCTAGAATCTCGCCACATTTTGGATGTGCGCGTTTGCCTCGATTTTTGGTTTTGTGACTGGAGTTGAACACAGAAAAAAAAAGGTGGAAGACCCTGATCAGGGCCTTTTTCTTGCCATGAATATGGCGACTAATCCTATTACTATCGCGATAACCAGTGCGGCGACAGCTACGTACGTCATTGTGTTTACTGAACCCTGCAGCGAATCTATTTTATCGCTCAACGAATTCACCGTGGAGTTTAGGCTTTGTATGTTTTGGAAGTTATCTGATGCTAGGTCGTAGAAGGGATCTAATGCGTCGTCGAGTGAGGATACGTTTAGCATTGTAACGTATTGCCATTCTTCGCCCGCTGCAGCTAATTGGTCAAAGAGGTAGTAATAGTACACCCCTGTGCTTAGTGGCGTTACGGGGATACTGTACCAGCCGCTTAGGTCTGTGGTTGCTGAGCCTACCTGTACCGATGTTGTATCGTATGTTGCGTTGTCGGTGGTTTCCCACAACGTGAGTTTCCTGTTAGCTAAGGGGTTTCCATCAGCGTCTGCGAAGACTCCTCTTATGGCGGTTGACATTCCGAGTAGGAATGAAGGAAGTGTTGGCATTGGAGGTGGACTCGGAACTCCGTAACCTGCTTTCTGCAGATATTCTCCAGCCCTCGTTAGGTTGTATGGTCTTGCAGTTATGGAGGTGTTGTAGTAGGGTCCTGTTGGCAACATGTTTGTTGCTCCTGGTTCTCCAAAGCCTGCTAGTAGGTTGTCGATGATCAGTTGTCTTGGTATGGCATAGTCAAAAGCAATCCTCACGTAACTGGCTGCTTCTGCGGCTCTTGAAGGATCAGACTGGCCCAGCGGAGTGTCCACGCCAGTGCCAAAGATCGGGTGGCGATGGTTGTAACCGACTTCTTGTCTACCTGCGCCTTCCTGAAGCAACACCCTGCCCCAAGCGGGGTCTATAGTCGGAATGTCCACCTGCATCTGATAATTGGGATCCAGCATTTGAACTTCATCGTTCTTTAGCGCTGCCAGAGCTGGAGTTTTGTCGGCGATGAATCTGATGTAGTAGTCTGTCACACCGAACAAACCGTCGCCTTCCAAAGCTGAAGCGTTCCAATAGTCAGTGAATTTTTCGAGGTGGACAAGCTGTGCAACCGGGTCAAAGTCTACCCATTTGTAGGGGCCAGTTCCAACTGGTCCAGTATATATCGTTCCGCTTATGTTTTTTGTTCCTTCACCGGTGTTGAAGCAGCTGTCCGTCCAGTCTGCGGGGGGCATCTTCTCAAAGATGTGTTTGGGAATGATGTTGTTGGCAAAGCCTAAGAGGTATGGGTCAAAGTATCCGTAGGGCTTACCCAGTGCTAATTCGGGAAGCCATATCTCAATCGTGGTGGCGTCCAATGCGGTTATGTTGCCTACTCTGGTACCCGTCCCCAAAGTTGTTGATGTGCCATTTTCAAATGTGAATTTGACATTGTCTCCGTAAACGCTTTGGTAATATCCCACGAACTGGGAACCCGTGTAGTTGTTCATGAGGGCCCAAAGAGAGAACACAACGTCGTCGGCGCTGAAGTCTGCTCCGTCATGCCATTTGACACCACTTCTGCAAGTCCAAGTCCATTTGAAACCATTTTCACTCGGTGCCCAATCTGTCAGCAGAGCAGGGATAGACAAATCAGAGAGATCAGCGGCTATTTCTGCCAAGCCGCTGAAAATTATTCCGTTTATTATAGTGTCGTACCAAGAGTTAGAGAGAGGCGGAATTAACGATTCAATTTCTCCAGTGGAACAGTAGACTACTTCGGTTCTACCTGTAAGCCACTCAGGGTCAACTTGCGCATTGGCGTATAGCCAACCTTCACCAGCCCCTGTGATTGGGTTAACTAATGCCGGACCTCCCAAGTCGGGACTGACTACAAACGGTCTACTCTCATAGTAGATTTGAGAGGCGGGCAATTCGTTGAAAAAGATCGCTTGATACGCTTGCAAAGTCTGATTCTGTTCGTCTGGGTCGGTTGAGGTGATAAATGTATCCAAGAGCAGATTGGCTTCTGAGTTATTCCATAAGGGGTAGTTTTGTCCTGTCGGCGCTAAGAAATTCGGGTCTCCTCCGTAGTAGAGTTGTCTGGGTTCAGGAAGTAGTCCAGGCGTCCAACCTACCAGCTGGACGTCAAAGCCACCTTCATCATAAGTCTTGCCTACATTCTCTGGGGGCGGTGTGAAAACGCGGTCGTAAACGCTTGTCCATCCCAAATACACCACTCTAGCATCAATTCCTAGTTGTCTCCACGAGTTTGCAATTATCTGTCCCCACTGGCGCCTCAACATGTTTGCGTTTCCAGGAGCAATCAGTGTAACTTCGAATAGGTATTCATCTTGCGCTTTTGCGATGTTTAGTGGTAGCATAGCTAAAGTCAGTACGAAAACCAACGATAACATTAGGAGTACCTTTTTGGATTTAGCCATCAATTCTCACCGTTTACGTTTTAGCAACAACACATATTTACAGTTTCTGCTTATATAGTTTAAGATACTTAGGATTTACATAACAGATATAAACCGCCATCTCCTCAGATCTTTTTGCTGTAACAGCCCTCCTCAACTAGGTTGAAATCATTGCGTTCGGCCAAATTCATTGCAAAAAATTCCATCTCCGATTTAGTTCAGCGCACGCTGCGAGCAAATCATGCAAAAATATAAGACAAAAAATAAGTGACCGGAGACATGAACTGGAACGACTTACCGAGATATTTCGTACATGGAATAGCGTTTCGCATCTTGTTTTTTGTTTTGGCAATAGCTTGGGCCTCGGCTTTGGCCTTTTTGACAGTTATAGGTGCGATAATAGGATTCATAATTGGGCTTGTGTTGCTCTTTCTGGTGATTGGCTTTGTAAACAGTGTAGTAACTTCGTTTCTGTGGTTTAAAGTGAAATTTGGACTCTGGGATTTCCTTTTCCACGGAGCCGTTTTATTTGTAATATTGCTGTATGTAGATGTTATCGTAGCAGTGCCAACCCTTGTTTCGCCGGGAATAGCAACAACCGTAATTACCTCTATTATCGCTGCATTCGCGGAGGGATTCGTGGCAAAGAAGTTAGCTGGATGGTGGCAGGAAGAATACGCAAAGCGCATTACATTGAAGATGAACTGGAACGACTTACCGAGATATTTCGTACATGGAATAATGTTTCGCATCTTGTTTTTTGTTTTGGCAATAGCTTGGGCCTCGGCTTTGGCGTCTTTGACAGTTATAGGTGCGATAATAGGATTCATAATTGGGCTTGTGTTGCTCTTTCTGGTGATTGGCTTTGTAAACAGTGTAGTAACTTCGTTTCTGTGGTCCGTAATTACCTCTATTATCGCTGCATTCGCGGAGGGATTCGTGGCAAAGAAGTTAGCTGGATGGTGGCAGGAAGAATACGCAAAGCGCATTACATTGAAGTCTTTGCTTGGTAGCCCAATGCTCAGATACATTGTTAGACGGCTACTTTACATGATTCCCGTATTTTTAGGCATCTCCATAATCAGTTTCTTTGTCATGTACGCAGCAGGAGATCCCATCAACATAATTAGACTTGGAAGACCAACTATAACTCAAGAAACTGTAGACGCACTGAAAGCATATTACGGTCTTGACAAGCCGGTACCCATTCAATATTTAAACTGGCTTACAAACCTACTGCAAGGCAATTTCGGAAAGTCCCTATACGGCGGCAGACCCGTGAATCGCCTCATAGGAAACTGGGCTTGGGAAACAATCAAACTTCAACTAATCTCAATTCTAACAGCCTTCGCCATATCCATACCGATAGGAATAAACTCGGCAAAGAAACAATACTCAAAACAAGACATAACGGTCACATCCATTTCCTTATTCGGAGTTTCAATGCCTACTTTCTGGCTAGGACTCATACTGATAATAATATTTTCCTTTCAGCTAGGATGGCTACCTTCAGCAGGCGCGCGTGGAGCACCGTATCTCTGGTGGGACAATCCGATTTTGGACGAAATAGCGCATCTAATTATGCCGGTCACTGTTCTGGTCTACGTCATGTTGGCCCAAAACGTTCGCTTAATTCGAGCCAACATGCTCGAAATCTTGAGGTCTGACTATGTTCTTTCAGCTAGAGCAAGCGGATTAAGCGAACGTAAAGTAATATATAAGTACGCCTTAAGAAACGCCATCGGCCCCGTAATTACGTATCTTGGGATCTCATTAGGAGCGATAATAGCCGGTGCGCCAATGACTGAATACGTATTTAACTGGCCAGGTCTTGGCCGTAGATTTGTTGATGCCGCCATGAGGTTAGACTTCCCCCTCGTGATGGGAATTACCATGATAATAACTATAATGACGTTGATCGCGAACCTGATAATAGACATATGCTATGTCTACATAGACCCAAGAATAAGACTCAGGTAGATAGAGAAATGGCCTCAAACAAAAAAGGAGAAAACAAAAAGAAGAAATCCAAGCGAAGAGGCGCTAGTCAATGGGCCGTAGCTTGGAGAAGATTCAGAAGAAATAAGGCAGGCGTCTTTGGCTTAATCATTGTAATGGCTGTATTCTTCGTTGGAATCTTTGGAAGTTTTTTTGCCCCTTACCCACCTAGACCGAATCCAAGGGCGTATGACCCCTTCTATATAGGAGATGTCCGTAAACCACCAAGCTGGCTAGATCCTGATGAATCAAACAACTTCAAATACCTTTTTGGGACGACACCTATAGGCACAGATGTTTTCAGTGATGTGATTCATGGGACAAAGTACACAGTTTATGTAGGGCTTTTAGTGACAACCATCACCATGGCTTTAGCCATTGTTGTTGGAGCCACAGCTGGATTTTACGGACGGTGGGTCGACAATATTCTAATGAGGATCACTGAAGTATTCCTGGTTTTTCCAGCCTTGCTGTTCATTTTGGTGTTTGTGAGGATATTTACGTTGAGAGTAGGGGACCCATTCGTGACCCTGCCCGTAATCAACATCCAAATCCCAGTTGGTCTTACAATCGTCGTATTGATCCTAGGTGTGTTCAACTGGGCATCGAATGCAAGAATGATCCGCGGTGAATTCTTTAGAATTAGAGAACTCGAATTCATAGAAGCCGAGAGGGCGCTGGGAGCGAGTAATATTAGAATTATATTTAGACACATCTTACCCAACCTTCTGTCATCCATAATAGTTGTTTCAACTCTAACAATTGCCTACGCAATCCTGTTAGAAGCTGCAGTAAGCTTCCTCGGTTTCGGAGACGTAAACACGATAACATGGGGACAGATTCTTCAAGAAAACTTCTCAGAGATGAGAATCGTTTGGTGGGCAGAAATCTTCCCAGGCCTAGCCATTTTATTAACAGTGTTCGGTTTCAACCTGCTTGGTGACGGTTTATCCGATGCCTTGAATCCAAGACTCCGAGAGTAAGGAGGTATTCAAAATGACTGAGACCATACTGAACATTGAAGGATTAAAAACATACTTCTTCACCGAAGCAGGAATAGTCACGGCTGTGGATGGCGTCTCTTTCAACTTGAAAAAAGGTGAATCCCTAGGGCTCGTAGGTGAATCGGGATCTGGAAAAACCGTGACGGCCCTCTCCGTGCTCAGGATAGTCCCTAAACCTGGCAAAATCGTAGACGGAAAAGTCGAATTCAATGGCGAGGACCTTCTTGAAAAATCTGAAAAGGAAATGCAGAAAATACGAGGAAGCGAGATTTCCATAATTTTCCAGGATCCTTCATCTTCACTAAATCCCGTGTACAATGTTGAGACCCAACTAAGAGACGCTATAATAGCCCATCAAAATGTATCTAAAATGGAAGCTAAAGGAAAGGCAATTGAACTTCTAGAAGTGGTCGGCATTCCCGAAGCGGAGACTAGAATGCGTGAGTATCCTCACCAGTTCAGTGGTGGCATGAAGCAGCGAGTAGCCGTCGCTAGGGCTCTAGCCTGTCAGCCGACACTCTTGTTCGCTGATGAGCCTACCACAAACTTAGATGTCACCATTCAAGCTCAAGTACTGAATCTTTTGAATGACCTGAAGAAAAAGTTTGGGATGTCCCTTGTGATGATAACTCATGATATGGGGATCATAGCTGAAATGACAACTAGGATCGTTGTTCTATACGCCGGCCACGTATGTGAAATCGCAGAAACTCGTGACCTTTTTGAACGCCCTAGACACCCGTACACGGAGGCCTTGCTTGCCGCAGTTCCTAGGCTGGATATGAGGAAGACTCTGCGAGTTATTCCTGGGAACATCCCTAACTTGATTGAGCCTCCTTCGGGCTGTCGTTTCCATCCTCGCTGCAATTACGCCAAAAAGATTTGCGAAGAGGTTGTTCCTGTCTTGGAGGAGACAGAACAAGGGCATTTTGTCGCCTGCCATGAATGGCGAAAAATCAGCTTGAAGGGGGAAAGAGGCCATTGAGCAGTANCGATTTCATCAAAGTCGAAAAGCTNGTTAAGTATTTTCCCGTGTATTCTAGAGGCGTCTTGTTTAAGAAAGAAGTTGGCCTTGTACACGCCGTAGACAATGTTAGTTTTGACATTAGAAGGAAAGAAACCTTTGGTTTAGTTGGAGAAAGCGGGTGTGGAAAAACCACAACTGCAAGATTGATACTAAACTTGATAGAACCCACGGATGGGCAAGTTTTTTTTGAAGGAGAAAACGTTTTTGAGAAATTGAAGTCCTCTAGCAAGGCGGAAAAACTGAAGATACGAAGGAAGATGCAGCTGATTTTCCAGAATCCTTATGGCTCTTTGGATCCTCGAATGACGGTTTTCGACATCATCTCTGAACCCTTCGTTATCCATAAGCACATACCTAAGAAACAGTGGAAAGAGAAAGTTTACAAGCTTCTTGAGGTTGTGGGACTAGAGGAGTATCATGCAGAGAGGTACCCCCATGAATTCAGCGGGGGGCAAAGACAGAGAATATGTATAGCCCGGGCGTTGGCTGTTGAGCCTGAGTTCTTGGTCGCTGATGAACCTGTTTCCTCCTTAGACGTGTCCATCAGGGCTCAGATCCTCAATTTGCTTGGAGAGCTTCAGCAGAGAGTAGGGCTTACTTACCTTTACATATCTCATGATTTGAGTTCTGTTAGACAGATCAGCAATAGGGTAGCAGTCATGTATCTAGGCGAAATAGTTGAACTTGCGGACACCGATGAGCTTTTCAAAGAACCTCTGCATCCTTACACTGAAGCTTTGATTGCAGCAGTTCCAATTCCCGACCCAAACGCAAGAAGCATAAAAATCGTCCTGCCTGGAGAGGTGCCAAGCCCAATCAACCCACCTTCAGGCTGCCGATTCCATCCCAGATGCCCACAAGCCAAGCCTGCTTGCAGAGAAAAAGTGCCCGAGCTAGTTCAGGTTAATCCGAGACATGCGGTTGCATGCCACATATAACCGCCGAGCGCGCGGCAAAATTTCAAAATAGACACTAAGCGCGAATTGAACGAATTTTTCTAAGCACATAATATGAAACCGCTAGGATGCCGTAGGCTAATCCGTAGTAAAGCAACATCCATTTTGTAAAGAATATAATCAAAATTGCCACTGATATGAAAGGTGTGAGGGCAAGAACCCACATTAGACCGGCTAAGCCGTCAACTACAATTAGTGAAAAAGCAAAAGGTGACAAGAATATTAGAAAAGCAATAAGCCAAACTACGCCTCTTTTGTATAATGCTTTTGAGATTAAAAATATCCAATAATATACCAGAATGAGGTATACAATGTTTAAGAGTACCGCCAGTGCTTCAGCAACCGTCATGGCTACTCCCAGTTTCCGTATACCGCATAATATTTTCTTGGGCATCATTCTTCATAAAGCTATGCACACGCAAGAGAAATTGAGGTGACCGAAACAAAGAGACTCTAG
>JGI2171J19970_10002008_pt1 | contig 11208 bp, 12 predicted proteins | sample DeeMarSWOR324_28_FD_19970 | JGI IMG/M metagenome (IMG submission 19970) | reverse complement strand
AATTTCTTATCTTCTCATCCTCAATTTCTGAGATTTTGTTTTTATAAAGAATTACTTTTTCAAGAGTGTATCTAGGAAATATTTTTCTTATATGCTTTTCTCTAGGTATTTTTTGAGTTCTTTCATATTTCCATTTTCCTATTTCAACTATTTCTCTTTTCAATTCATCTAAATCGTAATCTTCTGTTTTAACCTTAGAAACAAAAATAAAAAATGGGGAAACATCAAAACCTATTGATTGGTAACCCATTTGCTTACAAGTTAGTGGTGTGGTTCCTGAACCACAAAAAGGATCTAAAACAACAGCATCTTTCTCTAATTTAAATTTTTCAAGAAAAATCTCCACCAATTTCTTTGAAAACCCTTCCTTAAAATGATACCAATTATGTACAGGTTCCTTTTTATTAGGAATAAATGTTACTAATTTTTTCAATTCTAAAGCATTTGAGAATTTTATCATTTTATCCAACTATCTAATGATTGTTGTTTATTTTCAGTTAGTCTTTTTATGACCTTTTCTATTCTTTCTTGAGAAAAACTGTGTTCATCTACTAAAAATTTTAGAATTTTTTCTGGCTTAATAGGTTTAAATTTGATATCAACCTTTTCCTTAATTTCTGGGTTCAAAAAGAATTCGTATATGTCTTCTGCAGGAACATCATGTTCCCATTCTATTTTTCTTAACACTTTTTCTAATGTCTTTTCTTTTCTAACAAGTTCTAAAGCCCTTTTAGGTCCATAACCTTTAATTCCGGGGTTGAAATCCGTACCAATTAAAATTCCCAAAATAATAAGTTGTTCCCTGTTAATCTTCAGTTCTTTTAGAACTTTCTTTAATTCTATAATTTCTGGCTTAACGTCTATGTAAACACCTTGCCTTGGTAATTTTCTTTTACCAACTATGTTTAGATTTCTTACAAGTCTTGGAGAATTAAAAAGCAAGCTATCATTATCCTGACTTGCAGCTGTATATACTAATCCTTTCTCACATAAATGAGCACACTGGGCTTCTCCTTCCTGAGGAGCCTGAATAACAGGAATTCCCATGTAATCCAACAACTCTTTTGATTGTTCAACCATTTCATGAGTTAGTCTTGATGTCATTTGAGCAGCTTTTCTAGCAGCTTCCAAGTCTCCTGCTTCCAAGGCCTCTTCCCATTTTCTATGAGCCTCTTTTCTGATTTCTTCTCTTTCTTCTATTGTCTCAGACTTAAATTCTGGTTTTTCGCCATCAAAAACCCATACAAGTTTTATATTATTTTCAATAAGTCTAGCTGACCTATAAAATAAACCACTTAAATGGCTTGTTATTCTTCCTTTGGAATCTTTTAAAGGAGTTCCATCTCTTTGTCTAATAATACTAAGAAACTGGTGAAGCCAAATAAAGGCATCTACGGCTATTTTTCTTCCTGATAAATCTTCTAATTCGATTTCTTTCTTAGGTAGTATTTTAGAAATCTGAACTCCCATAACTAAAATTATTATAATGATGATTTAAAATTACTATTTTACCTCTCTCTTATACAAATCATCTTCTAATTTCTTTTCAGTTTTCCTTTCCCACTCCTCAATCGGCAAAGAATATTTCATTTGTATATCATCTCTATACCACTGAGGTATAACATTAAAAGCACAGAAAGGAACTATTCTTCCATCTGGCTGTGCATAGTGAATACAACATCTCTTTACACGTTCTATATCATAGTTATATAGATCTTGAAAATGCATCATTCCAACAAAAAGCGTTTTGTGATGCAAGTCTCTTAAAGCATTATAATTTCCTGTTCTAAGAATGTCAAATATAATTTTGGCAATATTAATGCTCTTCGGTTGTTTAGATTTTTCTACAAAGCTATTAAGCTTTGATAAAATCTTTAAAGAGCTGTAAACTTTTGTGTGTATGCCTTTAACCTCTCCAGTTAATTCTTCCAGAAATTCCATAAATCCTTTAACATCAAAAAAACGAGTTATAGGAATTATCTTGTTTTCATCTTTAAATATATACGTAGCCATTCCACAAGCTGGATGAGCTGTTAATTCATATTTTGGTTTTTCTAATAAAGCTTCAAAGAAATGCGTTATAGGAACTACAAAAGGTACTGGATACCAATCATCTTCTGTAATCATTCCGTTTGTTTGCTCTTCTATTCTCTTTATAACATCTGGAATAGTTATTCTGAATTTCTCCCTATCTGCTTTTGTTATTCTTCCAACAAGAGAAACTGGTTGGTAGTTAACGCCCCTCACTACCCCTAAATTCATTAAAGCAAATTTTAGAATATTTCCAACATCATGATCATTAACAGTATTTATTACTGTTGGAACAAGAACACAGCCCATTCCCACTTCTTTTAAATTTTTTAACAGCGGGGGTATTTCCCAGTGGTTTTTGGGGTTTGTTTTTGGAGTTGTACCATCAAAACTTAGGTAAATAGTATTGACCCCAGCTTCCCTAATAGCTCTAGTAAACTTCAAGTTGTTTGACATCCTTATTCCATTCGTATTCAACTGGACATGATCATAACCCTCTTCCTTTGCTATTTTTATTATATCAATTAAATCGTCTCTAAGCAAAGGCTCTCCACCAGTTAGCTGAACAGCATTTGCTTTAACAGGTCTTTCCTCTCTCATAAGTCTTAGCATCTGTCTTATTTGCTCTAAACTTGGTTCGTAGACATAACCCATTGCTTTTGCATAAAAGAAGCAATAAAAACATTGTAAATCACATCTATTAGTAATAACTACATTTCCAAGGGCCGTGTGAGAAAGGTGCATTTTACATAAACCACATGATTGAGGACATGGTTTGTCAAATTCTGTGTTTGGATTATTAATTCCTTTTCCATCATGCAAATACTTCATTGCCCTTTGATATAGTTTATAACTACCCCAATACAAATCTTCAAATTCCCCATGTTCAGAGCATTCTTTCTTTATCCAAACTTTTCCATTTCTCTCAAAAATAGTAGCAGGAAGAATTTTAAGGCATTCGGGGCATAAAGATTGGGTTTTCTTAATAATGTTCATCAAACCAACTATATTTTTATAAGTTTAAAAAAGTTATAAAAGTTTATAAATTTGAAATTATATAAAAGTAGTCTATTAAAGGTGTAGTGGTTTGATATGAAAATTGGTATTTGTCAATGTTGCGGTGGTATTGCAACCGGCACATGCGCAGTTTGTGGTGCCTCTGTCTGTATAAAATGTAAGACACCTAACGGTTGTAAATTGTGCGAAGGTAGGAAGAAAATTTAGTCTCACTAAGTTTCATTGACTAATTTCTAATTAAACAATTTTCTAATTAAATAGACTTTAAAGCTTCTATAAGTTCATTTTTTATTTCTTCATCAGCTGGAAAGCCCAACGCGCTCTTGAATCTTTTTTGACCTGTTGGTGTGATAAAACCTTTAGAAACGGAAATAAACTCATTCTCACCCTCAGGTGTCTTTGCTATTTTTCTAGCAACTTCCAAGAACTTGTTGTTTCCAAACTTGATTTCTCTTGTCTCTTTCGTCTCGAATTCTACCATTTCAATTACCTCCATATTTGCTAAATCTTAATTGATAGTAAAGTATTTAAAACTATAAGAAAGATTTTCTGAGTGTCTTTAATTTTATAACTCCGTCAGGATTGTTTTCTGAAATCCTTTGAAACGCCATAACCTCATCAATTCTTCCATCATATTTTAGATGTTCTAAAGGTATTCCATGCATTACTGAATAACCATGAGGCTGAGGTTCCAATAAACCTACCTTTAGTGCAAGTTTCTCCTGTTTTGCATATTCAATTGATGTTGTCAATTTAATCCCTCATATTAGTATATATTTATTACTTAAAAGTGGTATATAAAGCTATCTAAAAATTAAATGAGTGTTGAAGACTCAACTTCAACTTCAGAAACACCTTCAACAGACTTTATTTCATTTTCTATCTTTTCCGTTGCTCCGTCCGGACTTACAACTAAAATTCTAAGAACTTTCAAACCAAAAGCTATATCTTCTATATGATAGTCGTGTATTTTTATCTTCTTAGAAATCTCTTCCTTTATTTTATAGATATCTATATCAACAGATTTCGGCATTATCTTAAATGTAATGGCAACTTCTCCCATTATGGTCCCTCAAACTCGCATTTTGGACATTTATAAGGAACTGCCAAGTTCCTACATTTACTACATCTTACTATAACTTCTTCTCCACAATTTGGACACTTAAATTTAACAAAGTCCTCCTGCCCAACTACATTCATTCCGCAACTAGTGCATATTATTTTCATTAAATTCACTTTAAATTAAATATATTTAAAGATATATTGTATTTATTGTGAGTTGATGAATTATAAAAATTTAAAAATCAAGCTCCCAAAAGTAAAAGTTGCTACAGGACTTTATTCTAATATAGACTCGATAATCAAAGTTGATGAAAACGTTAAAAAGAGAATTAAAAAATATAAAACAAAGAGACCTAAAAAGGTTGTACTAAACACGATGGGGGAAATATTTTACACCTTAAAGATTGCCCTTAAGAGAGGTGGTTCAGAATATTTAATTTCAGAAGGAGCTTACAAAAAGCTCATTGCAACCTTTCCTAATAGAGAAATGAGAGTGGGTGGTAATGGAAATCTAATGGGACAAGCATTATCTTTATTCGGTCTTATTCCCCTAGTTTCTTATCCGTCAAGAGCAAAAAAGCTAATGTTGTTATCCTCAAACCTAAAAGTTGCTACAGGAAGTAAACTAGAAACTCCTAAGAACTCGATAAGAATAAAAGATTCTATTTATGAACACATAATTTTTGAGACTAAAAGAGACAGACACATTTTAACTTATGATCCTATGACAACCCATGGATTCTTTGACCATCATTTTCTTAGAATAGCATCCAACCCTAAATTTATAGACATATTAATTCTTAGTTATACCCATCTTCTTTTACCTGAATACAAGAAAAGAACTGATATTATTTTAGATTATTTAGATAAAAAAGAAAGGCCAAAAATACATTTGGAGCTTGGGATGGGCTCTAAAGATTCTGTAAAATATGCTATTGAAAAGTTTAAAGGATATTATGATTCTTTGGGTATGGATGAGAAAGAGTGTAAAGTATTTTTAGGAGCAAGATCATATAACAAAGAACATTTAATACATGCGTCTCTAAAAGCTCTTAAGAAATATGAATTAGAAAGAGTTTGCATACATACCAAAAAGTTTGCCTTTTCAGTTTCCCAGAATGATTTTGATAAAGAATTTGATGCATTGACCTCAGCTTGTCTTGTAGCAGCTGCTAGAACCTTTAAAAAACTAAATATTGACTATGCTAGAACTTTGCCTGCATCTGCTAAACCAGCTCAAAGAAGAATAGGTAAGTATAGATTATGTCTAGTCCCATCATTACAAAATCCTGATTCTCAAATAATGACTGGAATGGGAGACGCCTTCGCCTCAATCCAAGCAGTTAAATCTTTATCCTAAACAGTAACTGTTTTAATAAGGTTCTTTCTTAAGGCAATACCCTTTAAACTTCCTTTTGAAAACTCCTCTTTTATCTTTTGTATTCTATCTGCAAGCTCTGCCTCTTCCATAACTTCTCTTACCCAAGCTGCAAAATCATTCTTTTCATCTCTTAAATGGAATTTTATAGACTTCATAGGTACATGCCTAAACCCTCTTTTCATTTCCTCTAGATTATGAGCAACAAATCCTGTAGGGCCTGTTTCCACAGAGAACCAAAACGCCTTATCTTCCTCAACATGTTTTGTCATCATAAGCCTCCTTGTTATGTAGACTTTATATATATCTTATATTATAATTTTAATATAAATTTAATTGTTATTTTAAATCGAGATGAAATTCATCTAAAATTTCGAGAATTTGAGATTAAAAGTTGATCTAATGCGAATATTGGTCATAGGCTGGGAGTTTCCACCTTCTAAGACCGGAGGCCTTGGTACTCATTGTTATGAGCTTGTCAAGAACCTTGGAAAAAGGGGCGTTAAGGTTTTGCTTCTAGTTCCTCAAAGGTCAAAAGGAGCTATAAAGAATCTTGAGAATGTTGAAGTAATAGAAGTGGGGTCTAAAATATCCTGCCCTTACAATGCTGTAAATCCTAATAAAATAGATCCTCGCATCTTTGAAAAAGGATATGGTTGGAATTTGTTCGAAGAAGTAAGATTATTTAACAAGAAATGTGTTTCAATAGCCCTAACCAAACAGTTTGATGCCATTCATTGTCATGATTGGATGACTGTTCCTGCTGGTGTTGAACTAAAGGCTAGAACAGGAAAACCACTTGTCCTTACAATACATTCAACCGAATACGATAGGACAACCAGTATCTATCCAATGAAGTATATAACTGACATAGAAAAATGGGGAATTCAAGAAGCTGACCTCGTTATAACAGTAAGCTATAGCATGAGAAAACAATTAATAGAAAGGTATGAGGCTGATGAGAGAAAGGTTCAGGTAATATACAATGGAATAGATTGTTCTAGATATTATGGTTTAACTAAAAAAGAAGGTAAATTAGTTCTTTTCTTAGGAAGGTTGACAAACCAAAAAGGGCCTTATTTCTTCTTACACACAGTAAAAAAAGTTTTGGAACAAGAGAAGGATGTATTGTTTATAGTTGTTGGTCAAGGAGAAAAACTACCAGAATTAATCAATCAAGCCTTTGGCTTAGAAATAATGGATCATGTAATATTCACTGGTTTTATATCTGAACAAGAGGTTTTAGAAGCCTATGCAAGAGCAAGTGTTTACGTTATGCCTTCTGTTGCAGAACCCTTTGGTATTACAGCTCTTGAGGCAATGGCTTCAGGAACACCTGTAATTGTTTCTAAAAATGCGGGGGTTTCTGAAACTGTTTCCCATTGCTTTAAAGTAGACTATTGGGACACGCATGAAATGGCAAATAAAATCATATCGATATTAAAATATCCTCCTCTTCAAGAATGCATGAGAAAAAATTCCTATAGGGAATTAGAGGGTTTAGGCTGGGGGAGGGTTGCTGAACAAACCATGGATGTTTATAGGAGAGCTCTATGACATCTTTGTGTTTTTATTTTCAAGTACATCAACCTATAAGACTCAACAAATTTACTGTTTTCAGCAATAACATTCCTTATTTTAATGAAGATATGAATAGAAAATATTTTGAAAGAATTTCAAGGAAATGTTACCTTCCAACCAATAAAATTCTTCTCGATTTAATAGATCATCTAGGAAAGGGGTTTAAAATAGCATTCAGTTTGACAGGAGTTTTTGTAGAGCAGTGTAAAAAATACAATCCTCAAGTTTTAGAGAGTTTTATAGAATTATCCAAAACTAAACAAGTAGAGTTTTTAAGTGAAACCTATTATCATTCCTTAGCCGCTTTGTTTTCCATGGAAGAATTTAAAGAACAGATAAGGCTTCATAGAGAAATGATAAGCGATATCTTTAACCAAAAACCCAGAGTTTTTAGAAATACAGAAGCCATGTACTCTAACCAAATAGCTAATGAAATAGAGAAAATGGGATACAAAGGAATAATAACAGAAGGTCATGAAAGTATACTAGGTTGGAGNTCTCCTAATTATCTNTACACTCCTCAAGGATGTAACACGATAGNTGTTCTTTTAAGAAACTATAAACTAAGTGATGACATCGGCTTTAGATTTTCTGCAAGATGGTGGGANGAGTATCCATTAACAGCTGATAAATATGCTACCTGGTTAGCAGCTTCCGAAGGAAGCTGCAATAACATATTCATAGATTATGAAACCTTTGGAGAGCATCAATGGGAAGATACAGGAATATTTGAATTCTTGAAAGTCTTGCCATATGAAATTTTAAAATATAAAAATCTTGATTTTAAAACACCATCTGAAATAATTAAAGATTACATGCCTATTGGTTTTTTGGATGTTCAAAGAGTTGTTTCTTGGGCCGATATCCATCGAGACACTTCAGCATGGCTTGAGAACGATATACAAAGATTAGCGTTTGAACAAATGTCTAAGCTAGAAGAGCATGTTAAGAAAAATCCAGAATTGCTGAAGATTTGGAGAATGTTACAGACATCAGATCACTTTTATTATATGTGCACCAAGTGGTGGGCAGATGGTGACGTTCACAAATATTTTAATCCTTATGACTCGCCTTACGATGCATTCATAAATTACATGAACATTCTGCAAGACTTAAAAAAGAAGATGGGTATTAAATGAGAGTAGAGGATTTGAAGTGGGAATACAAACCCATTGAAAACCCAGACTGGGATTTTGCAAGAAACAATTTCATTGTCTTGAAAAGGCCTTGGGGAACCTTAAGTCAGTCTGTTTTTTCAATTTACTATGGAAATCTTGTAGCCCCTAACAGAGATTACAAATACCAAGGATTATCTTGTTTTGCTGACGGAGATTACTGGAAGTTTCTTGACTGTATATTTTTTGAATTAACAGGAGTTAAACTGAAACCTAAAAAGGTTATCGTTTACCCATGGAAATGTATCTATCAGTATTCTTCTGGTAAAATAAAGGTTAATGTAGAATATTATCTTGCAAAAACTAATGGAGAAGGTCTATCTCTTAGAGTTCTTTTTGACATAAGGGGTAATAGAAAAAATGAGTTGGTAATAAGGCCTTTAGTAGATATAAGAGATGTTTATCAGCAATCAGACCCTCAAGAAATAGAAGCTCAGGTCAAAAATAATTCTCTAATAGCAAAAAGAGGTAATAAGTTTATATCATTTAAGTTAGAAGGTTCTTCGATAAATTCTCAAAAGGAAGCTATAGGATGGAGATACAAACTTGGCGATGGGTTCAGAAAAGAAACAAAATATGGAATAAGATTCGTACCAGAATTTTGTCAACCTGTTTTCATAGGAGAAATAAGAAAGGAGATAGTGGGAAATAAAAGTGTTTCTTTAATTATCAACTGTAATAACAATGATAAAATAAATTTTGAAGATAATGAAAAGGAAGAGATAAAGGATATAGAAAAAATAATAAAAGAATTCAAGTGTGATAAAAGAATTTTGGCTAGAATAATAAGTTTAAGCAAGTTTGGAATAAAAAAGGATAAAGAAATAATTCCAGAGGCAGGAGATTTTTGGTTTAAAGAGGTTTGGTTTAGAGACTTTCTTGAAGGTCTTTTAAACAACTTTGAAACCTTCATGAGAATTGATAAAGAATATATTGGAAAGGTTTTGAGGTGGGCCTTGACCAAATACAATAAAAAGACAGGAAGGTTTCCTAATTTGTTAAACGATTTTAATTCAACAGATGCAACACTTCTTTTTTTCATACTTGCAGAAAGATACCTTAAAAATGTTAAAGACAATAAACTTGCCATAGCAGTTTTAAAGACTCTTAATAACACTGTAGAAATATTTTCTAAAAATAAAATGAAGGAAGATGGACCACCAGTAATAAGAAAGGACTTGCTCTATTCAATGCCTTGGCAGTCTTGGACTGATAATAGAATACTTTTCATGGATAGGCTAATTTCAGCAAGAATACCTCATGAATGGATGACAAAAGACAATCTTCCAGAAATATCCAGACCTTGTCTACTTCCAGAAATTAATGCTCTTTTCATAAGAACTTTATTTGCAGGAGAAAATATTGCAAAAATTGTTGGAGGTATGAAAGATATGGAAAGGTATAGAAAGCTTTACAAAAAGGCTATTGAAAAATACAAAAAATTTTTTATGGGTGATGATTTTTTTTACTCAATAATTGTTGGTAACATGAATGATGAGACACCAAGCTCTGTAGCCTTAGTTTCAATGATTCTTTTATATGACCATGTTTTTGATAAAAGCGATTTGGAAAGAATGTGGCCATATGTTAAAAGTTTACTTGTCAAAAGAAAAAATAAAGCATTTGGAATTTTGGTTAGAAAGACTCAAGATAAGATCTTCTTGAATGATCAACAATATCATGGCTCTACTGTTTGGCCTAGAGACATTCCTTATTTGATAAAATATCTAAAAATATTAAGAAAAAATAAAATAATAAAGGATATACTTGATAATCAATTAGACCATCAAATGAATGAAGGTGCTATCTTCTTTTGTCATGAGCTTTTCTCTTTACCAGAAGGNAAAAATCCAAGCCCCACAAAAACTACTAGCTATCCAGTACCTGTTAAAAACCCTATACAGTTTTGGTCCCATTTTTGTGACGAATTTTTATAGAAAAGGAGGGTGTCCGAAGACACCCAAAAGAAAAAACTCAATTTTATTATTGGTTTATTTAGAGAAATCATTTCTTCTTTTTCTTTTTCTTACCCACTTATTTCACCTTTTTGTTTTTTTTGAAGACTGATAAAACCTGTCACAGCCAACATACGCTGACTATGTCAGTTGTAACCCAGATGGGTCGTATGATATATGGCTTTAGTGGGTCTTACCAATCTTCCTCCTCTTCTTCCTCTTCCCAATCATTAAATGTCATTTCGTCTGACATTTTGTTTCCTCCAAAATTTTATTTTGTTTAATTTTTAAAATAATCAGCAAATATTTAAAGATATCTCTTGAAATTTCATCGTTGTAAATGCTAAAACTTTTAAATTGGGAGTCTTAATAAATATTATTAAATTTTTGGAAATAGTAGCCTTCAAAATAGAAGTTTAGATATTAAGGGAGGTGATTTTATGCCAGAAATAGCCAAAGCTCCGTTCAAAAGAATGGTAAGAAAAATTCAACCTGAAATGAAAATATCTGAACCTGCAAAAAGAGAAATAAGAAGAATTACTGAAAAATTTGCAATGGAAGTTTTAAGAGGTGCAGTACAAATAGCTAAAGTCTCTAAAAGAAAAACTGTTATGAGGGAAGACATAATAGTTTCTAAAAGACAATTAATTAAAACAGTTTAGAAGAGTTAATTATCAAACTGGTGAAATAAATTTATGAAATATAATTCCACAACTTATTCACTTGTAAAAAGAGCTGTAGTTGAAGCCAGAATCAGAAAGTGGTTCAAAGGAACTAGAAAGAAAAATCCATCACCATCCAAACTTTTAACTAAATTACTTAAACCTAAAAAAGGCATACATGTACAACTTACAAGACGTGAAAGAAAGAGTTTTATTAAATTAATCCATGAGATGTACATAGCAAAGGATATTATTTCTAAATACAGAAAGAAATATAGTAGGAAGCCTAAATTGTTTTATAAAAAAGTTTTTGGTTTTCCTCCACGAAAATTTCAAAAAATGAAAAT
>JGI2171J19970_10002007_pt1 | contig 11217 bp, 9 predicted proteins | sample DeeMarSWOR324_28_FD_19970 | JGI IMG/M metagenome (IMG submission 19970) | reverse complement strand
GAGCCACAACCACCATGAGCGAGCCTGCCCACGACCTCTCGCGGCTGCGCATCGACCGCGATCGCCCGCCACCCGGTGTGCGTCGCGCCGTGCGCTGGAGCGCGTACCTGGCCATCGCGGCCGTCGCTGTCGTCATTCTCGTCATCGCCCTGGCCCGCGGCGGTGGGGGGCCGACCGTGCAGGTGGCCGTGGCCGAGCTGCGGGGTGGCGGCGCGGGAGCCTCCACCGGCGTCACGGCCAACGGTTACGTGGTGGCCCGCACCCAGGCCTCCGTGTCCTCCAAGATCACCGGGCGGCTGGAGTACCTCGGTGTGGAGGAGGGCTCGGTGGTGAGCCGGGGCGCGATCATCGGACGGCTCGAGAGCGCCGATTATGCCGCCGTGCTCGCCCAGCGCGAGGCCGAGCTGGTCACGGCGCGGGCGGCGCTGGCCGAGTCGGAGGCGGAGCGCGACCAGTTCCGCCGCGATGTGGAACGGGCGAGGGATCTTCTGGCTGAGGGGCTCATCTCGGAGCAGGAGACCGAGCAGCTGGAGGCGCAGCTCAGCACGGCGGAGGCGCGCGTGGAGCGCTTCCGGGCGCAGGTGCAGGCGGCGGCGGCGGCGGTGGGCGTCGCGCGCGCGAACCTGGAGAACACGTACATCCGGGCGCCCTTCAGCGGGACGGTCCTGCGTAAGGATGCGGAGGTGGGCGAGGTGGTCGCACCGGCGGTCACCGGCGGCGGCCTGACCCGGGGCGCGGTGGTGACGATGGCGGACCTCGAGACGCTCGAGGTGGAGGTGGACGTCAACGAGGCGTATATCGCGCGCATCCGCAATGGCCAGCCGGCGCTCATCACGCTGGACGCCTATCCGGACACGGGCTTCCGGGGCCGCGTGCGCCAGGTGGTGCCGACGGCGGACCGGCAGCGGGCGACAGTGGAGGTGAAGGTGAGCATCCTCGACAAGGACCGGCGCATCCTGCCCGAGATGGGTGCGCGGGTGGAGTTCCTCGAGGGCGAGTCGCGCGCCGCCGGGCCTGTGGGACCGGCCCGGCTATTTGTCCCGGCGGCGGCGGTGCGGGACGAGGCGGGCCAGCAGGTGGTCTGGGTGGTAAGCGGCGGCCGGGTCGAGCGTCGCGAGGTGGAAGCGGGCCCGGTGACCGGCCAGCTGCGGGAGCTGCGCCGCGGCGTCTCAGCGGGCGAGCAGGTTGTGGTCGCCGGCCACGCGGGCCTCGAGGATGGTGCGCGGGTCAAGCTGGCCCCTCGGCAATAGGAAGCGGAGCGATGGCGCTACTGGAGATACGGAACCTCTCGAAGGTGTATCAGCGGGACAGCCAGATGATCGCGGTGTTCGAGGGCATCGACCTCGACATCGAGGCCGGCGAGTTCCTGGTGCTCATGGGCCCCTCGGGGAGCGGCAAGACCACGCTGCTCAACCTGGTCGCCGGGCTGGACAAGCCCACCAGCGGGACCATCAGCGTGGGCGGTGCGCAGGTGACGGAGATGTCGGCGCGCCAGCTCGCCGCGTGGCGGTCGCGGCACGTGGGCTTCATCTTCCAGCTCTACAATCTCCTACCGGTGCTCACCGCCTATCAGAACGTCGAGCTGCCGCTCCTGCTCACGCATCTGTCGAGGAGTGAGCGACGCGAGCACGTGATGACGGTGCTCGAGGTGGTGGGGCTGTCGGACCGGGCTGATCACTACCCGCGCCAGCTGTCCGGCGGCGAGGAGCAGCGCGTGGCGATCGCCCGCGCCATCGTGAGCGACCCGACGGTCATCCTCGCCGATGAGCCGACCGGCGATCTCGACGCGAAGTCGGCGGACGAGGTGCTCACGCTCATGCAGCGGCTGAACGGCGAGTTCAACAAGACGATCCTGCTGGTGACCCACGACCAGCGCGCGGCGGAGCGGGGTCACGCGATCATGCACCTCGACAAGGGGGTGTTGACGGGATGAAGTACGCGCGGCTGGTCTGGGTGAACATGATGCGCAACAAACGGCGCACGGTCCTCACGACCCTCAGCGTGGCGGCGGCGCTCTTCCTGTTCGTGTCGCTCCGCTCGGTGAACACGACGCTGGCGGACGCGAGGCAGGTGGGCAGCGAGTCGCGAATGGTGACGCGCCACGCGATCTCGATCGTCTTCTTCCTCCCGGAATCGTACTACGGGTGGCTGGTCACCGTTCCCGGTGTGAAGAGCGTGTCGTGGGCCGAGTGGTTCAACGGCATCTACCGCGACCCGCGTGATTTCTTCCCCAGCTTCGCCGTCGAGGCCGAGTCCTACCTGGCCATGTATCCGGAGATGGTGATCCCAGAGGATCAGAGGCGGGCGTTCCTCGGCGAGCGAACGGCGGCGCTCGTCGGCAGCGGTCTGATGGAGCGGTTCGGCTGGACGCTGGGGCAGACGATCCAGCTGCGCAGCCCGATCTGGGCACCGGACCAGGACTGGCCGTTCACGATCCGGGCCGTCTACACGCCGACGAACCCGAGTTTCGGCGACGCGCTGTTCTTCTTCCACTACGAGTACCTGTACGAGAACGCGGGTCGCCGCGCCCAGCCGGGATGGTACGTGCTGGAGATCGAGGATCCGGCGCTGGCCGCCTCGGTGGCGGAGACCATCGACGAGCACTACAGGAACTCGCGGGCGGCCACGAAGACCGAGACAGAGCGCGCCTTTCAGACGGGCTTCGTGACGATGTACGGGAACGTGGGGTTCCTGATGAACGCGATCGGCCTGGCCGTGTTCTTCGCGATCCTGCTCGTCGCCGCCAACGCGATGATGATGGCGGCGCGTGAGCGGACGAGTGAGGTGGCCGTGTTGAAGACGCTGGGCTACAGCGACCGGCTGCTCTTCGGGCTCGTGCTCGCCGAGGCCGCGACCATCACGCTGATCGGCGGGCTGCTGGGCGTGTTCGGGGCCAAGCTCGCCTTCGAGGGTAGCGGGTTCCAGGGGCTGGGCTTCCTCCCCGGCTTCCAGGTCAAGTGGGCCACAGCGATGGCGGGCATGGCGATCGCGCTCTCTCTGGGCCTGGCCAGCGGCATCGTACCCGCCTGGTGGGCGGCGCGGCTGCCGGTGGCCGAGACGCTGCGGCGTGTGGGCTGAGGAGGCGGCCATGGCGATCCCGGTCATCTACAACCTGCGCAGCGTCAGGCAGCGGCCCGTCTCCACTACCTTCACGGCGTCGGGCATGGGACTGGTGGTGCTCGTCTTCATCGCCATGATGGCGCTCTCTCGCGGCTTCCGGTCCGCGCTCGTCGAGACGGGCTCGCGCGAGAACGTGATCGTGGTGCGGAGCGGCGCCGACAACGAGCTGATCAGTGGACTCTCACGGCAGACCGCGCAAACCATCACGGGCATGCCCTTCGTGGCCAGGACGCCCGACGGGCGACCGCTGGCCAGCCCCGAGGTCTACGTGCTCGTCAGCCTGGAACGCCTGGGCGGCAGCGATGCGCTCGTGGTGGCCCGGGGGATCGACCCCGAGGCCTTTCAGGTGCGCAAGAACGTCAGGATTATCGCGGGCCGCATGTTCAACCCGGGGGCCCCGGAGATCCTGGTGGGGAAGAACATCGTCGGCCGGTTCGCGGGCACCGAGATCGGCGGGGTGATCAGCTTCGCGAACCGCGACTGGACGGTGGTCGGCCACTTCGCGGCCGGCGGGTCGGCCTTCGAGTCGGAGATCTGGGGCGAGAACGAGCAGTTCATGCCGGCCTTCCGCGGTGATGTCTTCCAGTCGCTCACCTTCCGGATGAGCGATCCCGGCGCCTTCCAGTCGATCAGGCAGACGCTGGAGGATGATCCCCGACTGCCGGTCGATGCCCATCGCGAGTACGACTTCTACGCGAACCAGTCGTACCTGCTGACGCGGATCCTCAGCTTCGCCGCCACGTTCATCGCCGGCATCATGGCCATCGGCGCCATCTTCGGCGCGGTCAACACGATGTACGCCACGGTGAGCGCTCGGGCCCCCGAGATCGCCGTCCTGCTCCCCCTCGGGTTCCGGCCGCTCAGCGTCCTCGCTTCCTTCCTGCTCGAGGCCTCCCTGATCGCGCTGCTCGGCGGGCTCCTCGGCTGCCTGTTCTCCCTGCCGCTGAACGGGATCGTCACCAGCACCACCAACTGGCAGTCGATGAGCGAGGTGGCGTTCGCTTTCCGCGTGACCCCGGAACTGCTGCTGCGCGGGATCATCTTCGCGCTGGTCATGGGTCTCGTCGGCGGCTTCTTCCCGGCTCTCAAAGCGGCGCGCCAGCCCGTCGTTCAGGCCGCCCGCCAGGCCTGACGCCGGCTCGCTGCGACGGCGCCGTCCGCCGGTCAACTCGGGACGGGCGGGTATTCTCAGTCCGAAGCTTGACAGGGGGGCGCGCAATTGCTATAGTGCACTAGAACACTAGTCATCTAGATATCCAGAGGACTGCGGACACTTGGAATACGCGATCGATCTGAAAAGTGGGGTTCCCTTCTACCGGCAGATCATCGAGCAGATCAAGTTCGCCATCGGCCGCGGCGATCTGCAGCCGGGCGACCGCCTGCCGACGGTCCGCCAGCTGGCCGTCGACCTTTCGATCAATCCCAACACGGTGATCCGCGCCTACCGCGAGCTGGAGATCGAGGGCGTGCTCGATACGCAGCAGGGGTCGGGGACCTTCGTGGGCGAGCGGCGTCCGCAGATCGACGCGCTGGAGCGGCGGCGCATGCTGGACCAGATCCTGACCGAACTGCTTGCGCGTGCCTCGGGGTACGGGTTCACCCTGGATGAGGTGCTCGAGGGGTTGCGCCAGCGAAAGGAGGAGTCGTGATGAACGGAGAGTCGAGGGCCGCCGCTGGCAGGCGGCACCAAATATCGCTGGAGAGATTCGCCACCACCATGCGGGCCGATTTCCGCTTCGCGCCGCTCAACGCGCTGCTGCTGGTGGCGATCTTCGTGGCGGGGCTCGTGGCTCACCTGAACGTCCATCCCTTCAGCGTGCTGGCCGTCGCCCTCGCGCTGGGCTCGGCCCTGGCCCTGGTCGGTATGCTGCGCGTGTTCCAGGTGTGGGAGGCCGTGGTCGTCTTCGGCACCGCCGACTGTCTGCTGGTCTTCCTCGAGCTGCGACCGGACAGCGAGATCCTGTTGGCGGCGATCATCGTTGGGCTCATCGTCGCGCCGGCGATCCAGATGGCCTACCAGTGGGAGCGGGCCGTGCTGCTGCGCTTCGGCAAATTCCGCGGGCTGCGGAAGTCGGGTCTGTTCGTGCTGGTGCCGGTGATCGACAAGGTGGCCCAGTTCGTCGACCAGCGGGTGCGGGTCACCGACTTCAGGGCCGAGACGACGCTGACCGCCGACACGGTCCCGGTCAACGTGGACGCGATCGCGTTCTGGATGGTCTGGGACGCGCAGAAGGCGGTGCTCGAGGTCGAGCACTTCGATGACGCGGTGATCCTCTCGGCGCAGACGGCGCTGCGGAACGCGATCGGGAAGGACGACCTGGCGGTGCTGCTCTCCGAGCGCGATCGCTTGGGCCAGGAGATCCAGAAGGTTCTGGACGAGAAGACGAGCGGCTGGGGGATCACGACCCAGGCGGTGGAGATCCGCGACGTCATCATCCCCAAGGGGCTCGAGGACGCCATGTCGCGCCAGGCCCAGGCGGAACGTGAGCGGCAGAGCCGCATCATCCTCAGCACCGCCGAGACCGAGATCGCGGAGAAGTTCGCCCGCGCGTCGGAGCACTACCGTGACAACCCCGTCGCCCTCCACCTGCGGGCCATGAACATGGTCTTCGAGGGACTGCGGCAGAAGGGCTCGATGATCATCGTCCCCTCGACCGCGGTCGAGACGATGGGTCTGGGAGCGCTGGGCGGGCTGACCGCCTTCGACCGACAGGTGGCGCCGGAGACGCCGCCGCAGGAGGAGGGCGCCGGAGCCGAGCCGAGCGAGGGAGCCTCGTAGGAGACGGCGCGCCGAGCCGGGCGGGCGCATCACGCAGGGACCGCGTGCTCTGGGATCGGATCATGAGGGCGATCATCCTGGCCGGTCTGGTGCTCGTGCTGAGGGCCACGTTCGCCTTCGTGCTCAAGCCCGTGCTGCCGGGCTCGCTGCGCTCCGTCTACACGCTCGTCCGCCTGCTCCGTCTCGACATCGCCGGTGTCTCCCTGCTCGACCTGCTCATGTGACCGACGACGGTGAGGCGCCCCGCCGCAGACGGTGCGGCCCCGTGCAGCGGCACGAATAAACGCGCGGCTGCCGGGTACTCTCCTATAGAAGCCACAGAAAGGGCGTGAACCCGCGGAGGGACCGGGTATGTCAGTGCGATCGCCTGATCAGAGGCACGGAGCCGCTGACGCTCTCAGGTGGGGGCGTATGGAGCATATGGCCAGAGGGTACTTCTTGTTCGTCGTCAGAAACGTCCAGTTGCCACGTTGGGTGCCCTGGTGCGCCCAGCTGATCCTCCTGCCGCTCTGGCTGTGGCTGACCTACTGCGTCTTCCTCACCGAGCGGGGCCGGGCGGATCTCGGGATCGGCAACTGGATCCTGATGAGCCTGGTGCTCGCCGTGGTCTCTTACTATCTGTTTCTGCTGGGTTACCGCAAACTGCCCGCAGGCCTCGACGACGAGTGCTGACTCGCCGCGCCGAGCGCCTGTGAAGCCGCGGTTCCCGCGACCTGCAGCATCCCGCCTGTAAGCTTCCGGACAGCGTTGACTGCAAATGCCGTATGATCCCTCGGCTGGCGGGGACCGACGAGGAACCTCTCGATGACGCTGCGAGCCGATCAGCAGGGTGCGTGGCCGCGGCGCTTGCAGTAGATTAGCAGCGTAGAACGTGAAGGAGCGGTATCCCATCATCCGGCCAGCTGTTGCACTCGCTCTCGCGCTGATCGTCGCTGGTTGTGCCGAGGAAGACGTAACCGCGCCCTCCGACCGAGTCACCGAGCTCCAGATTCACAGCGGCGATCTCCAAGTCGATACGGTGGGCCAGCCGTTGCCCGAGCCACTGGTGGTGCGCGCGGTCGATGTCGGCGAGCGGCCGGTCCCGGGGGTGCTCGTCAGCTTCGTCGTCGCGGAGGGCGAGGGCGCCCTGAGCGTCGAATCGGATACGAGCGACGGCAACGGTGAGGTGCGCGCCGGGTGGACGCTGGGGCCGGGCGCCGACGTGCAGGCGGTCGAGGCGCGTTTCAGCGGTTGGCCGAGCGGCAAGATCATCAGGCGAACGTTCACGGCGACGGCGGTGCCCGACCGTGTGGCGCGCATCGAGGTGCGGGCGAGCTCGCAGATCGAGGCGCGCGGTGACACGATCATCCTGAACGAGACGGTCCAGTTCCGTGCCAGCGCTTATGATAGGTTCGAGAATCTGCACAGCCGGAGTGGGTTCGAGTGGAGCGTCTCCGATACCGGTATCGCGACGATCAGTCCTGACGTTGGCCTGTTGACGCCGGTGGACACGGGTGAGGTGGTCGTTTGGGCGAGCAAGGAGACTGTGGTGGGCGCTGACACGGTGAGGGTCCGTACGATCCCGGAGCCGCCGGTCGCCGTGATCACGGCGCCTCCGGACAGCTCGGTTTTCCAAGAGGGGGACGATATCACCTTCGAGGTCGAGGCAAGCGACCCGGATGGCGGTGAGCTAAGGTCGATCGACTGGATATCCAATCAGGATGGCCCGCTTGGAGGCGGCGAGATTCTCGTGCGCAGCAGTCTCTCTGCAGGCTGGCACAGTGTCTGGGTCGTAGTCACGGACGACGAGCGTGAGACGACCACAAGTCCTGCCATTACGCTTCGCGTTGAGGCGCTGCCGGACTTAGTCATCGAGTCTCCATCCTATGGGGCGATCTTCGACATCGGGGAATCCGTGGAGCTGGTCGGCTATGGGATCGACCGAGATGGCGGCGAAGTCGAGCTGAGCTGGCGGTCCGACATAGACGGCGACCTCGGTACTGGTTCGCCTGTGGTGCGCGACGATCTATCGGCGGGGACGCACACGATCTTCCTGATTGGGGTGGACGACGAAGGCCAGAGCGACAGCCTTTGGGTCGCGATCACAATCTATCCGTGGTCCCCGGGCGGGCAATTCGCGCTGGACTTCAGGTGGGGCATGCCAGGTGAATATGACATTGTCGACGTGCCGGCCGCTTCTTCGCTCGATCTGAAGGAGACATTTACACTTGAAGCCTGGATCAAGTATAAGTCCGGCGAGTACATCCTTGGCAAATACTGGGAAGATGGCACCGGCGATGCGTCCTATCTACTACGGATAAACCCCCCGCGTCTGCGTCTGCAAGTCTATGATGGGGTTACGGAGCACGTCATCGAGTCGTCACGCCCGGTTCTCAGGGGACTGTGGCAGCACGTAGCCGCTACCTTCGATCATGGCGTGGTGAAGCTCTACATCAACGGCGTGCTCGACCGGACTGTGGAGGCTGTTCCAAGCCCGATGACATCGAGTAGGCCACTGCGGTTTGGGCACACCAGGTATCGTTGGTACGAAGGCGTCATAGACGAGGTACGTGTCTGGAATCTGGTGCGATCGGAGTCCGAGATCGCAGAAGCGATGGTGCGATACGTAGAGCCCACGGAGCCGGGCCTCGTCGGCTACTGGCGGTTCGACGAAGGAAGCGGGAACTGGGCTTACGATGCAACGGCCAACGCTAACCACGGTCGGCTGGGCAGCGACGTGCGTCCGGACCTGAACGACCCGGTTTGGACGGCCGATGTAGCCCCGATTACGCCGGCGCCAGGAGCGGGGTTAGGCCAGGGGCCGGGACGGGCTTCGCGCCCGAGCCACCGCAGGGGGCGGCGGTAGTGCTGGGCGGTTGCCCGCAGGACCGACGATGTCCGTTGCGCCAATGTTCCTGCCGTGGGAAACCTTGCGCAGCGCCTGCCTGAGGCGGTAAATTGGGAATTGACAGATCCCGCCACTTCTCGAGCTGTAGCTCGGGTGGCGGGTTTTTGTTGGGCTGCCGTTGTCCGCTGACTTCCCCCCCTCGGCCCCCAACCGTCGGCGCCTGCGCGGCGCCGATAGGGGTTCGCCATCTTGATACAAAGCACGAGCTCTTACGGCATCGGGGTTCTCGATGAGCGCCTGAGCGGTCTCGTCTCGGGTGGCCTGCATCTCGTCATCGGTGGCCCGGGCACCGGCAAGACCGTCGTCGCGCTCCAGTTCTTGTACGAGGGCGTCCGCCAGGGCGGGCGGGTGGCGCTGCTGACGCAGGCGCGGCCCGAGGACGTGATCGACCTGGCGGCCTCCATCGGCATCGACATGGCGCCCCATCTGCGTTCCGGCCGCTGGACGCTGTTGAGCTATCAATCGGGGTTCCGCGAGCGCTACCGCCGTAGCATCGAGCCCGGCGAGGTGTTCCAGGAGCTCGAGGAGTTCCTCACGACCGACGCCGTGCCTGACCGGCTCGTCATCGACACCTGCAGCCCGCTGGTCGAGTCGCGCGAGTCGGGGAACGGGGCGGAGCTGCTGGTCAACCTGTTGAGCGGCCTGAGCAGCACCGTGCTGCTGACCTTCGCGGGCGAGCACCCCGGCGCACTGGACAGCGGCTTCGATTTCATCTCGCAGCGCGCCGCGCTCGTCCTCCATCTGATCATGAGCAGCGAGGGCCGGCGCGAGATGGTCGTGCGCAAGACGCTGGGGCCCGTGGAGTCGATGGGCCCCATCACCTTCGAGATCCGCGATGGGCTGGGGATCGTGGCGCCGCAGGCGATCCAGAAGAAGCGGCGCAGCGACCTGGCGCCGGACGTGCGGCGCCGCGTGCTGTTCGTCGATGTGCCGGGCGATCTGCCGGAGGAGCTGCGTATCTGGCTGCAAGAGTCGTTCGAGCTGGTCTACACCACCGATCCCGTGGACGCCTTCCCCGAGCTGGCGCGCCGTGAGTTCGGGCTGGTCGCCGTCCACATTGACCGACGCACCGTGGACCGCGGGCTGCACGTGATGCATCAGCTCCGCCGCACCGCCACCCGGCCGCCCATCCTGGTCATGTCGCCGGTCGATGTGCGGGCCAGCGACCGGGCCCGCGCGCTGCGCGCGGGTGCCGACGACTTCGTTTCCGGCGGCCTCGACCCGGAGGAGCTGGCGTCGCGGTTCGAGGCACTGCTGCGCCGCGGTCGCACCGATGTCGCCGAGGGTGAGGGCGACGTCGAGGCGCCCAAGCCCGAGCGGCCCGCGCTGACCGACCCGGCGGGCGACGTGCGCGACGTCGTGCGCGCCCGGCTCGCATCGCCGGCGTCGCCGATCTTCTCGCTGGTTCTGTTGCGGGCGACGAACAGCACCAAGGTGGACGAGCTGGCCGAGCACGTCGCCAAGCAGATGCGTCATGATGCGGGCGACCGCATGAGTGTGCGAGGCGAGCGGGTCGAGGTCTACCTGCACGGCGCGATGGCCAAGCACGCCGAGAGCTTCCTCGCGCGGGTGCGGACGGATCGCTTCGTGCGGGTGGGTGCCGTGGTCTACACGTCACCCACCGACCGTGACGAACTGGTGAGAATCGTCGACCAGTAGTATGGCTGAAGTCCGCTGGCCCTACTGGGGACGCTTCGCTCTGCTCGCCGCCGGCGCGCTGTGCCTCCTCTTCTTCTTCGTCTTCGGGTTCCTGCCACAGCGCTTCCTGTTAGAGCTCGACTTCGCCGAGAGCGGGTTCGCCTATCCCGTCATCCGGCCGCCGCTACCGGCGCCGCCGCCACCGCCGCCGCTGCCCGTCCGCGTGCCCGTGGCGCGCGGGCCGGCGGAACGCTTCTGGGCGGAGTATCTGCCGCTGGCCCGGGCCGGCGAGGATGAGGCGGCGCTGGCGCTCTTGCGCGGCTACCTGGCTCGTCACCCGGACGATCTCGGCGCCCAGCTCGAATACGGACGCGCGCTCTGGCGGCTGGGTCGGCTGGACGCCGCCATCGGTGTTTATCGGCGTGCTCTCGAGTGCGGTGCGGACCCCGCGGCGAGCCGGGAGCTGGCGCGGCTGTACGTCACCGCCGGCCGCTGGGATGAGGCGCTGGCGCTCTACCAGGGGCTCAGTGCTGCGGCACCGGATGATCTCGAGCTGCTGCGCCAGTTCGCCCAGGCGGCGACCTGGGGCGAGCGCTATGAGCGCGCGACCCGGCTCTATGCCCGGCTAGTCGAGCTCGACCCTGATGACCCGTCGCTGCGACGGGATTGGGCAACCGTCCTCTACTGGTCGGCTCAGCCGGAGCGTGCCGCCGAGGTGCTGGACGGGTTGCCGGCCGGTTACGGCGGCGCCGGCCTCGACTCGCTGCGGGCGGCGATCGTCGCGGCGCTGCCG
>JGI2171J19970_10002006_pt1 | contig 11220 bp, 9 predicted proteins | sample DeeMarSWOR324_28_FD_19970 | JGI IMG/M metagenome (IMG submission 19970) | reverse complement strand
TGGTCAAGGCCGAAGAGGGCAATGTCGAGCGTTACCTGGGAAGGATTGGCCGCACCACGTGGCTGACTGCGTATGCCCCCATGGGAGTGGCAGGAGACGTGCTGGCCGTGGTGGATGGCGTTCAGTCAACCCTTGAACTAACAGACGATGACCTGTCTGATCTATCCGTGGGGCTGACTAAGGCCATGACGGCTTATGATAAGATGGGAATCTACAACTTCAACATGAATTTCTTCACCGGCGCAGAGGGGGATGAACATGCTCGGGTGCATCTCCTGTTCTCGCCTCGAACGTTCTTCAATCAAGCCCTGGGTTCTTCCGACGTAGGAGCCCTTCGAAACCTCTTCAACGAGGCGATTTGCATGGCCTTTCCTGAGGAGATAAGCGAGATGCTGAAGCCGGAGTTCTAGCGATGTCGGAGGCTTGGCGAGGGAGAACCCTCAGTTTCCAATGTTACCGGTGACGGATAGGCTATTCTACGGGGGTAGGCTTACAGAGCAAATGCTCCTTAACGGATAGTCTTCCACAGTTACCACACACGTACTTCAAATGCGGAAGCATGGGTTTGCAGATGTGTCTGGGATCCGTTATGGATTTCCCACAGTATTCGCATTTCACGGGTTCAACAAAACTCGCATTCCTACAGAGATGATACCCCCACTCATCTAATTCGGACCCACAGTTGGGACAGACTAACTTCTTCATGATTTCCCCCTCCCTCTGGGTACGCGATATCGTCATCATCTTTGGCGCAGGCCATGATATCATACCTCATTCCATTTTTCAATTCATTGTCGGGTGGAGGTTATGGACTTTTTGGGAACACGGTTGTCCATGAGCGAAGTTTGCTGGAAAAGTGGGGTACCCGCCGAGGGTGAGCGGGAAGGGGAAAGAGAGTCAGAGGCCTAAGGTTAGAGGTTGGAGGCGGAAGGCAAAATTTCAAATGTCAAAGCTCAAATGACAAAGTCCAAATGGAGAGATCTCTGGGAGAGCGGAAAAACGAGCTGTGAGCGCGAATCAAAGATTTTTTCGCCAAGTCTTGAGAACCAAGGAGAACCTTAAGCGATTTCTGCAAAGAAGCAGGTCTTGAAATGGTCGAAAAAAGATTTCTGAGCGGCGAGGAGCGAGTTTTTTCGAGACTTCAAGGAAAAAACCACCTGTGAGCGGAGGGGAATTCGGGCAACAGCCCCTTGAGTGGCGAGGAGCGACTTTTCCGGAGATCTCGGGCCATTTCGGGAGCGTCGGAGCGAAGGGACAATGGCGTCCACTTGTCGCGGGGCAGGTGGGCCATTCCTTGACCTGGCCCTTGGGCAGAAGTTACTGTATACTTCTACTCCGAGGAGGGCGTCTGTGCACTGATCATTAAGCGGGGATCTGGGGAGAGTTGAAGGATTTATTGAGCACGGGCCATGAAGGTATTAGATAATATTCCGATTAAGTGGGATCTCGAAGAGGTCGGGAAGCAGTTACGCCTCAAAGAAGGCTCTTCATCCCAGGCTCGGGAGTTGGTGGTAATAGCTGAGCCCTTGATCAAGGCAAAGGCCGTTTACGAGGTCTCATACATCGACCAGAGGGGGGAAAACACCGTAGAAGTTAACGGGGTAACGTTTACCAGCCGTGTTTTGCGCATTAATCTTGAGAGAATTGAGAGGGTTTTTCCCTTTATCATAACCATCGGAAAGGCCTTGGAGGATAGGGCCAGCTCATCAAGCGATCTGCTGAGGCAGTTTTACCTGGAGGCCCTTGGGGATATGGCCTTGCGCTCCAGCAGACGGTACGTGGAGGGGTATTTGAGGAGACATTTCGGATTGGAGCAGCTATCGAGGATGAGCCCCGGATCCCTGAAGGATTGGCCCGTAACGGAGCAGAAACCCCTCTTTTCCTTATTCGGGAATGTGAAGGACCTGATCGGGGTCACATTGACGGAAAGCATGCTGATGATCCCGAGAAAGTCGATATCCGGCGTATTTTTCCCGACGGAGGTGAAGTTCTTCAGCTGCCAGTTGTGTCCGAGGAAGGGCTGTCCGGCGAGAAAGGCACCCTACGACGAGATGCTGAGGGAGAAGTATGGGTTGCATGATGAATAATTGGGTCTTTAAGGGGCTTTTGCCCAAAACCCATTTCGCTCAGAGTTCGTTTTTCCGGTTTTCCAGGGGTTCCCAACTTTGAACTTTGACATTTGATATTGATTCTCGTGACCGTGTTTCGTGTCCGTACTCGTGGTTCAGACCCAATTATTTGTCATTTGGATTTTGAACTTTGGCATTTTATCTTCCGCCTCCACCCTCAAACCTCCAGCCTCCAACTCTTTCGGGCCCTTTACTTCTGCGGCGTGGATTTTCCCACCCGAGCCTTGGCGAGGTCCCAGCAGTAATCGTAAAGATGAAGGCCCTTGCTGGCCGCGATGATCTCCCCGTCTTCTACCCCGATCTCCTTAGCCATGTATTCCTTGACCAATTGAATGGCCGCCAGGTTGGAGGGAAATCCCGCCCAGAGGTCCCAGGACCTGAAGTAGGGGATGAAGTGGAGCTTTCCGTATCGAACCCGGGTATCAATTCCGCGCAGACATTGAGGATCGTCCAAGAAGATGGAGGCCGCATTCCCAACGGCCATATAGGCCTGGTTTGTGTTAAACCCGTCTTCCCTGTACATCCGTATAACTTCAGAGATCTGTTTCTCGAGGTCTTCTCCGTAGGTGTAGCTCTCCAATTCCGATTTATTTGAGGTGATGAGCTTTTCCAGGTAACCCTCGATATATTCCATATCCGTGGGAGGGGGCACTCCAACTCCGGGGGGAATATCCGGAATGAGGGGGCGAGTTGAGGGAAATCTAATCTGTATCACAATAAAATCATATTCAAGGCGCTTCTGTCCCTTGAAGCTCCCCCTGTCTATCGTGTATTCGTGTCCCTTTTCGAGGATATTATAGATACATTGAAACCAAGCATCCGCGAGATCTCGAGCGTGAATGTACTCGAATGACAGCCCATCCATTTTCTCCCCCTATTTGAACGGCTAATTCCCGGCGATGAGGAGTGAAACCCCTTCGAGGATTTGGATCGGCGCTCTGTCGCCCCGTGTGGAGGCCGGGGAGATCACGAGGTATCTGGACCTAAGGCCTTTGTGAGCTCTGGAGAATGTATCCCACGGTGGGCACGAACCACTTCCCCAGGTAGTCGGCAATAAGGACCGAGAGATTGGCCATCAGTACCGGGCTCGGTTTTTTCAAGAGATGTCCGAGCTCGACCCCGAAAGCCTCTACATAGTTCTCGTTTTCCTTATACTTCTTGGGGCCTTCGCCGTCGAAGTCCACCCCGATCTTCTCCATCTCTTTTTGAATTTTCCTCGTCAATCGATTCAAGAGGGGTTTTCTTTTCGCCTCATCGTCCACATATTTATTCAAACAGAAGCCGACGAAGAAGATCAAGATATTTTCAACCTCGGCGAAAACCCGAAAGGTATTGGCCTCACCGTATCTCTCCATCAGTGCTTGGTACTCTCGGCCGTGGATCTTAAGCCAGTCGTTATACCCCTTGTCCAGATCCCACACCCCTTTTTCCTTCAAGGGGTCCTTGGCCTCATTGAGGCTTAGGATGGCGTAGACGAGTTTTCTCCCCTCATCGATGAGGAACTCGCTCAAGAGCTCCACTTCCCTGTTCAATACCGGGTTTCGACTGGACATCTTCTCCCCCAATAGATAGGTTCTATCATACTCCAAAAAGGTCAATTGGTAAAATATTTTCTTCGCACCCCTGACGGTGCAAGGGACGAGAGTACGCGTGACCAGAGGGGAAATTGGATGAAATTCCATCATCTGCTCCCCCCTTTGAGAGCTCTGGAAAATCGGAAAAACGAGCTCTGAGGGCGAATTGATATCCTCGGAGTTTCTACACTATATTGAGATCATAGGTTTTTTTGTTACGATCGATTTGTGCTATCCACATGGAATGATGGAATGTTGGAATAGCGGGTATCAAAACGAAAAAGCATTATTCTTGCCCAAGGAGCACTCCGTTTGAGGATCGCTTCGCTGAGGTACAAGGCAAAGGATTTTCGGCCTTAAACCTCAAGTCCGCCGCACGCGGACGGTCCTCTAACCTCTATCACGGTAATATGTACCTGTTAACCCCATCATTCCAGTATTCCATTATTCCAATATTCCAGCTGGAGTGGAGCGAGCTTTAGAATGGTCGAAAAAATATTTCTGAGCTGCGAAGAGCGAGTTTTTCAGAGATCTCCATTTTTTTATCTTGACAAAAAATGGGCGATGTTTTAGGATTCTTGTGCCAATTATCACATATTACCCCGTGATTGGGAGTTTATTGTCTGAAAAGAGATCGAAGCTGGCTGCGCAAGCTTTTTTTATTTCCCATCTGAGTGAACTCCCAAGGGGTTCCACCCATTTAGATTTTGGATTGTAGATTGAGGAGTAAATTGCAGGAAGGCATGTTGCCACAACAAACTTTTCCGAAAGGAGGTAATGCTTATGGGTGTTGAGATAAGACATCCCGTTCCGTCGGACCTCGAGATTGCTCAGGAAACCGAATTAAAGCCCATCACGGAGATCGCCAAGATCTGTGGAATCACGGACGACGAATTAGAACCCTTTGGCAAGTACATGGCCAAGGTCAACCTAAGCATCCTCGACCGGCTTAAGGACAGGCCAAACGGCAAGTTCATTACCGTAACGGCCATCACTCCGACCCCGCTCGGTGAGGGAAAGACCGTGACAAACCTCGGTCTCGGGCAGGCGATGTTCAAGGTACTCCAGAAACGGGGAAAGCTCTCGGTCAACTGCCTCCGCGAGCCCTCGAAGGGACCCACCTTCGGGATCAAGGGCGGGGCCTGTGGGGGAGGATACTCCCAGGTTCTCCCCATGGAGAACATCAACCTCCACTTCACGGGGGACATTCACGCCGTTGAGACGGCCCATAATCTCTTCAATGCGGCGATGGATGCCCACATCCTCCACGGGAATAAGCTCGACATCAATATCCACAATATCAACTTGCGACGCTGTGTGGATCTCAACGAGCGGGCCCTTCGCAATATCGTCCTGGGGTTAGGAGGGAGATTGGACGGAGTTCCGCGAGAGGGCGGATTCGACATTACCGTGGCCTCGGAGACGGCGGCGGTTCACGCCCTGACCACCGGGCTGAAGGACCTCCGCCAGAGGTTGGGGCGAATGGTCTGCGCCTTCAGCAAGGATGGGAAGCCGGTAACGGCGGAGGACCTGAAGGTGGCAGGAGCCATGACCGTCCTCCTGAAGGATTCCATCAAGCCGAACCTCGTCCAGTCAACGGAAAATCATCCGGTATTCGACCACGGCTTTCCCTTCGCCAATGTCGCCCATGGAAACAACTCGGTCCTGGCCAACATGGTGGCACTTAAATTGGCCGACTATGTGGTTACGGAGAGCGGCTTCGGCGCTGATTGCGGGGCGGAGAAGCTTTTCAACGTGGTCTGCCGCCAGAGCGGCCTTAAACTGGACTGCGTAGTCATCACCTGTTCCATCAGGGCGCTCAAGATGCACGGCGGGGCCTATGAGTTTAGGGCCGGCCAGCCGTACGACAGGAAGGCCGCTGAAACGGAGAACATGCCTGCTCTGGAGAAAGGGTCGGAAAACCTGAAGGTCCACATCGAGAATATGCTGAAGTTCGGGGTGCCGGTGGTGGTAACCATCAACACGTTCACGGCCGACACGGATAAGGAGATAAATTTCCTCATCAAATACGCCAAGGATTGCGGTGCTCTTGATGCCGTACCCATCGAGGCCTGGTCCAAAGGGGGCGATGGCTGCATCGAGGCAGCGGAGGCGGTCATCAAGGCCTGCGATCAACCCAACAAGTTCAAGCTCCTCTACTCCGATGACATGCCCATTAAGGAGAAGATCGAGACGGTGGCTAGGGAGATCTACCGTGCCGACGGCGTCGATTACACGCCCCTTGCCGAGCAGAAGATTCAGCTCTACACGGATCTGGGGTGGGGAAATCTGTCCCTCAATATGGCCAAAACCCACCTCTCCCTCTCCCATGACCCGGACTGGAAGGGGGTGCCGAAGAACTATCGGGTTCCCATCCGGGATATCCGGGCATCCGTGGGAGCCGGGTTCCTTTACCCCATGCTCGGGGAGATGAGGACCATGCCGGGATTGCCCTCTCAGCCGGCCTTCTGGCCCGTGGATATCGATGAAAACGGTGTAACCAAGGGGCTGTTCTAATCCCGTGTTGGGCATACCGGTTGTCGTTGAGACGGTGAGGGGCATTTGGATATAATGTATTGATTACCTGAAGGATTATTATGTCTAAATGCGCCATCACCTTTCGTCCGAGCGGAAGGAAGATAGAGGTTGAAAGGGAGGAAAATATCCTGGAGGCCGCCGTAGCGGCGGGAATCCATATCAATGCTTCATGCGGCGGAAGCGGGACGTGTGGTAAGTGCAAGGTTAAGATAGTCCGGGGGAAGACGCGTTCTCCCCAAAACCCAAAGCTTTCCAAGCGAGAATTCGATGAGGGGTACCGGCTCGCTTGCAATACCTTTTGCCTGGGCGACTTGGAGGTGGAGATTCCCCTCGAATCCCAGGTCGATCCGTCGGTACTGAGGCTGAAACGCGAGGGAAGGTATCGCCTTTCTCCCCGGGATATCGATCAACTGGTCGAAGGTTGGGAGATCGACCCGGCCGTCTTCAAGCGTTATGTGGAGCTGGATCCTCCTACTCTGGACGATAACATAAGCGACCTTACCCGGCTCGTAAATGTCCTGTACAAGGACTATGGTATCAAGGGGATATCGACGGACTTCCGCGTCATTATGAAGCTGAGTCGCCTCCTTAGGGCGGCGGACTGGAAGGTAACGGTCACCCTGGTCCTCACCCGGAAGGGATATAAGCTCATTAATGTGGAACCGGGGAATGTGGCCTGCGACAACTACTCCATCGTCATCGATCTGGGCACCACGACGGTCTTCGGGCAGCTTCTCAACCTGAACAGGGCTGAGGTATGTGGTTTCCCCAACGGGGCGGGTGCCTTCACCCTGGCGGAGGCATCCGATTATAACGCCCAGATCAGCTACGGCGAGGATGTGATAAGCAGGATCGTCTATTCCCAGAGGCCCGGAGGCTTGAAGAGTCTCCAGGAGGTGATTATCTCCACCATCAACGGGATCATCGAAGAGCTTTTGAGAATGAGCGGGATAAAGAGGGACTTGGTCTCCCACCTGGTCATTGCGGGAAATACGACCATGACCCATCTCTTCTTGGGGCTCGATCCCAAATACATCAGGGAAGATCCGTATGTTCCCACGGCCAATTTTATCCCGCCCGTGAGGTCCGTTCATCTGGGCATCAATCTGGGGGATCACGTTCACATCTATATCTTTCCCCTGGTGGCCAGCTACATGGGCGGCGATATTGTCTCGGGGATTTTGGGCTCGGGGGTCTTCCAGCGGGACGCCCTCACCCTCTATATGGATATCGGCACCAATGGGGAGATCGTTCTGGGAAATAAGGATTGGCTGGCAAGTGCCTCCTGCTCCGCAGGGCCGGCCTTCGAGGGGGCTGGGGTAAAATTCGGGACCCGAGCCACGAGGGGGGCCATCGAACGGGTGAGCATTAACCCAAACACCTTCGAACCCATGCTCTTGACCATTGGAAAGGCAAAGCCCATCGGGATATGTGGTTCAGGGCTCATTGATACCGTAGCTGAGCTCTTTCAGGGTGGGATTATCGATCAGAACGGGAAATTCAAGCAGGACCTCGATACCGATAGGATAAGGAAGGGAATGGACGGGTATGAGTACGTCCTGGCCTGGAAGAAGGAAACCGGGATCAAGGAGGATATCGTCCTGACGGAGATTGATATCGAAAACCTCATCCGGACCAAGGCCGCTATATACGCCGGGTGTAAGATCCTTCTGGATAGCGTGGGGTTACGGTTTCAGGACGTGGATCAGTTGCTCATCGCGGGGGGGTTCGGCCACTACATAGATCTGGACAAGGCCATCTCCATCGGACTCCTCCCCGAAGTTGATACCGATAAATACCTCTTCGTGGGAAATGGATCGCTCCTCGGGGCAAGACTGCTCTCCTTTTCCAAGGACCTGTTGAGGGAAACGGAACGGATTGCCCACATGATGACCAACCTCGAGCTGAGCAACAACCCGACCTTCATGAGCGAGTTCGTGGCAGCCATGTTCTTGCCCCATACCGATACCTCTGCCTTTCCGGAGGTCACGGAGAGGCTCCATGAATATCAAAGGGCGAAGAACGCCTATGCCACGTAGAGGGAAGGGAGTTGACGTACACCATCGCGGTTTCAGGCAAGGGAGGAACCGGAAAAACCACCCTGTGTGGGATGCTCCTTAAATACCTTTTGGATAAGGGGAAAAATCCCATATTGGCCGTCGATGCGGATTCCAATTCCAATCTGAATGAAGTCCTGGGGGTGGAGGTGAAATCGACCATAGGGGAAGCACGGGAGTTGATGAAGAAGGACGTACCGACGGGAATGACCAAGGAGATGTGGTTCGAGTACAAGGTCAACGAGGCCCTCATCGAGGCCAATGGGTATGACCTGCTCGTCATGGGACGACCCGAAGGGCCCGGTTGCTACTGCGCCGCGAACACCCTCGCCAGAAAGTACATCGATATCCTTTCGGACAATTACCGCTATGTGGTTATCGACAACGAGGCCGGAATGGAACACCTCAGTCGGCTCACGACACAAAATGTGGGGCTCCTGATTATCATATCGGACCCCAGTAACCGAGGGGTTGTCACGGCGGGCCGAATCCGTGATCTTGTCCTTGAACTCAATCTGGATATCGATCGGAGCGTGCTCGTCGTTAATCGAGCCCCGGGGGACCTTGATCCCGCCATCGCACGGCGGGCCGAGGAACTTCGCTTGGAATTAGCCGGGACCATCCCGGCGGATGAGACGGTCTTTCAGTTCGATGTTGAGGGAAAGCCGACCTTTGGGCTCCCGGCCGACTCTCCAGCGGTGCGTGCGGCCCGGGGGATATTCGATCGACTTATTCAATAGTCATGAAGTGGAGTTTTCCCAGACGAACTCAGGAAACTCCACTCATGAAGGGGGGGGAAGAGATGACGGCGAAAATCATAAGCGGTACTGAGGTGGCCAGGGAGATTCGGGAGGAGTTGAAGCGGGAAGTGGCAGAACTCAAGGAAAAGCACAACGTAACGCCGGGATTGGTCACCATATTGGTTGGGGAGGACCCGGCTTCCGTCAGTTATGTGACGGCCAAACAGAAGACCTCCCATGAACTGGGTTTTTACTCCATACAGGACAATCAGCCCGCTGATATGGCTGAAGATGAGCTCTTGAAGTTGATCGATAAATACAATACGGATCCCAAAATCCACGGCATCCTGGTGCAACTCCCCTTGCCCAAGCACATAGACGAGGGGAAGGTCCTTTACGCCATCGATCCCCGAAAAGATGTGGATGGATTTCACCCGGTGAATGTGGGCAAGCTGATGATCGGGGAGCCCGATTATCTCCCTTGTACACCTGCGGGAATTCAACAGCTCCTGATCCGATCGGGGGCGAAAATAGAGGGAGCCGAGGTAGTGGTGGTAGGCCGGAGCAATATCGTGGGCAAGCCCATCGCCAATATCCTCCTGCAGAAGAGGGAAGGGGCCAACGCCACGGTCACTGTTTGCCATACCCGAACCAAGGACATGGCCTCCCACACGAGGAGGGCTGACATCTTAATCGTCGCAGCGGGAAAGCCCAAGGCCATAACCGCCGATATGGTGAGGGAGGGGACCGTGGTCATCGACGTGGGGGTCAACCGCATAGGAAAGACCCCCGAGGGAAAGGCCATCCTGTGCGGGGATGTTGATTTCGAGGCCGTGAGAGAAAAGGCGAGCGCCATAACGCCCGTTCCCGGCGGCGTGGGGCCGATGACCATTACCATGCTGATGATGAACACCGTCAAGGCTGCCAAACTGGCAGCGGGGATTCGTTAGAAGGGAGGAAGGGAAAGTGGCAGAGAAGAAAAAGAAAGCTCCCGAGAAGAAGGAAGGAACGAAAGAGGAATATCAATACGAGGAGAAGACTTCCTTCGATGGGAAGAAGGTGAGGGTGTTGGGGCCTACTTTCGAGAAGGGACAACCCGATAAGCCCGGGAACTGGCGGGAGAAGTTGAAGAATAGGGAGGAGAAGCTGAATTACCTCAAAACGGGGGAGCGATATTGGTTTAACACGGAGTGGTTTGGAAGTGAAAAGAGGAAGACCCCCGCTTAATTCTCTACGGTAAGGGAGGTGCGAAAAGTGGCTTTTGAGATTCCTAAGATTCAATATACGGGAAAGATAAAGGAGATTACCCTGGGGAAGGGTGATAAGGCGGTTACCGTTGGAGGGGAAACCTCGTATCCGTTTCACCTCTTCGAGGGCGAGATGCCTCATAAGCCGAAAATAGCCATGGAGGTTTACGACGTGGCGCCCGACGATTGGGCCGAGGCGGCCCTCGAACCCTTCAAAGGGGTTATCGATGACCCGATTGCCTGGGCCAAGAAGTGTGTCGAGGAATACAAGGCGGATATGATCGCCCTGCAGCTGCGCAGCACTGACCCCAATGGCCTCAATCGACCCGCCGAAGAGGGGGCGGAGACGGCCAAAAAGGTCGCCGAGGCGGTGGATGTGCCTGTTATCGTGTGGGGGAGCGACAGCGACGACAAGGATGCGGAGGTGCTGAGGAAGGTCTCGGAGGTCTGCGAAGGGGGAAACCTCGTTATCGGACCGGTGGTGGAGGGGAATTACAAGATCGTTGGCGCCGGAGCCATTGGATACAAGCACACGGCCATAGCATCGACCCCCATCGACATCAACCTCGCAAAGCAGCTCAATATCCTGCTGGGAAACCTTGGTGTCCCAGATGAGCAGATCATCGTCGATCCCACCACGGGGGGCCTGGGGTACGGCATTGAGTATACCTACTCCGTGATGGAGCGGGATCGGATGGCGGCCCTCACCCAGCAGGACGAGAAGCTCCAGTTCCCCATGCTCTGCAATATGGCCAGGGAAATCTGGAAGACGAAAGAGGCAAAACTGAGCGAGGCGGAGGAACCCACGCTCGGGGATGCCAGGAAACGGGGAATTCTCATGGAAGCGATTACCGCGGTGCTTCTCCTCTTGGCGGGAGCTGACGTGTTGATCATGAGGCATCCCGATGCCGTCAAGCTGGTGAGGGAGTATATTG
>JGI2171J19970_10002005_pt1 | contig 11221 bp, 10 predicted proteins | sample DeeMarSWOR324_28_FD_19970 | JGI IMG/M metagenome (IMG submission 19970) | reverse complement strand
AACGTGGAGGCAAAGGTTCTATCGCTCTCTGAGAGAACGATGCAGATCGAAGTTGAGGTGGGACAAACGAGGCTCTGGCTCGGGTTCGACGGCGTTGAAAAGGTGACCCAGTCGTCCCCCACAGAACCCCCACCACTTGTGTCCTTGAAGAGGGGCGACGGCACCAAGAGAGTCGAGTCTCAGCTTGACCTCCGCGGAAAACGGGCCGAGGAGGTAGAGTGGATTGTCGACAGCTACTTGAATAGCGCTTGGCTGGCTGGTTTGAGCGAAATCCGCGTGATTCATGGTTTTGGCACCGGCACCGTCCGTAGCATAGTAAGGGAGTTTCTCTCAACTCACTCATTGGTGAGTTCCTTCCGAGCCGGTGGAAAGAACGAGGGCGGCGACGGTGTAACGGCTGTCCAGCTACAGCAACGCTAGACAGGCGCATCGTCCTCAGCAGAGGCCATTGGGCAGTTGGCCAAAAGGCTCCTATGGTGCATTGGCTTCGCCTCCCGCAGCAGACCTCAGAGCCCTCATAAGCAGGAATAGAGTGCAAATCAGCGCCAGTATCCCAAACCCCGCAGCCACTATGAATACCCAGTTGGTGCCGAGTTCGCCTCCCACGTAACCCAGTATGCTGGCAGCGAATGAACCACCTCCCATTGCACAGAAGAAATAGACTCCATAGAGTCGACCGCGCCAAGCTGCAGGACTGTAGTCGGCGATAAGAGCGTTGTAGACTGGCTGGCCCATAAAATGGAAGAAGGCGAAGCCAGCTGCGGCACCCAGAAGGACTGCCCCCGCGCTATGACCCACAACAAGAAGCAAAGGAACCGTCGCAAGCGCCGATGCAACAGCTATGCCCTCACGCCGCTTCCTATCGGATAGGTAGCCGCCAAGATACTGACCGACCACTCCAAATGCAAGCGCGACGGTGGCGAATGACCCGGCTATGAGAACGCTGTCCCAGTTCAATATGGTCAGCTGGATTCGCTCGCTCAAGTACAAAGGCAGGAAGGTCACCGCCCCTCGATATATGAGGCCGTTCATGACTGATGCGGAAACGACGAGTAACAGCGGCACCAGGAACGGCCGAAGCGCCCTTCTGTCAGTCTGTGTCCTGATGGCAGGTTGTCGAACCAACGGAGGCTCCGCGCGGCTCATACTAAGGAACATCACAGCCAGAAACAAGGCGGGCACGGCAAAGATGAAATACGCCGCTCGCCAACCCAGACCAGAGGCAATCGCTCCAGCCAACATGGGGCCAAGGGCAAGCCCTAGATTTCCTCCCACTCCCATATGGCCGAAGCCGGAGCCCCGGCTGGTCGCAACTCTAGCGACAAAGGCAGAGCCAACTGGATGGAAGATGCCCAGCGCAAGTCCCAGGAGCAACAACCCTCCCCCCAAGATATGGACGTTGGGAGACAGGCCAATGATGACAGCAGATACACCCATTCCAAGGCAGCATATCATCAACAGCCTGGTTTCACCCATGCGGTCGGCGAGAACTCCGACCGGCAAGGCCGTCAAGCCCAGAGCCAGGCCGAAGACGTTGGCCAACATGCCCAGAGCAAGCAATGTCGCTCCGAATTCATCGGCGATCGCAACCAACACGGTTCCATAGGTCAACTCAACGACATGAACCAGGCCGTGGCAGACCGAGGTGTATGCTATGGCCTGTCTCTCAAGACTCCTCATGATGTGGTGTTATGTCAAAACCATGCAGGCCACAACGGAGCGGCACTGACCCGCGAGTCCGTCTCTCCCTGTGCTGAACTAGCCTGATGCGCTTCAGGAGCCGACCCATCTCACCTGACGCCAAAGGCCACATCAGAGCTCGAGACTGGCAGCCATAGTCCCCTTCTGCTAGAACACAGAACAGGGACAAAACAGAAGTTGTAGCCGGACTTGGAACACCTCTAACAGAGACCCCCAAGTTGAGTGCAAGGTTCTGCGGTGTCCAGGGTCTCCTATTAACTGCTTGGGTTATCTTGCCAGCCAACCGCCGTCGACATTTACTATGGCGCCATGTACGTAGTCTGAAGCTGCCGATGCCAGGAAGACAACAACGCCTTGAAGATCCTCGGCCTTTCCCCAGTCACCAGCTGGGATCCGGTCGACAATCGCCTTGTTACGTACCGGATCCTTCATGAGGTTCTCCGGGAGCCTCGTGGCCATGTAGCCGGGGGCAATTGCGTTCACATTGACGCCGTATTTGGCCCACTCATTAGCCAGCGCCTTGGTCAGTTGTGCGATCCCGCCCTTGCTGGCTGAATAGGCTGGAACTGTGATACCTCCCTGAAAGCTCAGCATGGATGCCGTGAAGATTATCTTGCCTGACGCACGCCCTATCATATCCTTGCCGATCTCACGGCTCAGCACGAAGTGGGAGTTGAGGTTGACCTCTATCACATTGTCCCAGGCATCATCGGGATATTCCGCAGCAGGTTTCCGGAAGATGGTGCCTGCGTTGCTGAACAGGATATCGACAACCGGGTTCTCGGCTTTCACGCGAGAAATGAGCCTATACGTAGCCTGTCGATCCCCGAAATCGCACTGGTATCCTTTGAACTTCCTCCCCAGCGCCTTGACTTCACTTTCAAGCTCGCTGCCGGATTCCTCCATGGTAATGCTGACGCCTATGATGTCCGCGCCAGCCTCAGCAAGCCCCATAGTCACGGCTTTTCCAATGCCGTGTTTTGCTCCCGTAACCAGGGCGACCCGTCCATCCAATCTGAACTTGTCTAGAATACCCATTCAGTTCCCTCCTATCGGTTTCTTAGTCGCTGCACTTCAATAGCACTTTCATGAAGTTGGCACCTCTTTCGATCTCTTCGAAAGCTGCCTGCGTGCCGTTCAGCGTGCGAACGTCGGAAATGAGGCGGTCTAGGGGAAGCGCCTTTGATGCCACTATCTGTATCGCGGTCTCGAAGTCTTCGGCCGCGTAGTTTCGAGCACCACGGACTCTCATCTCCCGCCAGAGGATTTGCCGGAGGTTCACCGGCACGGGGTCGGCGAAGATAGCGACCACGACGATACGACCTTGCGTCCTCACGAGCCGAGTCATCAATTCGGCACCGGCCGCCGAACCGGTAACCTCGAACACCACATCCGCCCCGGCCGTACCTGTCTGTTTCTCTACATAGCTGGGGACGTCGGCCTCCAGTGGATTCAGCACCTCGAAGCCAAGTTCACCCGCCAGCTCAATTCGGAATCTGTTGACTTCTAGGACAAGAACTCGGGCGCCTCTCGACTTGGCCACCAGGGCGTTAAGCATACCGATAGGCCCCGCACCCTCCACCACCACGTAGTCCTTATCCGTCACCTCACCATATCGCACATCGTGACAGGCTACCGCTATCGGCTCAATCATAGCCGCCTGTCTCATATCCACCGTATGTGGCAGGTGATGCAGGGTGTGAGCAGGAACCGTCCACCACCCCTGAAAGGCCCCTGGTGAGTCGATGCCGAGGAAGTTAATGTGAGGGCAGATATTGTAGTGCCCCAGTTCGCAGGCAGGGCATTTCCGGCAAGGGTCCAGCGGCCGAACCACCACCTTGTCGCCTATCTTGAAACCTTCCACTCCCTCGCCAATCTCCACGATTTCACCCGACATCTCGTGACCAATGACCTGGGGCAACTTCAGTCGGTTGTCCATATGTCCCAGATAGATATGATTGTCCGTGCCGCAGATTCCAGCATAGGCTACCTTGAGTTTCACTTGCCCCGGCCCCGGGCTCTTGGGTTGGGACTCGCCTACGCTAAAGGTCTTGTTCCCGTGATAGTAAGCTGCCTTCATATATCCTCCGTATGGCCAAAGTTTGGAGCGGCCCTACGCGCGCTTGCGAACCGCTGCTCAGTATTGTGACTCCAGGGTCGCGACAAGTCAAGATAGCCCTCTGAGTGCATCTTGCCGGGTAGGTCTGTCGGCTTTGCCTTCTATCTGGAAACCTAGGTTGTGACGGTATGCTGTTGCCTGGCCGCCATGGCATGAGTTATCCGGTCGATGATTATCGCCAGCAATACGATACACAGCCCGGCCTCAAAGCCACGGCCTATCTCAATACGATTGATCGCTATCAGCACCTCCATCCCCAACCCCATTGCCCCGATCATGGAGGCAATGACCACCATGGCCAGGGCCATCATTGTCGTCTGGTTGATGCCAACCATTATTGAGGGAATGGCCAGGGGGATCTGCACTTCAAACAGTATCTGCCGGGAACTCGACCCAAAGGCCTGGGCGGCTTCAACCACGCTGTGTGGCACTTGCCTGATGCCGACGTTCGTCAGTCGGATAACCGGAGGCACGGCATAGATGACGGTGGCAAACACCGCTGGGACCTTACCCAGGCCGAAAAGCATCAGAGCTGGAATGAGATACACGAAGCTCGGCATGGTCTGCATACCGTCAAGGATGGGCTTCAGCAGTCGTTCCACTATGTTGCTACGAGCCATGACAATCCCGGTGGGAATGCCCACAACAAGGGAGATCACCACCGAGGCAAAGATGATGGCCAGTGTCATCATCGCCAGATTCCAAAGGCCAAAGCTGCCAATCAAGACAAGGAATGCCACCATGATCAACCCTGCCCACCAGAGACGCATGGCCTGCCATGCCACCACGCCTGTCACTACGACCACTACGGTCCACGGCAACCACAGGAAGAACCGTTCGATATTAAGCAGTACAAAAAGAATGGCGCCGCCGACGGCATCGAACCCCGCTCCCCAGGTGGTCAGCACCCAACTCATTATAGCGTCAACCCAGTCTCCTAGTGGGACTTGAAGGAATTGAGGAAACTCAACCATGGTGTTCCTCCCCGACGCCGCCGTCATCCCTATTCTCGCCTTCCCTCTGTACCTGGTGGGCATCCACCTCCTGCCTCTGGATCATGCTACTCAGGATCGTGCTGATGTGTATCTCTCCCGCGAACTCGCCTTTCTCATCAACGACTGGGATGGGATAGCTGGTGGAGGCTGCCAGAGGAAACAGGTCCTCCACAATGGTATCACGGGTACAGGTAAGCAGGTCAGGTTCCAGGGCGTCTCTGAGCGAATTGCCCTTCTTCTTGATCAGCTCTCTGAGCCGCTCCAGGGTCACCAGACCGAGCAGCTTGCCTCTGTGGCCTACTAGAAATACGTTCTGTAAACCAGTCGTCGCGAGAATATGAAGAGCAGCCTTCGGGCCCTGCCACTCGTAGAGGAGCACATTGGGCTGTTCCATGATGGTTCCGGCAGTCAGCACCTTCGCCGGAGAAGCATCCTGTACGAACTCTCTCACATATGCGTCGCTAGGCACAGTAATGATGTCCTCTGGTGTCCCTACCTGAATAATCTCGCCATCTCTCATTATGGCGATGCGGTTCCCCATCTTGAGCGCCTCATGGAGGTCGTGAGTCACGAACACTATTGTCTTCTGAACCTCTGCCTGCAGTTCAGCCAGTTCATCCTGCATCTGACGGCGGATCAAAGGGTCGAGCCCACTGAAAGGCTCGTCCATTAGCAGTATCTCCGGCTCTGTGGCCAGGGCTCTGGCTAACCCCACACGTTGCTGCATTCCTCCGCTGAGCGCGCTCGGTAGGTATTCCTCCCACCCCTTGAGGCCCACTTTCGCGATCACCTCCCGTGCCCGCTCGTACCGCTGCTGCTCGCCAACTCCTCTTACCTTCAGTCCGTACGCCACGTTGTTGATGACGCTGCGGTGGGGAAACAGGCCGAAGTGCTGAAACACCATGCTCGTAGTGTGCCGTCGCATGTCCATCAACTGCAATTCATCATAGCTGCAGATGTCCTCACCGTTGACGAACATCTGGCCTGCCGTCGGTTCGATCAAGCGGAGAAGACAGCGAATCAGTGTGGACTTTCCGCTGCCAGAGAGCCCCATGATAACGAAGAATTCCCCGCGCCGGACTTCGAACGCGATGTCCCGCAGGGCTACCACACAGCCGGTTTCTTCTAGTATCTTCTCTTTGGAATCAAACCGCCTCTCCGAATGCAGTAACTGCTCCGCATTGGGGCCAAAGATCTTCCACAGCTCCTTGACCCCAACACAGATCTGCCCACTCGGCGGGGCGGCAGTGTTCCCCAAAGTTATGCTCTCCCTTGCGTCGTCACTCTCACACTATTGACTAGGATAGGGCTGTCTTGACCTTACTAGCAACGTCGGACGGAACCCATTGACTCCAGACGGACTCGTACTCTTTGAGGAAGTAGATGGCCCCTGGCGATGCATCAGCTTCATTGTCCCGCATATAGGCCAGCACCTTGTTGTTCTGCTCAACGGTTGTAGAATACTTTTCCAGGACCTCAACCAGCTCAGGGGCTCTTTCCACAAAGCTAGGGTGGGCTACAATCGTGCAGCGCACAGCCATGTACGCGCAGCCCCTGTCTCGCTCCCACACCTCTGGGTCATACGGAGGCTCTTCCAGCAGAGTCATGTCATACATGCCCAGGAGCCACGTCGGAGCCCAGTAGTACCCTACCCAGGGCTCGCCCTTCTCGTAGGCCGCGACCATTGAACCGGATAGGGCCGCATCCGATCCGCAGAGAAAGTCGTTGTAGTAATCGTTTAGCCCGTAGGTTTCCAGTTTGATAGTGTTGTGCTCGGTACACTTCCATCCTGGAAGCGAGTTGTGAAAGCGCCCCTTATCCGGCACCTCTGGGTCTTTGAATAGCTCCCAGTACTCCGGAAGATCGAGAACCGACTTCAGGTCGGGAGCTGTGGCCTCTATGCCACGCTCCGGGTCGCCTTCTATCATGTACGTCGGTACCAGCCATCCCTGGAAATTGTCGTCGAAGTTCAAACCCAGCTCAACTATGTCGCCCGCCTCGACGTAGTCGGTATACGCTTCCCCGTAGTTCTCTGACCAGCACTCCAAAAACGCGTCGATATCTCCTTCGGCGGTACCCACAAGTACCACAGGTGAACTACCGGGAACGATTTCGCAGGGGGGATAACCGTAGCCGTGTTCGGCGATGAAACTGAAGATCGCGTTATGCACTTGGATGCTGTCCCACCCCGCATCAGCCAGCCTAATAGGCTCCTTTCCCCCTTCTTGTGCACAACCTGCAAGCAGCAGGGGGACAAGGGAGAGAGCTAGGGCAACCACCAGGAACCTCACGCCAAATTTTCGCCTTAGGTTCATATTTGCCACCTCCTTCATTAGTAGATTTCTGTATCCCGCATGATCTGCGGCGGACGCATCTGCGGGATTTGCATGGAGAGCTTCAGCCACGGGACACGCGAACTGATAGGAGAGCGTAAATTCAGGATATCACGGTATTGGTCAATTCAGAGAAGTCGACAAGCGCGGTGTCGCCGAAGAACACAAGTCACTCTGGTCAAGGATCTTCTTTCCGCATCCCTCTAGAATCCTCCTTCCGTTGCTCCACCAACGCCTCGACTGGCAGGGTAACAAGCCCTCTCAGTGACCTTGGCTATTCTATGTGCGCCTCTTTGGCGTTGTCAACCCCACCTACTTCAGCAAGTGTTCCATAATGATGCTGTGAGCCCGATGAGCCTTCTCACCACCCCTGAATTCGAAAGTCTTGGGTTCAAGGCCCATGGGTTGAATGGTAAGAGTATCTCCAACAAGGAACCCGCTTCTTATCAAAAATCCTTTGTTATCCTCGCTGGCTACAGAGGCAATCCGATCGTGAGGTATGCTGACGAGCGCCTTCTTGCTCTTCAGAAATGCTCTATCGTAGTAGATAATTCGCTTGTCCGTCACACCCAAGAATCCAGTACCTCTCCCCTTCAAATCGAAGACGGCTCGAATAACTTCGTCTGGCAGGCAAACACCTTCGATCTTCTCCAGCTGCTCTTTCTTATCCACCATCATGTCTTGAGCGTACACTGCCACAGTTTCCTACACCTCCTTTCTAGTTACACTACTGGAAGAACCACCTTGGCTATTTGCTAGGAACGTCTCCAATCAACCACTGCCGTGTGAGATGAGTGAGTCAGTACGCAAACAACATCGAAGCCCCCCAAGGCGCAGATGGGTTTCGGCACGCCGTGGGCCCCTAGCAGTCCTAGCTGCCAACCCTGTGATTAGCCAGCTTCTCCAGCGCCAGCACCAGGGCAGAATGATCCAGCTCACTACCCCCTTCTGCCGCAACTGCATTGAATAGTTCCTGCGCCGTAGCCGTGTTGGGCAAGCTCAAACCCAGGCTGCGTGCTGCTTGCAGGGCCAGGTTCAGGTCCTTCTGCTGCAACCGGATACGAAAACCCGGACGAAAACTACGCTTGAGCATCCGTTCGCCATGCAATTCAAGGATGCGGCTCTGGGCGAACCCTCCAAGCAGGGCCTCCCTGACCTTCGCCGGGTCGGCCCCCGCCTTGGAGGCAAACAGAAGCGCCTCGGCTACCGCTTCAATCGTCAAGCCAACCACAATCTGATTGGCTACTTTGCAGGTTTGACCATCTCCGTTGCCACCAACGTGGACGATGTTCTTCCCCATGATCTCAAAATAGGGTTTTGTCTGAGCGAACACCCCTGGTTGACCTCCGACCATTATGGAAAGACTGGCGTTTTCGGCCCCGACCTGGCCACCGGAGACCGGGGCGTCAAGCATCTCTACACCCAAGGCAGTAAGCCTCCTGGCGAACTCCTTCGTAGCAATTGGCGAGATAGAGCTCATATCTACCACAACACAACCCTGCCTGACTCCCTCTGCAACACCATCTTTGCCAAATAGAACTGCCTCCGCATCTGGAGTGTCTTGTACCATGATGAAGATGATATCGGACCTCTGCGCTACTTCTCTGCTACTGCTACAGGCTATTGCACCCTTCGCCGCTAGCTCCTTGGCCGGTTCTGGCAGCAGGTCGTAGACGTGAACCTTGTGACCTGCCGCCAGCAGATTGCCAGCCATAGGTTTACCCATTATTCCCAGACCAACAAATCCCAGGTTCGCCATTCCTCTCCTCCTTCCTAGCTATGGATTTCTCATCCGCTCTCTCCAGATTACTTCCTCACCTCAATATTGGCCAACTTCTCAAAGGCGCGAATGAGCGCCTGCGTGCCTTTATCGCCCAGTCCTTCAGCTTCAGCCGCGTGATGAAGCTGATGCACCAAGGCAACCCCGGGCAGACATATTCCGAGGTCTCCAGCAGCTTCCATCACCAACCGCAGGTCTTTCTGAGCTGTCTTCACCATGAAACCAGGCTCCCAGTCCCTCGACAGGATCTTCGGTCCAAGATCATCGAGTTGCCAGGATCCCGCCGCTCCAGCTTTGACTGCAGAGAACATCTTCTCCATGTCCAGTTTTGACTTCGCCGCCAGTGTGAATCCCTCACATACGGCGAGGACATTAAGGGCACCGACTACCTGATTACACAACTTCGTGCTCTGGCCGACGCCATTCTCTTCACCAATATGGATGATATTACTACCAAGTACCTCAAGAATCGGCACACATTGCTGGAACACCTCTGCCGGGCCACCGACCATGATAGACAGAGTGCCTTCCCTGGCTCCCCTATCGCCTCCACTGACAGGGGCGTCGAGCATCCTGACCCCTTTTTCATTCAGCTTGCGCGCGATCTCCTTTGTCACCCTCGGCGATATCGTCGTCATGTCAATCAAGATCATCCCTGGACGAGCACCTTCCAGCACCCCGTTTGGTCCAAGCACAACCTCCGACACGTCTGACGACCCCGTCACCATGGTTATCACTACTTCAGACCTCTCTGCAACAGCCCTGGCCGAAGTCATAGCCATCGCTCCGTGTCCAGCACATTCCTCGATACCGGGCTGGCTGCGATTCCAGACAGACACCGGATAGCCGGCGTCAATCAGATTCCGGCACATCGGTCTTCCCATTATGCCCAGACCTATGAATCCCAGCTTCTTCTCTGGCACGAGTACCTCCTTTGGCAGATGCCCAGTTGAGCGTACTGTCTCGCCAACGTAGTGTCTGCCAACCCAGCCTGCTCTCAGCTCCCACCACAGGCAGACATTCAGGGATGTATATCTCCCAAATCCTGTACGATCCCCCTCAGTCTTGCGAGCTTTCCCTTTTGTTCGCTGCTCAGGCCCGCTTCATATTCAGCGAGTATTCCCTCAATTCGTGCTATCGCCTCCGCTGGATCCAGCCGTCCCTGACCGTGCCGAGCGCCTCCTCTACTCCGTGCTATAGCTCTGGGCAAACCACCTGCCCGAGTCATAATGCTCTCGCGCGACGGCTTAGCATAAATGCCAGACAGCAGCAAGTCACCAAACCGCACTATTTGGGAGTCAAAGTGTCGGGTGGCGGGGAAAAACCAAGCCACAGGTCCGTCTGTCTTTCCAACCAGCGTATGCAGCAGAGTGCAGCCGGCAGCGTACAGGAAACAGAGCAGCACCACTAAACAGAGCGATGCCAGAACAATGAGGACCACACCAAAAACAGAATCGCCCCCAGCCAACCCCGCGATTAGAGTCAATACAAGCCCTGCGACTCCCCAACCAGAGACCAGAGCTAGATAGGCGGCTACCCTGTATTCGCTTGGCTCGAGGTCACTCAGCTTGGCGGACTGCATCCGTATCTCAGGACCGCCATATTTGCCCATGACGAACAACAGCCCTGCGCCAACCAGCGATATGCCGGAAAGAATCGCAAAAAGAGAGGGAGACAACATGCTATTCAACCTCGCGGGGGCTTGCGTTGGCGCTCCTACCTGTGGTTACATCCGCATCAACTGGGTGGATCATCGTCTGTACAGTTTTCCTTTCCTCTGCCCCTGTGTGGTAGACTTGTCCGCCGCTTCACTCAATTATAGTGCGTTTCGTGGGTTTTAGAAACACCTCTACTCTTCGGTCCAAGACCCAGTGCGCTTGATGAGATGAGCAAAAAAGTGAGGATTGAGTCTGCAAGCGCCTGTAGCCTGACTAAACTGCAAGGAGATGCGACATGGCCAAGCTAGCGTCAGAGGAAGCGGAAAGACAAGCGATACGCGTAGTCGCCACAATGATGGCATCAAGCGCCCGGACGGCCCCCAAGGCGAGAGGCGTTGACGACGTTCAGACGTTGCTTGTCGAAGGTGATGATATCGAAGCTCTAGCTCGGGCCATGGAGGACAAGGCGGAGGAGAAGCCACCCTACCTCTCTCCTGTCTTCAGAAGGGACGCCCGCAACCTGCGAAGCTCAACCTACGTCCTGCTTGTAGGCGTCAGTGGCGGGCCCAAAAAGATAGACCAGCCGCTGGATTGTGGTGCCTGCGGATACAAGACATGCCGACGACTGCTCAACG
>JGI2171J19970_10002003_pt1 | contig 11227 bp, 9 predicted proteins | sample DeeMarSWOR324_28_FD_19970 | JGI IMG/M metagenome (IMG submission 19970) | reverse complement strand
CCGGGTTGTGTAGCGGTAGCACAGAGGACTTTGGATCCTTTAGCCCAGGTTCGAATCCTGGCCCGGCAGCCAATTAAAATCAAGATGGAAGTGAAAGACGTAACGTTTTGATATCATAGTAAAAACCACAATGGAAAAAGTTAAGCACGTGACTATATATACTGATGGCGCGTGCCTTGGAAATCCTGGGCCTGGTGGGTATGGAGTAATACTCTTCTATCAGGGGCACAGAAAAGAGATATCAGGGGGCTATCGCAAAACCACCAATAATCGAATGGAAATAATGGCTGCGATTGTTGGATTAGAGGCTCTAAAAAAGAAATGCAAGGTGACGTTATATAGTGATTCGGAGTACTTAGTTAAGGCGATATCGCGAGGGTGGGTTCACAGATGGCGAGCAAACGGATGGAAGCGTAATAAACGGGAAAAAGCCTTGAATACCGACCTCTGGGAGAGACTCCTGCAATTATGCGAGTATCATGAAGTACAGTTTAGCTGGATTAAGGGGCACGCCGGAACCCCTGAAAATATACGCTGTGATGAGCTAGCCATACAAGCTGCGCAGCGACCGAATTTGCCTGGTGATGAAGGTTACATCAAAGATACTTAGGGAAAGGCATCTTGAGAAAAATCCTAAAAAATGCCAAAATCAATCTGACGAATCTGATACATCGCGCTAAGGCATTTGTTCCCCGGTAGCTCAATGGTAGAGTGGGCGGCTGTTAACCGCTTGGTTGCAGGTTCGAGTCCTGCCCGGGGAGCTTGGAATTTATTTTAACGGTGTGGGGATGATATAATACAAATTGGTAGTTCAAAAAACCAAACTATCACATTTTGTAGTAGAAATGTTGGGCAATGAATGATTTATCATAAATGGTAAATCAAGCAGGACTACCTCAGGAAATATGATTAAAAAGCAAGGATTAAAAAATTAACGCCAGAAAGGGGGCGACAAAATGAGTGAAAACGAAACCTTTGAACAGTTAAGAAAGTTGATCGTGGAGCTGTTAGAGGTTGATGAATCCAAAGTGGTCCCAGAAGCGTCATTTGTTGATGATTTTAATGCTGACAGCCTGGACTTTATTGAATTGATTACTGCGGTTGAAGATACCTTTAAAATCGAAATCCCCGATGAGGATGCGGAAAATCTGCAAACTGTTCAAGAGGCGATTGACTACGTCGAAGCCAAAATCTAGAAAGTAGCCATTGTTGGAATAAGCACTCACCTCCTTTTTGTTACTTGGGGGGTTGACAGGGCTGGAAAGTTAGCTTCAAAAGCCTTCTAGACTAGACAACAAGTGTTGAATAAGAGTGAACAAGGCGCTTAGAAGAAGAGTAGTAATCACTGGATTGGGTGCTGTTACTCCCTTAGCTACAGGTGTTGAGGAATCCTGGAGAAAGCTATGCCAGGGCAAATCAGGGGTAGCCAGAATCACCAAGTTTGACACTTCTGGTTTTAACGTGCGAATCGCTGCCGAGCTCAAGGACTTCCATCCTGAGGATTTTCTGGATAGGAAGAAGATTAGAAGGACAGACCCGTTCATACAGTATGCACTAGTAGCTGCTCGTATGGCAATAGATGATGCCGGATTGACTATAAATGTGAATAATGCCAGCAGAGTAGGAGTAGTGCTAGGCTCATGTGCTGGCGGAATGACCATGTATGAGAATAACCTTTTTGCCCTTCGCGATGAGGGGCCAGAAAAGGTTTCCCCTTTCTTCATTCCTGGATTTATAGCCAACATGGCGGTAGGGGAGGTCTCCATGGATTTTGGTGCCCGTGGACCGAGCAAATGCGTCGTTACTGCCTGTGCTACCGGAGGCAATTGTATTGGTGATGCTTTCAGGCTTATTCAGTATGACGAAGCAGATGCTATGATCGCTGGAGGGAGTGATGCATACGTTATCTCCATTGCCGTTGCGGGATTCGACAAAATGAGAGCCCTATCCCGAAGGAATAGTGAACCCGAGATGGCGAGCCGTCCCTTTGAGAAAGACCGTGATGGTTTTGTAATTGGGGAGGGCGCCGGGGTTGTTATCCTGGAGGAAATGGAGTCAGCTGTGCGAAGAGGGGCTAAAATCTATGCCGAGGTTGACGGCTACGGCTACAACATCGATAGCTTTCATATAACCGAGCCTGACTGGAAAAACCAAGCACTGTGTCTTAAACTGGCTTTGGATGACGCTGGTATCTCACCTGGCGATGTTGACTACATTAACGCCCATGGAACATCTACCGTTATGAATGATATATGTGAGACTAAGGCTATAAAGGTAGCCTTAGGAGAACATAGCAAAAAGGTGCCCGTAAGCTCCAATAAATCTATGTTCGGTCATTTATTGGGAGCAGCAGGTGCAGTGGAAGCTATTTTCACCGTTCTTACTATAAGGGATGCTATTATACCGCCGACTATAAATTATGATACTCCAGACCCCGAGTGCGATTTAGATTATGTCCCTAATATGGCCAGAAAGGCACAAGTAAATATAGCTCTTTCTAATTCTTTTGGCTTTGGTGGCATTAATGCTACACTTGTCTTTAAGAAGTTTGAGGAACTGTAGTTCTAAAAACACTGTTCAGGGTATCCCACAACTGTGACTCACTTGTAAATGCGCCAATTTTTACATACTGAACTATACCTTCGCTATCGACGAATAATGTAAATGGAATAGATCCTCGTGTGTTGTTGTAGGCCAGGCAATATTCCACGAAAGCTTTCGCATTCTTATCCAGCGCTATTATCATAGCTGGTTCATAGTCGCTGAAGAAGGTTTGTATTCTTGCAGCATTATCAACCATATTAATGGCTATGACTTTTACCTCTTGCTCACTTTGTTGGGCTATATCCTCGAGGAAAGGCAACTGGTACCTGCACCAACCACATGAAATAGACCAGAAATTAAGCACTAATGGGGTCCCTTCTAGCTCAGAGAGGGTTGTTTCATCAAATGTAATAATAGGCAACGTTAGGTCTGACGGATTGGGGGAACTACGGCTCAGAGCAATTCCAACTATAACAGCAACTGCGATAATCACGATTGCCAGTATTATCCAGGCCCTTTTCGGCATTCTACTCGCCATATTGATAACCTCCTGACATAAGCGCCATGAGATACTCCAGGTAACCGGTCAACATCAGAATTCCTATACTGATGAGTAATACTGCGGCTACCATGGAGGTGACGAAAGAATGGCGGCTGAGCCATCTGATGTATCGTGATGCTGCCCCCAATGCTAGGCCTACGGCGATAAAGGGCAGCCCCAACCCTAAACAATAGGCCAGTAAAAGATAAACTCCTTGCAATGCTGTTTGTGAACTCGCAGCTAGGGTTAATATGCCGCCTAGAATCGGGCCAACACAGGGAATCCAGCCTAGAGAGAATATTACCCCTATTAACAGAGACCTGAGATAGCCTGTACCTTTGGCATGGCCAAAGCCAAGGCGTCTTTCATAATTGAGCCAGGGTACCTTGGTAGCAGCTATCAGAAATATGCCGAAAGTGATTAATAGCGCACCGCCCACTTTCTCCAACAATCCCTGTGGTGCTGCGGCTCCTAGTAAGCCAAGAGAAGCTCCTAAAGCAGTGAAGACAAGAGAGAAACCAACTATGAAACTGACCGTATGGAGGAAGATATGTCTTCGATCGGTCAAATCTGGAGCAAGAATGGATGCCCCTGCCAGGTTGGCTAGATATACAGGGACTAGCGGTAAAATACAAGGGGATAAGAATGATAGAACCCCAGCGCCGAGAGCCGTTAAGAAGGTTATGCTCGACATCTGTATATCCTCTTTGTTTAGTATAGTATAGCAATTATGCTATAAGCTCAATAGCATGAGGCTTTTGCTACCATACAGTATTTGATAAAATAATTGACATCGGGGCTGTAGCTTAGCTGGGAGAGCGCCTGCTTTGCAAGCAGGAGGTCAGGGGTTCGAATCCCCTCAGCTCCACCAATATATCCAATAGGGAACTGGTCATTTCTTTTGGTTAATCCTCTGGGTAGCACAGTTTTCTCGTTTAGGCATGGTCGCCAGCATGCTTTGTCAGCTTGAACCAGGCGGTCAAGCATCTATCCATAGGAGCCTGTTGGTAACCCGTGCCCAAGCCCGGCGTTCGACGTAAAGCGCCTTTTCAACATGGCATTCTTCACACAGTATCATCCCATCCGATTGCTATCATAGGGCAGCCAGTTGCAGACACCTTCCTACTTTGATTGGTGATTTTGAGTGGCGTCTATAAAGACACCAATCGATCAAGAATGATAAGATGATATAGGGACAAGATGTCTATTTTTCTACGTGTTGTTGCACTATTTTGGAGGTACTGGCCGCGGGCGCTTATAGCTTATTTTTGCCTTTTTACAGGAGCCGGTCTTGCCTTGGTCATTCCCCGTCTTACCGGTCAGGCTATTGACCTGGCATTAGGCTCAGGTGACCACAATTCATTGTTATTCATTGCGCTAGCAATAGCTGGGGCGGGTCTAATTCGTTGCATAATCGGCTATTGGCAGACCTACATGTCTGAATATCTTTCCCAGAGAGTGGCATACGATATTCGCGGTATGTTCTACAACCATCTACAGAGGCTCAGCTATTCTTTTCATGACCGTTCTCAAACTGGACAGCTGATGTCCCGGGCTACAACCGACGTAGAAGGCGTACGCATGTTCGTTGGTTTNGCCTTGTTGCGAGGTGTCTATTTTCTGGTGTTAATGGTAGCTATAACCGGGCTGCTCCTCTCGCTTAACTGGCAGCTAGCCTTAATCAGCTTGAGCGTTATTCCGTTCATATCATTCAGGACTGTCATCGTAAACAGGAAACTGCGAGTGTTGTGGATGAAGATTCAGCAAGGTCTGGGTGCACTTGGGGCCATAGTGCAGGAGAATCTGACGGGGGTAAGGGTGGTGCGGGCTTTTAATCGTGAGGATTTTGAGAGTCAAAAGTTCCGCCGTCAGGCTGAAACTATATACAACCAAGAGATAGAAGCCAATAATCTTCTGGCCTCCAATAGTCCACTTATGAGTTTTACCCTCTATCTGGCAATGGGAGGAATACTGTGGTATGGCGGGAGATTGGTGATCGCTGGCGCACTCACCCATGGAGAACTTGCCCAATTCCTGCTCTACTTGGTCATGCTCAGTATGCCGATAAGAATGCTGGGATGGCTGACCGTACTATTTTCCAGGGCAATGGCCTCCGGGCAGCGCATCTTTGAAATCCTAGATCAGGCATCACCTGTGAAAGAGAAACCCGACGCTGTCGACATTGAGGAAGTAAAGGGACTGGTTAGGTTCGAAGACGTTTCTTTTAGCTATGATTCTCGTGGGGCCGTCTTGAAGAATGTGGATTTTGAAGCCAAACCGGGGCAGATAATAGCTCTAGTTGGCGCCAGTGGTAGTGGTAAGTCGACTATAGCCAATCTAATACCTCGCTTCTATGACGTGACCTCTGGGCGTATTACTATTGACGGGATAGACATAAGGGATTTATCCCTTGCCTCACTGCGACGACACGTTGGCATTGTTCATCAGGATACCTTTCTTTTTTCGGCGACCATCCGTGAAAACATCAGCTACAGTAGACCTGACACCAGTCTGGAAAAGATCATTGAAGTAGCCAAGATTGCCCACCTGCATGATTTCATTATGAGTTTACCTGACGGATATGAAACCTGGGTGGGTGAGAGGGGGATAACGCTTTCGGGTGGGCAGAAACAACGCCTGGCTATTGCCCGCACCATCTTACTCAACCCGCGGATATTAATTATGGATGATTCTACGTCAAGTGTGGATACTGAGACTGAATACCTTATCCAGCAGACCTTGGCTGAGCTAATAGCTGGTTGTACCACTTTCATTATTGCCCATCGTTTGCGGTCTGTACAGATGGCTGACCTAATCCTGGTATTGAAGGACGGTCAGGTTGTTGAGCGGGGTAAACACCAGGAACTGCTTGCCAGAAACGGTTTGTATGGGCAGCTCTATAATCTACAGTTTCAATATCAGGAAACCTCCACTGAGCCGGTCTTTCCTGTTATGCCTCTACAGCCAGCGACGAAGCCGTTACTTCTTGAGGCCAACGGGCAGCAGGTGGGGCATATCAGGGGCGAATCCCTGAGCAGTAGTCTGGATGAATCGGATGACATTGTCTATGGTAAGCCTTATGATTCCCGTGTTGTTTCGCGTCTGGTCAAATATTTTGCGTCATACAAGGGGGCTTTGACATTGACTATTGTGGCTACGTTGCTTTACACCTTTACCGCGGTGGCTAACCCTTATATTGTTGGGCTGGCTGAGGACCGGTATATCGTAGCTGGTGACCTGCATGGGTTGAATATAGTAGTCCTGTTCTTCTTAGGCAATGCGCTGCTTAGTTGGGTATCTTATTACACCCAAATAAGGGCAGAAGCACGACTGGGGCAGAGTATTCTGCTTAACCTACGTAGCCAAGTTTTTGGCCACTTGCAGCGTCTTTCTATGAAGTTCTTTGACAGTAACAAGGTCGGGCGTATTATGTCCCGTGTGCAGAATGATATCGGAGAGCTGGGTAATTTCTTTGACTCCGGAGTCTTCTGGATAGCTGGTGAAGTGGTCAGTCTTATTGCCGTAGTGGTTGTACTATTCGTTATGGACTCAAAGCTGGCACTGCTGACTTTGTCAGTTATCCCGTTACTCCTTTTGTTTGTAATATTCTGGCAAAAGAAGGCACGCTGGTACTTTGTAAAAGTAAGGCAAGCTATAGCTCGAGTGAACTCTGCGCTCCAGGAAAATATTTCCGGAGTGCGAGTCATCCAGAGTCTATCCCGGGAGGACCTGAATTCGGCGCATTTTGACCAGGTTAACCGTGCTCATTTTGAGGCTAATCTCAAGGCAGTACGTCTGTCGGCAAGCATGACGCCAGTAGTAGAGTTACTGATGGCAGTTGCGACTGCTCTAATTATTCTATATGGCGGGGTCGGTGTTCTGGGCGGAACCCTTCTCGTGGGTACCTTGCTGGCTTTTCTTCTGTATATACAACGCTTCTTTGAACCGGTCAGAGCATTAACAATGGAGTATGCTCAACTTCAGAGAGCAATGGCTTCGGGGGCACGTGTCTTCGAGTTGCTTGATGTTAAGCCGGAAACGGCGGATAGCCCGGAAGGGACTAAACTACCTCGCTTAAAAGGGGATATTACGTTCGAGGGTGTTTCTTTCAGCTATGAACCGGGAATTGAGGTTCTTCACAATATAGACCTGCATATCCCGGCTGGAAAAACAGTAGCACTGGTCGGACCTACCGGGGCTGGTAAGAGCACGATGGTTAATCTCATTGCCCGTTTCTATGATGTTACTGAAGGGCGTATCCTGGTTGATGGATATGACCTACTTAATATCGAAAGGACTGAATACAGGCGGCAGCTTGGGTTGGTGCTCCAGGACCCTTTCCTCTTTTCCGGTACGGTGAGTGACAACATTAGATACGGTAACCTTGAGGCTAGCGAAGATGCAATAATTACTGCTGCAAAATCAGTGGGTGCCCACAATTTCATTATGCAGCTGGAGGACGGGTACGATACCGAACTTCAGGAGCGTGGACAAAACCTGAGTATGGGACAGCGCCAGCTTATCAGCTTTGCCCGAGCAATTCTGGCTGATCCGGCAATCGTCCTTCTGGATGAGGCCACTGCCAACATAGACTCATATACAGAGAGGCTTCTCCAGCAAGGGCTCGAAGATCTTCTCAGAGGTAGGACTACAGTAGTCATCGCTCATCGCCTGTCCACTGTTCTGGATGCTGACCTCATCGTCGTGCTAGACAATGGACAGATTGTAGATAAGGGTCGCCATCAAGAAATTCTCGCTCGAGGAGGTTTATATACCCGACTTTACCAGATGAGTTCGGTTCCAGCTGTGTCCAGAATCATGTAACTCTGTTGCTGATAAAGCTCTATGTATTGTCCACGCACAGATTAAATCCGGAACGAATTGAAATGCCCACGGTAGAATTACTACGTCCACCTGATTTAACAAGGCGGCGAAATGGTTAGTCTGTTCAAGCTGTGGTAAGATTTTGCCAGCATCTTTACTGACGAGCTAGAGACATTTTTTTGGACAGCCTCTGGAAAGGTTAAGGCGGATGACGATTGAGTATCGGGAAATCGATGGTGGCGCTATAGATCTTATAGGATCACTTTGGGAAAAACTGAGGGAGCATCAAGGAGCTCGGTCTCCCCATTTTGCTCAACACTATGCCAAGCGTACGTGGCAGGCGAGAAGGACTGAACTGCTAGAAAAGGCTAGGACTGGCGCCTTACGCATAGATTTAGCTAAGGATTTGGATACGAAAAAAGTCGTTGCTTACTGTGTAAGTACAGTGTCATCAGAAGGAAAAGGATGTCTGGAGTCAATATTCGTTGAACCAAACTACCGGGGAAACGGTATCGGCGACAGGCTTATGTTAAGGGGTCTTGATTGGATGAATAATAAACAGGCCGAGACCGTAGTCCTTGAAGTTGGCGTTGGTAACGAAGCTGTCATTGCGTTTTACAACCGANACGATTTTCACCCCAGAACTATCAGATTACCGCAAAGCCATAGATAGGTTGATTCAATAGAAATAGGCATGCGACCATAGGGTGAATTATTATCTAGCCGCCTCCTTGACGGGGTTTACTTGACTGCCTCTACTTTCCCGCAAAAAGCGTTGACCGACTCGGTGGAAAGCTATGAACCAGAATTGAAGTATCGCCGTGGTCAATTTAGTAGTTATTGGCGACTACTATAACGCAAGATTGGCGGAGTCTAAATACGACGTCTATTTGACCGAATAGTGAAAATATTGGTCCAGTTGATTAGGTACTCTGTGCTCTCAAGACGACCTCGACAGGCGAGGCATGTAAAACAAATTGGGCAACTACATTTTCGGACGGAGTCATTGGGTAATTGTTAAACAGTCATATTCTGCCAAAACGCCGCTGGCGGCGTTTATATTCAGAAAGCGCCTCCTCAACGTCTTTAATACCAAAATCAGGCCATAAAATTGGAGTGAAGTAAAATTCACTGTAGGCAGCCTCCCAGATGAGAAAGTTGCTGAGGCGACTCTCACCAGCAGTGCGTATGACCAAGTCAGGGTCGGGGATGTCAGGGCAGTATAGGTATTGGGCAAACATAGATTCATCTATATTGTCAGCAGGGATGCCAGAATTAGCGATACGTTTGGCCGCCTGGACAATTTCATCCCGCCCACCATAATCGAAGGCGAGGCAAAGTGTAAGCCCTGTATTATTTTTGGTGAGTTCGACTGCTGCCTGTACCTTTTCCCTCAATCTCTTGGAGAGTCTATCTTGCCTGCCCAGGTGTACTAGTCGGATATTTTCTTGGTGGAAAGCTTGAGTTTCCTGGTTAATCTTCTTTGCTAGAAGACTGAGTAAGCCAGCGACTTCTATACGTGGGCGGTTCCAGTTCTCGGTGGAAAACATATAAAGGGTCAGGTATTTTACTCCGTAGTCGGCAAAAATCTTCACCACTGGGCGAATATTGTTACCGCCAGCATTGTGTCCCACAAGCCTGGGTAAGCCCCGTTTCTTTGCCCACCGACCGTTGCCGTCCATAATAATGGCTACGTGCTGGGGAGGATAATCTGTTTGAGTCATAAGCTAGCCTCACGAGAAAGGAGATGTCTGATTTTTAGCAAGGGATATGCGGAGCTACGTCTAAGTATAGCCAAAATTAACCTGCTGTGCCAGTCGAAGGAAAAATTGCCAGAGTTGAGCAAGGCCTCAGCCATGCCACCAGAATTCAATATGTTGAATATCCCGTCGATTTGGCGGTCACTTAGTTTGGCATAAGCCCATCTAGCCCAGTAGCCACGTGAGAGTTCCTTACCCATTTTTGTCTTCCACTGTTTTTGATAGCGTGAAAGCTGGCCAGCGGTTAAATTATCACTGCTGAGTGCCTCATCAAGCACTTTGGCAGCTATCTGGGCACCAAGATGCCCGAAGTATATTCCTCCACCAGTAGTTGGCTTTACCTGCCCGGCAGCATCTCCAATAACCAGCACCCTGTCTCCATAGCTGTGAGTTAAATTTCCTATGGGAATAGCCTTTTGCTCGATTGCCACCTCCCGACTCGTTATGCGACTCTGGTCAAAGAGATTGTTGAGGAAATTCTGCAGATGTAGCTTGGCATGGGATGTTGCTAAAAGACCAACGTATGCTTTATTTATTGCAGTGGGAACAAGCCAGGCAAACGCCCCCGGTGCTATTTTTTGACTAAAGTATACTTCGAATTCATCTACATTTTTCGTTTCAATTTCGGCCTGAGCTCCGACGAGGAAATTCTTGATTTTACCCAACCCTAGCTTCTGGGGCAGTTTGGGCTTGAATCCATTGGCCAGGACCACAGCTCTAGCACTGAATATCTCTCTGGCTCCGGAGCATAAAGTTTCAGCTTGTATGTTATTCCTCCCAGGAATAATGTCGATGACTGGGGAAGAGAAGAAATATTGTGCACCCCGGGATTGAGCTTTAGAGGCTATCGCTTCATCAAGTAAAAGCCGATTGACAACGTAGGCCTGAACCCTTTCAGTTTGGAATCTTAAGCATCTTCCCGAAGGAGAGAAAAACTTGGCTGAGTTTACTTTGGTTAACATAACATCTGTGCTGAGACCTAAGGACTGGAAACACTCGGTGCTGATTATGCCTGTGCAACAGGCATTGATTCCGGGCGCACTTTTTCCTTCAAAAACAGCGACATGGTGACCCAATGAAGCTAGTTCATAAGCTATGTAGCTTCCGGCGGGTCCTGCCCCTACTATAATGACATCATAAAGTTGACCTGACAATTCACTGCTACCATTTTATATTTCTACTAGATTATATAACATATCGCTCAGCTATACCTATTTGTCGATTTGATATGTACGCTGTCGCGTACCGGCGATACAGCGCATTAATAATAGCAGTGGCTAAGGTATTTTATCTGTGGGTTGAGATGTGGAACGTGTTTCGTCCTACTGGGATTGTTGCGGAGCTGCTATATGCTTGATAGCAGAGTCAAGGTTAGCTATCCTCGTAATATGGTCTTTCTTTTCTTATCACTGTCATGACGTTTAGCTTGACGGATAGTGGGCAAACCGTACTTTCTCATCCATTCTTTCAAGTTGTCCGCTTGCTGGAGCTCTTTTCTCTTCACCTTCTCCAAATTCGCTCTGGGATTGAGGCACACAAACAGCTCGTATTTTACCGT
>JGI2171J19970_10002002_pt1 | contig 11235 bp, 6 predicted proteins | sample DeeMarSWOR324_28_FD_19970 | JGI IMG/M metagenome (IMG submission 19970) | reverse complement strand
TTTTTTTGGACCACTTTGATATGGATCACGACTGGGATCTCTCCCACCGGTTACACGTTGAGAAGTACACCTTACCAGCGAGTGATTTGCTGCTGATGAAGTTACAGATCTGCAAAATTAATGAAAAAGATATCAGAGACATTATCACCATGGTAAAAGACTGCGACATTGGTGAAAAAGATGCTCCCCACGTTATTAACATGGAGTATGTGGCAGAGAAGTGCTCAGACGACTGGGGGTTATACGAATCTGTTCTGGAGAACTTAAAAACAGTGGTAACCTTTCTCCCCCAGTACGAACTAGCAAAAGAAGAGAAAACCACTGTGGAGAACCGGTTAAAAGATCTCACAAGAAGACTGCTAACCCATGAGAAGACTGCAAAATGGATGTTACGTTCTGTAGTGGGAAAGCACATGAAATGGTGCGAATCAGTTGAAGAGTAATGTTACACGTGTAACATGTGACTGTGGCACCTGTCTCAATGTTTATATGTGCAAGACAATTGTTAACTATGCTGTCACTTGAAGGAAAGAAAGCTGTGGTCACCGGAAGTTCACGAGGAATTGGAAGAGGATGTGCTGTAACACTGGCAAAATACGGAGCAGATATAGTAGTGAATTACGTGGAATCCAGAGAAAAAGCAGAAAATGTGGTAACAGAAATTGAGGATTTAGGAAGGAGATCCTTTGCAGTAAAAGCAGACATATCAAAAGAGAATGAAGTCAAGTCCATGATCAAAAAGACTATTAACAAATTTGGGAGAATAGATATATTAGTGAACAATGCAGGTATCCACCAGCATTTGAAGACCTGGGAGTTGTCCTTAAAAGATTGGGAGAGAGTCATTAATATCAATCTTACTGGCGTCTTCTTATGTTCGAAAGAAACTGTCATCTACATGAAAGAACAAAGATCAGGATCGATTGTGAACATATCATCCTGTGTGGCCTTCACAGGAACAGATCATGAAATTCATTACGCTTCTACCAAGGCGGGCATTTTGGGGTTTACCAAAAGTCTAGCTTTGGAGGCAGCTGCATATAATGTGCGAGTAAATGCAGTAGCTCCTGGGTTCATTGCCACAGATATGGTGCTCCCCTTGATAACTGATGAAGAACGAAAAGAATTGGAATCTGAAATCCCTTTGGGGAGATTGGGTGAACCTGAGGAAATTGGTGAAGCTGTTGCCTTTTTAGCTTCTGACTTGGCGAGTTACATAACTGGAGAAACCATACATGTGAATGGTGGGTTAATCATGTACTAATCCAGTGTTGAAAAAAACCTTGAGAAAGACCATACTTTCATGCTGTCCATCACAAAAGAGATTCTCTAAAAAGATTCGAGAATTGATCTGATATCCACATAGACAGATATAACTGAATTTCCAAGCTAGAAAAAATCAAACTGGAGAGCATTAACCTAGCTGTTCAATCTCCATTCCAGTAGGCAGTAGAGGAGGCTAATTTTTGCTGAAAAGCTTGGTGATATCAACAGCCGCAGTACTATATCCTTGTAAGTGAGAATACTTCTGGTAAAACAGTGCAGAATAACTGATAGACAATACTTCGGGCATACAGGAATGTTGAACTCAATAACCCTTTCTAGTACTATTAGGAGTCAAAAATGTGATTTCCGAGTTAGGATGAATTGACTACAACAGGCTTGGGAGAGGATTCCCTTACCCTTGGTTGTTTGTTTAGTCTATATTACTCACAAATCCTCCTATAAAAGTTCAGGTTTGTCCTGAGACAGCAAACCCAAAATTTAAGAAGTTCAAAGTCTTTTTCAGAAAAGGTAGTAGAATTTGAAGGAGTCTGACTCTCGTATATACACAGGAGGACTCCAACGAATTACACACATAGGAGGAGAATAAAATGACCAAAAAAAACAATAAATCTGTGGGGAGTAAGAACAGATCGGAGAAAATTTCTGTGTCAATTAGCTTTGAGAAGAGTGAGGTAGATCTCAAGGAACGCGGTCCCTACACATCTGTGATCATAGAAAAGGGTATTCCTCTCGGCAGTCCTGGTCAACCAGCACTACCATGGCGAAAGTTCTACGTCTCAGTTCCCTTGGGTGCAGTTCCGAAAGATTTAGCTATCGAGGATTTAAAGACCACTCTCCTAGCTGAGGGAGTTACTGTTGAACCATGTCAGCCAAACGTTCCCACCATACTTGGGACTGAAGTCGATTGGGTTTCACCGGACCCTATACTGTACGATTCTGAGAAAATCTGGCCAGAGGTTTTTGCTCGATTCACCACAGTGCGGCACATGGGAAAGTTTGCCATGGCTGAGCTTGAGATATGCCCTTTCCGATACCATCCGCGCTCCAAGAAGCTGGAACTGATTGAACAGCTGGACCTGAGTCTCAGCTATACACGAACAGAACTGAAAGCAGAGCGACCCAGTTCTATCATGGCATTGAAGTATGAGCAGAAGTTCATAGAAAAAGTCAAAAAAATGGTTCTCAACCCCGAAGACGTTTCCCTCTATCGGCACATCAAAGAGGTAGAAGATCTAGCCGATCTTAAAGCCTACCCCCAAATTGACTACGTGGTTGTCACATCAGATCCCCTGGTGAGCACATTTCAGCGGCTGGCTGATTGGCGGACCCTCTTAGGGCTGCAGTCCAGGGTGGTGGCAGTGGAAGATATTATCGCTGGGACTGTGCCAGATACAGGAGGAACTACCTTTTGGCATACAAGCGGGTACCACGACGGGGGAACGCGAGATGTGGGAGAAGCAATTCGAAATTTCACGAAGTGGGCAAGCGTTAACTGGCTCACTGACTATGTTCTGTTGGGCGGAGATACAGAAATCATTCCCTGCAGACAAGCAATCCATTCAGCTGTAGGAAACATACCTTACAGGGATATCAATCGTCCAGACACATACCGCCAACTTGCACATAACGCATTGGCCTCTACAGAAGAAACGGGCGCACCTGCGGGCAATATACTGGACAAAAACGTGAATACAGTATGGAAGTGTGCATCAAATGACACTGACCCATGGGTCCAGGTTTCTATAGGCCTTCATCGACCAGCAAATTGCGTAGAACTCACATGGGGAAATAACTACGCCACTTCTTATACTATTGAAGTTTCGCAGGACGGGACAACGTGGACAGACGTTTATACTGCCTCTTCTGGATCTGGAGGGATTGAGAAGCTGGAATTTCCCTGCATTTCTGCAGCCTATGTGCGCCTCCGAATCACCAGTGGAACCAATTTCTCCTTGGCCGAAATGAAGGTCTACGGTCCGTCGGCTGGCTGGTATGGTGGAGCTGCTTACCAAATGGATGGAACACTAACCCGAATCTATCTCTGTCACTGGATGGCCCCCAACCCAACCAATTCTCTTGATGACGATCTCATCCTGGTTAAGGAGGGACCACTTGCCGGGACTATCGTCCCATACGATGAGAGTTCCAATGATACAACCTTGGGATGGCATTTTGTTGAGGACTTGGTGGAAGTTCCAGGAACAGTGAAGACAACCTCTACCCTGTTCATAGAAATTCGTGGGCCTCCTGAATACCACGGCAATACGTTCGTCATCAAGGATGATTTCAACTACATTCCTACAGACCTCTACTATGCTGATATTCAAGCATCTGAGTATCCTTCCAGCACCAACCACGACTGGGACGCGGACAGAAACGGGATCTATGGAGAGCGGTATAGCGGCGAACTGGACAGCGTGAACGGCATTGCCGATATCTACGTTGGCCGCGCCCCTGTAGAAACACCTGAAGAAGCAGAGATCTTTGTTGACAAGATCATCTGTTATGAGAAGTCTGTGGATAAAGATGAACACCAACTCCCAAGAGACTTTGCTGTCTCTATTCTACTTGGGTCTGAAAACTGGGGGGGAAATGTGCCTAATTACCTAGATGGGAGCGCAGCTGGAAAGGAAAATATCCGGCATTCTCTTCTCAGTTTTGATTCCTCGCGGTGGGTCTTCACCCGACGCTACGAAGATTACAAAGACGTTCCTGCTCCAGATCAAACTCCAGACCTAAAAGAAGCCAGCAAACAAGAGATTCTGGATGCCATCAAGGAAGGCCATAACGTGGTGTCTCTCAGCAGTCACGGCAGCTCTGGATACCTGTGTTACCTTGTGACCGACGACATCGATGATGTTATGAGTTATCCTGCCATTTTCTATGGTAATGCCTGCTCGACGAACAGGTTTGATGTAACCCCAGGGGAAGCCTTCAGTGAGTGGACGATTCTCAATAAGAATGGAGCTGGTGTTGCCTATGTAGGAAACACCCGCTTTGGCTGGACAGGTGACAATCCTATGGAGTTGGCGTTTTGGGAGGAAATGCTTGATTCTGGTCGACTTGGTGAAATGTTCAACACCTGCAAGCTGGTTATCCTTGGCTGGCAGAGCTACAGCTTGAACCTCCTCGGAGACCCCGCCATGCGTGTCTGGAGCGATAGGCCCAAACAGTTGAATGTCACCCATCGAAAGGAGATGTGTACTGGCCAGCAACCTGTTCGGGTTACTGTGACCAGTGAGGGAAACCCTGTCGAAAACGCTCTAGTCTGCATGACCATGAAGGGAACACTGTTTGTCACTGGGGAGACTGACTCAAATGGTGTGGCCTCTCTCTCTGTTGCTCCAAAGGTGGCGGGAACGATGCAAGTTACTGTATCGGGAAAGAATCTGATTCCCTATCTTGGAAGTATCATCGTGAGAAGGTGTGAGGATGTGTGTCTCACCAGTGTGGTTTGCAGAACTGATATAGCGTGCGGATCCAATGTAGTTTGTCTACCTAAGGTATTGTGTGTAACTGATATCATATGTAAAACTGATGTAGTGTGCAAGACCTTGGTAGCATGCAAGGCCAATATAGCGTGTGTAGGAGCAATAGCTTGTGGAGCTCGTGTAACTTGTAAACCTAATATAATGTGCAAAGCCAGCGTATTTTGCGGACCCAATGTAACCTGCAAATCCAATGTGGTTTGTGGAGCTGACGTGACGTGTAAGGCTGGAATTGTTTGTATGCACGCTCTGGGCTGTACAAGATCTATCGACTGCAAAGAGATCATTTCCTGCCATAAAGCTATTATGTGCGCTGAGAAAATCCACCATTGTTTGACACTGGGCATCTGTGGTAAGTCTGTTGAACCCTGTCCTAGGCTCCGGCCAGATGAACTCAAAGCTCTTGAGCATGTTTACGAGATCTGGGGTACTCGGGACATGAGTGAATTCGCCAATCAGACCGATACTCCTGAGGTCAAGGAGATGATAGAACGACTACCGCCTGAGATTAGAAAACCCATCCGGATGATGGTGGAGCGGATCAGAGATGAAGAACACCGTGAATGAATGCTGGACTGACAGAACCGAAAAGCACCTCATTCCTTCCCTTTTTTCTTTCATAACGCTACGGCAGGAACGGTTCGGGGCACTTATCTTCAATCCGTATCTGGGGACAGAAGAGGAACTTGACCCTATTGAGGCATATATTGTCAGCCTGTGTAATGGCAACAATTCCTGTCGTCAAGTCGAAACAGCAGTCCAGAGACGGTTCGGCCTTCCTCTTTCAGAAAGCTGGAGACGCATTTCAGACACAGTGAAAAAGCTTTTGCAAATGTGTGCTTTGACCTTTCGGGACGGCGAGGAGCCAGCACGTCCCCGGCTGCCAGATACAGCTGTATTCCCTGAAGATGGTCCCTACCTTTCTGCTCCAAAGAACATCATCTGGGATGTAACCTACGCGTGTAACTTGCACTGTCCCCACTGTCTCACAGCTTCCGGGAGGGCACAAAAGGGGGAGTTGGACACGAATCAAGCCCTCTCCCTCATTGATCGGTTGGCAGATGCAAAGGTATTTTCCCTTTCGCTAGTGGGGGGAGAACCATTCTTACGTCCTGACATACTAGTACTGTTGGAACATATTTCAACTGCCAATATGCGAGCAGATATTGCTACCAATGGTGTGGAGCTGCCAGAGAGAATCTTACGTGGTCTCCGGGACTTACCAGTGTTCCAAGTTCAGGTAAGTATCGACGGCATTGGTGAACAGCACGACCAGTTCCGGGGACGAAAGGGAGCTTTTGATGCTGCATGCTGCACAGTCCAGAGACTGCGGGAGGAGGGAATTGCAGTGAGTCTGAGCACCACGGTCACAGCAGAAAATGTGGACACCTTGAACCAGATCATCGATCTCGCCTTAGAACTTGATTGTAGCGGGTTTAAAGCAATTCCTTTCCTTCCTGCTGGGCGTGGCAGAGACAATGCTGATTGGCTGAAATTGGACTCAAAAGAACACCTTCAGTTATCCCAAACGCTGGTTGAACAAAGTAGAAGATTGGAAGGGAGGCTAAATATCTCTACTGAGACGTGTTTCCCTTTTCTTCTTGAGCCACCTCCTGCAGAGACCTACTCGAACGGCCCTATGGGGTGCTCAGCTGGTTATGATATTTTGAGTATTGGCGCTGACGGCACCTGTTATCCCTGCCCTTTCCTGCACGACTTCCCCTTGGGGAACTTGATGAACAGCTCCCTGAGATACCTGTGGAGAGAAGCCCCTGTGTTACAGACTTTGCGTACCCTCCAAAAACAAGATATAGGAGAACCCTGCAAAAATTGCCCCTATTCCCCGCTTCTGTGTCGAGGAGGGTGCAGGGCAGCAGCCTATCTTGAGTGTGGCGATTTACAGGCTGGAGATCCTACCTGTTTCCAGCCAATCATTGGATAAGGTCTAGTAACATTGTACAATGAGACTTCAAGTATCTTATGGATCAGAAAATTCCACTACTTCATCGACTTGCACTGCTACTCGGAGTTGATCGCAGCGGGGGAGGCCAATCATTGATGAAAAGCTTGTAGACAGCCAGCTGCTGCAGTATTACATCTATGTGAATGAGACTATCCCTAGAATTGCAATTCATAAAAGAGTTTTTTTAGTTTGGATTTTTCTGTGCTTTTCATTTGATTCTTTTCGTCATTTTTCGTCACACATCCAGCTTTTATTCTTGTGACCCTGAAGGGGTTGTCACATTTTTGGAGGATGGAACCTCTCTCCATTCACTAATTTTCTTTTTATAGTTGAACTGGAGATGAAATGATATATTAACTGAAGTGTTACACGTGTAACATGTGATCCCGCAGATTGGAAATCACTCCACGGTTTTGTGGACAGCTTCCTAAAATCTTTTAAAGAACACTGATTCTCTGAATATGTGACTGATGATTTCATCGTTTTTGAAGGAACTCTCAAAGAGCTCTGCGAAAAAGTAGACAAGGGAGAGTTCATACCCAAGTTACAGGCCTCCCATGCGCCCCCCTGTAAGTTCTGGACCGCTTATGCTGTTATCAATGGTATCAAACACTGTGTCCCTTTGATTCACGGTCCCACTGGTTGTACGTACTCTGTTGCTTCTGCTTACAAAATGTATGCGTGTAACTACAAGGGAGTTCCAGTTGAACCCACGTCCTGCACCAATTTAAATGAAACGTGCATCGTCTTTGGAGGGGAAGGGAAATTATATGAAGCAGCAAAGGAAGCCAAGAAAAAGTTTCATCCAGATTTAATTGTCATTTTATCGTGTTGCTGCTCTGGTATTATTGGCGATGATGTTGAGACAGTAGCCAAACGAGTTGAACAAGAAATCAACACAAAAGTTGTAGCTATCCGATCTGAAGGGTTTGGAGGTGATTTCCGCTCTGGACATGAAGAAGCATTCAAAGCAATTGTTTCGTTAATGGAATCCCACAAAACCAAAAAGAATACCATAAACATTGTTGGAGCCCGTGTTGGACCCACAAATACGGAATGGCCCCAGGAAATTGATGAACTCAAAAGAATCATTGAGAACCTGGGTATTACGATAAATGCTCTCATTGCTGGAGGGTGCACCCTCGAAGAGATACAGAGAGCACCCTCTGTTGAGTTAAACGTCTCATGGTGTTACGACTGGGGTCAAAAAATTGGCGTATTGATGGAAGAACAATTTGGTGTTCCTTTTAGTAGAACAGGGCTACCCTACGGGTATAAAGCTACCAGAGAGTGGATTTTAAGTGTTGCACAGCCCATGGGGTTAGAAGAGAAAGCGTTCAAAGTAATAGAAGAAGAGGAAGCAGCCGTTAAAGAAGACATCCAAAGAACACAAACCGCATTACAAGGAAAGACTGCCTTAATCGAAATTGCTGAATACCCAGGACCTATGAGAGCTTTAGCTCTAGCGAGAATGGTGAAAGAACATGGGGGAGAACCTATAATCATCAATTTACATCCCTATACTGTCAAAGAGAGAAGACCTGCCATCGACTTTTTGTTACAACAAGGAGAGAACCCTCAAGTGATTCTAACGAAAGGATTGTTTGAAATTGGAACCTTTTCCTCCTCCAGTGAAACAGAAAAAGAAATCGAATACATCTCCGATCAGTATAAGAATGGCATCTTTTTTGCCAATCCACTGCGATTTCCTTCTCTACCGGTAGTAAATTTAAGAACTATTGTTTCAGGACCACAGTTCGGGTATACAGGCGTAAGGAATATCGCGTACGCTGTTGAAAGAGCTTTGCAATATAAAACTCAGAACCGCTCCAAATTATTCAAGGAGGTTCTCTATGGAACGTGATATACTACCAGAACATGCAACAAGCGCATGTATTGATCCCTATCTGCGATGTGCTTTCTATGGGGCGTGTCAAACTGCTTTTGGATTTGAGAATGCCTGTATCATTGCCCATTCACCCCAGGGATGCCAATTATCGGCAGATGTGGCTTTTCAGTGGCAGCAAGCAGACTACACCATGACTGAGGTGTTGTGCTCCAAGTTATGTGAAGATGAGATCGTCCATGGAGGAGAGGATACGCTAAGAAGGACAATTTTGGATGCCAGAACGTATGATGTTCCCTTAGTGTTTGTGATCAGTGCATGCGGCCCTGAAATCGTTGGGGACAGTATTCAATCGGTGACAGAAGAAATGGAGCCAACAGTTGACTTTCAGATTATACCCATAGCTGCTCCAGGCTTTTTGGGTTCGCAGTACAAAGGAGTGGATATCGCTTTAGAGACATTGATAAAAAGATTTTCCAAAGATAAAGAAAATGAAAAAGAGAAAAGAGAAAATACAGTGTGCATACTGGCTCCTCATGCATCAGGGAATCCTACCTGGCCGGGAGACCTCCACTGGATCAAAGAGGTATTTGCTGCAATAAATGTTGAGGTATCATCAGTCTTAACCTATCACAGTTCTTTGCAGGATTTAGAAACCATTATGTCCTGTGAAACCTGTTTAGTCTTGAGCCATGATGCAGGGTTACAAGCTGCCCAGTTACTACAGAATCATAAAATCGAATGGCTGTGCAAGGATGTACCGTTACCTATCGGGGTTGAGAACACGAGAAACTTTCTAGAACTTCTGGGAACTCGATTTGATTCTGAAAAGGAAATAGAGAACATCATACAAAAGGGGGAGCAAACTGTTATCCAGAATTTAAGAAGACGGGGGTTACAGGTGGAATTCTTCAATAAAATTTCTGCAGCAGTTGTTGCTGACAGCACTATTGGGATACCATTGCTGCGGTTCTTAGCAGAAGATTTAGAAATGATACCTGAACTAGTGTTGCTACGATCTGATAATGGTAGAACTCTGGCTGAACGAGAAATTAAAACATTACAGATCAACCCAGAATTCAAGTGTGGAGTTGACGTTTATCAAGTAAAAGAGTATTTGAAAACTGTAAACCCTACCTGTGTCGTGGGCAGCAATATCGAAAGGCATTTAGCACAAGAGCTTAATATTCCGTTGTCGTTTGAGATTGTCTATCCTGTGCTGGAGTACAGAATGACTGACAGACAGTATTTTGGATATAGAGGAATGTTGAACCTGATAGAGATCATTCAGAACCAGTGGAGGAATAAATGGAAATCCAAGAGAAAACGGTATAAATCCAAGTGGTAACCCTTGTGAGAACACTTTTACGATGTGCAGTCTTTTAATGGATTCTTGTAGTGTCCTGATCCTTTTCAATGATGGATCAATATCACTGGGTTCAACCTATCTGTCCACCTCACCAAAAAATCCCTGATTTGTAAATTGTTCTTTTGTCGTTTACATGCACGTAACAAAGATAAATTAAAAAAATGTTACACGTGTAACAACATCATCCTTCGGCGTTGACAGTCTCATCTCCTCTAAAGCTTTATAAATCAGCAATTTAAACGCATGATCATGGAATCTTTCATGAGAATACAAGTCTGCAAAGATCCAGTAACTAAAATGCTGCTTGGAAGATTTGGATATAACTTGGTATTTATTTGGTTTATTTTTCCTATCCTCCTAGTTGTGACTTCAATTTACTACGAAACTCTCACTTCTGTGATGCTGCCTTTTGAATTATCAGCAGAAGGTGCCAAGGCACTCCCTCTTCTCAAAGATGAGATGTTTTATTCTCTCTTAGTTGTAATTCCTTTTGTGATCATTTTACTCAACTATTTCCTCAACTCTATTCCTGATATGTTTGTGAATCTGTGGGAGAACAAGGTAATACAAAGCAAAATCGAACCTGAACCCTCGATCAAGCAATACAATATATATTTGAAAGAATTTGAAACAAGAATCAATAACAAAAGGGCCTTTACATTCATATCAATTATTATACCCATCATTATTTTCACTAAGAAGTTCAGCTTTACAGCAAAAGAAGGGATCATATGCATCAAATAGCTATCTACGGTAAAGGTGGTATTGGCAAGAGCACGGTAGCCTCCAATTTATCGGTAGCCTTTGCTGAAAAAGGGTTAAAGGTTATGCAGATCGGGTGCGACCCCAAGAGGGATTCCACCAGGAATTTAACGGGAGGGAAGATGGTCGCCACTGTTCTGGAAACCTATAGAGAATTATTGCGAGTAGGAAAAGATAAGCATGATCTAACGTTGGAAGATATTGTCTTTACAGGGAGTAAAGGTGTCTTGTGCGTCGAATCGGGCGGTCCTGAACCAGGTATCGGATGTGCAGGTAGAGGTGTTTTAACTGCTATTGAAATTCTGAAAGAGTTGAAAGCGTTTGAGACGTATAACCTGGATGTTGTGGTGTACGATGTTTTGGGAGATGTGGTCTGTGGGGGATTTGCTCAACCAATCCGGCAGGGATACGCTCGAGAGATTTATTTAGTGTGCTCAGGTGAATTCATGTCGTTGTATGCTGCTAACAACATCTCAAAGGGTATCAAACGGCTGGCGAGTCAGGCTCCCTCCAGGTTAGC
>JGI2171J19970_10002000_pt1 | contig 11239 bp, 10 predicted proteins | sample DeeMarSWOR324_28_FD_19970 | JGI IMG/M metagenome (IMG submission 19970) | reverse complement strand
CAGGGCTCCAACCATTGCCAAGACCTTACGCATGCCGATTGAGATCTTAGTTGGCAACAAGTGCTGTGCTATTCCAAACAAAAATATCGCATCAATCCCTATTCGTAACGCCCAGGCGATCGCAGCCCCTTCGATGCCATAGGCCCCGATCAAGTACCAAACAAGCAGCAAGTAAAGCGGTAATTCTATAAGGTGCAGTTTGGCAGTGAGCTCAGGCCGACCAACACCTTGAATAAATGCGAAGGCAATGTGGGCCAAGCTGTTAAGAAAAACGCCTAAAGCCAGCCATTGTAATACATGGGTGCTCTTGTCCACGAACTCCTGACCCAGCCATAGGTCAAGCCCCTCTGATGCAAATGTTATAATGAGAAGGCAAATCGGAAAAAGGCATAAGAAGACATATTTTATCCCACGCCCAAAGAGCACCGCTGTGCGACTTGGATCTTGTATAGAACTCGTGGAGAAGGCAGGAAATAAGACGCCGGCCAGTGCCCCCGGGATTATTAATAGCTTAGTCACTACCTCATAGGGCGTAGCATAAAAGGTGACTGCTGCAACGGATAGCAATGCACCAATCAAAAATCGGTCCAAATATACCATGATCGGTCCAACAACATTTGATACTGTCATCCAGCTGCCAAAGAAAATTAATTGCCTCAATACGTTGAGCTGAAGACCTATGCCCCCTCTCACTAAAGACATAACTCGAATGCAAAGCAGGAGATAGGTCGCCCATGCGACCAATCGCCCCGCCACCAGGATGGCTACCACTGGAAGCAGACTGTGTGAAAAGGGCAAGACCAAAAACGGGCCCAGAAAGGTAAAGATTCCCAGGGGAATACGAATGAGGTTGATGAGGTCGAAACGCTGGTATGCCTCCAAGAGCCCGCGGAGTCCGGCGGTGATTGTCACCACAGGGATAGCGAGGGCAAGAAGGCAAAAGACATTCAGCGATTCAGGCTGTAATTCCTTGGGAATATTGAGTGCATCTTGCACCAGCCATGGGGAGGATAACCCTAGGATCAGTGTCCCAATCAAGCCCAAAATCAGAACAAGGATGAGGCCTGTCCAGGCGAAAGGGGGTATTTCTTTTTCTTGCCCCGCACCCAATCTTCTGGCGACTAATTGTGTCAGCGCTCGCCCAAGTCCAAGGTCAAAGAGGCTGAAATATCCGATCACCACCCAGGCCAGGGCCAACACCCCAAATCGATCTGTACCTAAAATCCTAATTAGCGGTGGTATCGCAAAAATCGCTACAATCAGTGGTATTAAGTGGCCGATGAGGTTCCAGATTGTATTGCGAACGAGTAGATTTCGATTTATCAGCTCATCCATTGCATTTGTGTTAGCTCCAACCAAATCATGGAAAATAGACTTATGCTCCAGGCCATAGTGCTACCGAAAAGATCTTGGGCAGCTTTAGAGCCTCTTTCCTTGGTTACATGCGACTCCAGTTGCATTATTTTCACAGTACACAATCAAGGGAAGGATGCCTGACAGGCCTCAGTATCGAACGGTACGATTCGACAAGATACCAGAAAAGGGAGCTCTAAAGTATGGCAAGATGAAAAGCGGAAGATACAGCCAAAACCATTGGGATCTGAGGCCTCAATCAAAGCGGAGATGATCTACGCGTAACAAACAGTTACCATTGGAATAAGGGAAAAATGGAAGGATGTAATAATGGGTTCACTCTATGCACACTTTGACAAACTCGGTGATATATAGTGACAGAGACTCCCCCCTTTCGTCTCCAGCGAAACTATTCAGCAGGACAAACTCCTTATCTCTGTAAGCCCTGCTCGCTCAGGCGTCAAAAAGGAGCGGGCGAGAGAAACCCATGAGTGTCTAAGCACAGAATGCGTAATCTTCTTTACGAGTCAGGGTTCTGCTAGTTTCACAGACCAGATTATTCTACTGTTAGGATATCTTTATTTGCAGCAAAGGTCTTTTGGCCAATCCCTTTGACCTTCATTAAATCTTCTATCCTTTCAAATGGCCCATACTTCTCCCTGTGATCAATAATCCTCTGGGCATAGACTGGACCTATCCTTTCTAGTTTCATTAGTTCTTCTAACGTGGCGGTATTTAAGTTAATTTTTTCTTCAGCTATCAGATAGACTGGCACCATTAAAATACTGACCGCCACCACACATGTAATTATCCTCAAAATTCTCTTTCTCATTTTTTCCTCCCTTGTTTATTGTTTATTTTGCTATTTCATGTTAGAGAACTCGCTTCTATCTTGTCAACAAGATTTAATAGTTTTCTTGCCTTCTTCCCCACCCCGTTTACTACAAGAAAAATGAAATTGTCGCCATTTCATTCCATTCCGGGGACTGGGGCTATATGCTTTTTCTTTCTTGTCTAATTACCGTGGAAAAGGGTTAGTGTAACTCCATTAAAACATTGGCTCTGAGCTATCTAATCTCTCCAGTTTTTAGCATTAGATTGATCATATCGGTCAAACTCGCACGCCAGGGTCTGGGACTAATGCCAAAATGTTTTGTGATCAAAGAGCAACCCAAAACTGAATTTTTAGGCCTTTTTGCTGGAGTCGGATATTCTGCCGTGGTAACAGGCATCACCTTTCTCACCATAAACGTGTCGTGCTTTTTTGCCAAATCAAAAATCTTCTCTGCAAACCCATGCCAGGTGGTCACGCCCTTCCCACAATAGTGATAGGTTCCCCACATAACATCATATCCTTCACCAATCTGTGCTGCAATCCCCAAGATAGCCTCTGCGAGATCAGCCGCATAGGTAGGGCAGCCGTATTGATCTGCCACCACTCTTAATACCTCCTTGTTTCTGCCCAAGCGGAGCATGGTCTTGACAAAATTGTTACCACGGGCGCCATAGAGCCAGGCAGTGCGCAAGATAATGTGCTCTTGTAAATGCTCCCTTACCTCTGTCTCGCCCGCCGCCTTGCTTTTGCCGTAAAGCCCCAGGGGAGACACAGGATCTGTTTCTAAATACGGTCCTTTCTTACTGCCATCAAAGACATAGTCCGTAGACATATGAATAAGGGGAATTCCAACCTCTGCGCAGGAGGAGGCCAGGTGGGCTGGACCGTCTTGGTTGACTGCAAAAGCAAGTTCCGGCTCTGATTCTGCCTGATCAACTGCTGTATAGGCTGCTGCATTAATAACCAAAGAGGCGCCAGCCTGATTTAGTCCTTTTTTTACTCCCGAAAGATCGGTAATATCAAACCCTGGAAGATCCAACGCTACAATATCAAAACCCTGCTCCCCTCCCCTCCTGCACAGTTCCCATCCAAGCTGGCCATTCGCACCGATTACCAGAACTCTCATCTTCCATCCTTATAGACAGGGAGATCCGCAACATGTACAAGGTCCTGTCAAGATAAATTGCACCAGATCTTTCATGCGCCCTTAGTTACCTTACTCAAGCAAGATGATTTTATCACCTGGAATCTTTTTCTGCAGAAGCTTATCAAATATAGACTCCCTGGAGTCTATGGTGGTTACAATAAGCCTGTCAAACTCCAGTTGACTCAATTCCGCTGCCGATCTAATTGTATGACCTAAGAATTTCTCCCCTTCTCTTAGATCGTCCACGACAGCTATCAGCTCAATGTCGGATGCTCTCAAGGAGATAGAGGCGATCTCAGCAAGATCATTTGCACCATAGAACACCACCTTTTTCACTCCCATTGTTTCAAACTCACCGACTAACTCCTGAAAATCTCTGAGGGCCTTCTTATAGAAATGCAGGGAGTACTGGATAAATTCATAGGTGAGCCTGCTCTTTTCTGCGAAACCCTTTGGCGTGAGTATATACTTCACCCGCTTTCTGGGGATGGTGGTGACCTTTACATATCCCTTCCTGGCCAGGCGTTTGATAAAGGAGTTTACCAGTCCAAGGGATATATTAAACTTTCTCGCCAGAGCCCTCTGGGTTGGGCTGTGGTTATTGTCTATCTCTTCAAGGAATTGAAGGGATCTAATGTCTTGTGGGTCCATCTTTTTTAGGCAGGATTACAGTGAGACCTCTGCCGAATTGACTAAGCTATAATCAAAATGGCAATTTAAGGCATATGGGGCATGGCGCAGAGCGCATGGCGCTTTACGCAATCACGGTTCCTCTCTTGAATTACACTGGTGGATCGGCAGACTGAACTGCCCTGCAGCACCACCCTGATCGTCCACAAAAGTAAAATCACTTATAGGGAGAAAGACTAAAAGCTTGACTTTTTCATGAAAATACTATAAAGTTTCATGAAAAGAATTTATCAAAAGGAGATAAAATATGGCCAACTTACAGATTAAAGGCATTCAAGACGAATTGTATGCTGAATTAAAGAAGCTTTCCGCTGCAGAGAATAGGTCTGTGAGTCAACAAATTCTCTTTTTGGTGAAAGACTACCTGTCCAGAAAAAAGCATATCGAAACTCTCAAGCACCCAGCTCAGGTCTTGCTGGAGCTCTCCGGTTCATGGGAGGATGATAGAGGAGCAAAGCAGATTATCACTGAGATCAAAAGTGCTCGGAAAAACTCGAAAAAGCTAGCAGAAGGGTTTTAATGTATTTGCTAGATACAGACACGATTATCTTCATCCTCAAAGGCAATGATGCGGTACAGAAAAACTTGCACCATCATTTTCACGATACGATAAGAATAAGTGTGATTACTCTAATGGAACTCTATTATGGTGCCTATAAGTCTCGGAAAGTGACCAGTAATTTGGCCAAGATAAAAACTCTGGAAAATTACCTTGATATCATTCCATTAGGCAAGGAATCTGTAGAAATATTTGGAATCTATAAGGCAAAACTAGAGAAAACAGGCACGCCGCTCAGTGACTTTGATCTAATCATTGCCTCATGTACTTTAGCCCATAATTTGGTGCTTGTTACAAATAATATAAAACACTTCAAAAGAATTGAAGGATTAAAGCTTACAAACTGGACTTTCTATCCTGAATCCCCAAATCCTTAAATTCCTTTAATCCATCTCTCCACAATTACTAAATAACGAATAACTTTGCTGCCTGTTGATTACTGTTTACCACGCTTGCCCTGTGAAATTCAACGCAGATTTCACTGTGGCCTACTTTTTATGCCCTATCTCCTGTTTTCCATCAAATCAAGATACAGAGACTCTATATCATGCAAGAGTCGTTTTTCCGAAAATCGCCCCTTCACAAAGGAGCGCGCTCGCATCATGCGCTTTTGCTTTTCCCGGATGTCACCCTCCATCAGATGTTTCAACCCCTTCGCAAATCCTGAAGCATCATTTTTTTTGCAAAGCATGCCACGCTCGCATACCACAAAACCGTCTGAGGAAGGGATACCATCTGGTGGGCCCAGAAGGTCCATCACCCCACCGGCATCGGTGGCAATAACCGGAACCGAAGAGGCCATAGCCTCAATTATCGACACAGGGGTCCCCTCGTTTGTAGAGGTGAGGGCCAGCATGTCCAGGTCTGCATAAACCAAGGGCACATTCCTCATCCAGCCGCTGAAAACCACATGACTGGCCAGACCCAATTCCTGACAATAGGCCTCCAACTCATCTCTCAGTTCGCCATCACCCACCACCACGAATTTTGCATGCACCCCGGGATTCTCCTCAAGAAAGACTCTCGCTGCCTCAAAAAACATCATATGGTTCTTTATAGGAACCAGCCGGCCGATAATGCCGATCAAGAGGGTATTATCGTTTATTCCGAGGCTTCGTCTGAATTGCCCCTTCAACATCTTGCTGCCCAAGAAAGGCCTTAGATCAAAACCCAATTCTACTGTACGTATCTTTTGGGCTGGGGCGATCTGGAACTTTTCCAACAGATCTCGCTTCTGGGTCTCGCTGATGGCAATAATCATATTTGTTAACCTTGCTAAGAAACGCTCGATCCACACAAACATCAGTGATTTTGCCCTGCTGAAATAGCCCTCAAACACATGACCATGAAAGGTGTGAACCGTCCTCACCTTCTTCTCACAAATAAAATTATACATCAGTACTGCTAACCTGGCACTGGAGCCGGCCTTAGCCGTATGCGTATGTACGATATCGGGTCTTTCTTTTAGAAGTCTATTGAAAATTTGTCGGAACGCCTTTAGATCCATTCTGAGGCTGATCTCTCTCTGCAGCTCCGGAATGATCGTAGGGCTTTTATCATAGGAATCAAAAAGATAGCTCATGTCCCCTTCCTGGGGAGAAATCTTGCCTGAGACCAATACTGGCTCGAATTTCTCCGCATCCAACCCTTTTGTCAATAGATGAACATGAATGGCAGGACCGCCTATATTGAGGCGTGCTATGATTCGTAAGACCTTTATCCTCTTTCTCTTTTCGAGAACAAGAGTCTCCTCTTTGTGGCTCACAGCAGACTTATGCTTCTCGTACCACACACGCATCCCGTTGGAGACGAGGACAAAGCAAAGCCGAAGGGAAAGCCCTACAATGGCCAAAGGTTTCAACAGCCAAAGGGAAGGCTTTCTGTACTTCTCGAAGAGCCGATAGCTGCTCTTATGAAATTCGAGGATGGACCTGAGAGGAGCTTGTTCGCTGCTCGCCCCAGCATAGTGAACAACAGGGGACTCTGGAAAATACACCACCTTCCATCCCTTCCTGCGCATGCGCCTGCACCAGTCGGCATCCTCCCAGTATAAGAAAAAACGTTCATCCATTAGGCCTACATGATCTACAGCCTTTCTCCTCACTACCATGCAAGCACCTGAAACCCAATGCACTTCCATGGGGGATTTGCCATCACTTCTAGTCGTGAGGATGTTTTCCCGGGTGAGCCGATTATTTGGAAAAAGCCTGGTGAGCAGTGAAGATCGGCCAAACAAACCCGTAAGTGGTGTAGGGAAAGTCCGGGCTGATCCCTGGACAGATCCATCATGATCGAGGATTTTAGGTCCAACAATCCCCACGTCAGGGTTCTCTTCCATATGGCGCAAGATGGGCTCAAAAAAACCATCCATAACATAGGAATCAGGGTTTAAAAGCACTATATAAGGCGAATCACCTTGTCTCAGAGCATTATTAATTGCCCTGGAGAACCCCATATTGTACCTGTTCTTTGAGAGTATAACCTTGGGGAATTCTGCTTTCAGCCGATCTACGCCATCTTGGGAAGCGTTATCCTGAACAAAGACCTTTGCAGGGAGCTCCCGGAGTGAACCGTAGATCGATTTGATGCAGCGTAGAAGATAATCGGTGCTATTATAATTGACTATGATAATGTCTAACAAGTTTAATCCCTTTTCATGCCTTCGCTATGTCAGTCTTACTAATTTGATAGCCCTTACTGCTCTTCATCGTGTTTGCTCGGTGCTGCGTATTTTTTGCCTTAAAAATATATTTGTCTTTGCTAATAAAACGACATAAAAGAGCAACATGAATATTTCTGAAAGCAAAGTTGATATAGCTGCACCTACGTGACTGTATCTTGGTATAAGTATGGAATTGAATAAAATATTTAATATCGTTGATATGACAAGAATTAACGCAACAGCTCTATCACTATTCGTCGCTATCATCGCATAGGCAAGATATCCATTCATAAAAAGAAAAAAAACAACCCCTGATAGTATGTTCAAAGAAAGCACCGAATCAGAAAATAAAGGCCCATACAGCAACAGGATTACTTGTTTTGAAAAGAAATAGAGGAGTAATCCGATCGCCGCTCCTCCAACCCCCAACACTTTTACTGTCTTGTAAAAACTCGTCCTGAAGCCTTCGATATTAGAAGAGTAGTCTGCAGTAAGTCCTGGCAGAGCAGCGACAGTTACTGTTCCAGGGATGATGCTGAGAACTTCAATCAATTTATAGGCCGCCGAGTAAATACCCACCGCCTTCTCCCCCTTCATCACCTCCAGCATCATCATGTCGATGCGGAAATAGATCGCACTCAAAATAAAGACCACCGCGAGGGGCCAGACCTTTTTGAACAAAGGTGGCATTGATTTGAGCGACAGATTGCCTAGAGCAAAGGTGAAGCGTAACCGAATCCAGCAACCGGATATAATCAATGAAATGACCTCAGCAATGATCAATGCATAAATGACCATCGCCAGGCCTGGCTGAAGCGAGATAAAAAACCATACCAGGGGCACCTTAATCACATTCAATGATGCCCACAGAGCAGCGTGAAACTGGAATTTCTGAAAGGCATCTCCATAAAACCATAAGCTTTGAGACAGCGAATTCAGGCAGATCACCACAGAAAAAACAACTAACAATCTAATCATGGCCTGGTTATCCAAAACAAAACTAAATAGAGCACAGACACCCGCCATGACCGCTAAAGACGATATGACCTTGAATCCAAGCACAGAGGACAGAAATTGATTCCCCTTTAAATTGTCACGGCTCACCTCTCTGACCATAAGGGCATCGAGACCAAAATTCGCTATAACTACGCCGGTCATGATCACAGCATTTAGAAAGGAGTATCCACCAAAGATATCAGGCCCAAGCCGTCTGGATATGATGAGAATGAGGGCCATTATAGATAGGGCGTTCACAAAACGCGCTGAAAAAAGATACGCTGCATTCTTCGCTAATTGCATCGAAAACAAATCCTTTTCATCTTTTCAGGCCACTTTGAGCTACTCCACGTTGAGTTCTCCTCAAGAGATAAGTCCTCGAAAAAGAAAAAAACAAATCGCTTAAGGATATCTTACGCCGCCTCTGTATCTCTATCCTCTTTTGACGAACATTTGTAAAATGGAGCAGAAAATCCCGCTTAGCCTTTAAAAAACATGTGAGTTTTCTATTCATGATCGCGTGAATAAGGGTCAACAGGTTATAGAGTATGTGCACAGGAAAGGTTAAATAGATAAGTACAATGGGCATATTTCTAAAGTATACATATTCGACATTGCGGCGGGACTGATAGACTTGGAAATTGCTCTCAACTCCAATGGTTCCGCTCACTTTGTGGTAGACCAAGGCCTCTGGCACATATACGCATTTGTATCCCGCCAATTTGGCCCGAAAACTCAGATCTATATCCTCACCTATGGCAAAAAAATCCTCATCAAAAAATCCTATCTCATCCAGCATGCTTTTCCGGTAAGAGGCAGCGGCGGCACAGGCGCCAAACACTTGCTCGCAACGTGCAAAGGAACTGGCCATTGCCCCATGACCTCTCCTGAAGCCGACACCAGAGAAATCATAGCCATCGCCGGCGGCATCAAGAAACTCGGGCTTATCAAAAAGAAGAATTCGAGAGGCACATATCCCTATCCTCTCATCTTTCTCCATCTTGTTCGTTAAAGAATAAAGCCAGTTAGAATCCGCCCTCGTGTCATTGTTCAGCAGGGCAATATATTTCCCCCTTGATGCAGCATATCCCAGGTTATTGGCGTAACAGAAGCCGGTGTTCCTCGGCAAATCAATAACCCTCACCCAAGGGAATGTTTTCCTGACCCAAGACACGGAACCATCATGAGACCCGTTATCAATGAGGATGGTCTCAAACTGTTTGAACGTTTGCTTCCGGAGAGCATTCAAGCATTCTTCAAGGTAGTGTCTCCCATTCCAGTTGACAATGATAACAGATATTTGAATCTCGGCCTTCAATCTTAAGGGAGCTTAGAGTTTATTAATCCTCGAACGGGTTATCCTCTTTCCATCACTGCATGTAGAGGTTTCTTCGGGAAATTTTTCAGCAATTGGATTCTTTAGCATGCGGAACAGAGAGCCCAAGGCGCGATGGCAAATATGGTGGTTATAAGAATGCTGCCAATTGATTAGAGCTTTCTTTGAAAGACCTGTTTACTCTTCTATTTGATCGCCTTGCTATCTTTTCAACTTATTTCTAGGAGAATACCATGTTCCCAGATGACTAAACAAAGAGTTCGATAATTCCCTTAAATTAGGTAACTCCAGCATAATCAAAAATCCAATTGTAAATAGAACAAAGGCAGCAATAATAGAGTTCCAGATCCAAATACACGTAACAAAACTCCATAACACACTGGCATAAAAGGCAACTAATATCGGCAGGGTTCGAGCTCTCCCCTGAACCAACCTCACATAAATGCGGCTCGCGATAAGCCCAATCAAAAAAAGGATAACCAAAGACCCTAATGGCGTGAAGTCCTCTATAAGAACCCGAAAAACCGTGTATATGTTGCTCGTATCCCCATTAGACAAAGTGATGGTCTCGGTAAAAAGCCCCACTTCACGTTTGTGTATCCCCAGCAAGGCAAAAACTCCGGCGAAAGTATACATACCGGGCACTCGAATGTTAAATGTAAGACCCCTTTTTTGGAACCAGTCAGAAAACACGGCCATATGGCTGAATGCGCTATTGCGAATTTGAACATATGAATGCACGACAATAGAACGGGTATCGGAGGTACTTTTCCGGATAAATCCTGCCCCGATAACAATAACAGTTAGCAGAATAGCTACAGCTAACCCTGAAATTAGGAGCCGCTTTGTAAAGAGCTGGTTGCGACCAAGCAACACTCGTGTTGCAAGGTATGAACTGATCCCTAACAAAATTGAGATAATTACAAATCCCCTTAGCATGAAGATGGCCGTCATCAACATGGCCGGCAGCAATGGCAACGCTGCGATTACTAGATAACGGAGACGATGTTCTACGGCAATCAAAAGTCCACCGAACAGGGGACCAGCATAGAGAAACATGTTAAGAAATTGCGTTAGGAATGGTTTATAAGCTCTGGTATAGCGAGTGTGCGCAATTTTTCGTGCAACAGCAACAAAATTGTCAACTGATAGTGAAGCCCCAAGATTCTGTGTAGCAGTGCTAAAAATGAAAACAAATGATACCATTCCAACAATCGAACAAAATATAACAATCACACTAATGAAAGAGATTTGCGAAGCAGAAAATACTACATTCTCCCTTTCTTTCTCTTCGTTTTTCCTCCTCAAAGCTCCAACTAAATCACCAGAAAAAACCGCTAGTGTTGAAAAAAAAATCCAAGAGACAGCCCAAACACTTACTTTTTCATTTGGCAAAAAAATCAGAGGTGACACAGTAGTGACACACCAGTAAAGGGCGAAAAAAGCCCCTGGAGACAGCCAGCTTCTCTTTAATAAGCGGGCAGCAATTCCCAATGGAATAAATAGCAAACCTGCCAGCGGCGCCATAAGCAAAGACTCTTTCATTACCCAGCCCCGCAAATAAACCTTATATGAGACTGCACAAAAATTACTACCATATCTACACTTTCCAAAAGGGGTACCTTATGGTGGTTTGACACTTACTCCAAAGAACTGTCCTG
>JGI2171J19970_10001999_pt1 | contig 11239 bp, 9 predicted proteins | sample DeeMarSWOR324_28_FD_19970 | JGI IMG/M metagenome (IMG submission 19970) | reverse complement strand
AATATCGTGCGTATCATTGCTTGTCAAGTCTTCAAACCAGCCTTGGAACACCTAAGGCTGGAAAATAAATGCTCAGATGTCAGCCTGACATACTTGCCACCCAATCTCCATCTTAGGCCCCAAGAGCTGGCTAAATACCTACGTAGAGAGATTACTGCGGCAGAAAGAAAAAATGAAAAAATAATATGCCTTTACGGAGACTGCTTTCCCGGTATCAGTGACTACTGCCAACGGCATGGCGCCAGCAGGGTACCAGGACCTTATTGCTGGGAGATATTTCTCGGCAGTGAGCGCTTTAACGGCTTACTTGAGGAAGATGCTGGAACCTATTTTCTAGAAAAAGAACTCATTTGTAACTTCACAGAGTACTGCATAGAACCTCTTGAGCTCTATGATGAGGAAATGCGGGAGCAGTGCTTTAAACATTACCACAGACTACTGTACGTGCGTCAGCCCTCAGACCCGGACCTAATGGCTAAAGCTAACGAAATAGCTGAATTCTTAGGGTTATCTCTGGAGATCCAAGACGCTGATTATTCATACCTTGAAGAGAGACTGAGCAAACTTCTTTAGCTCAGATTTGTATTATGAATAAAAATAAAGTAATAAAGAAGAAATCGGAAGATACGAAGCAAGCCAGCACCGTGGTTGCAACAAGAAGACACAAGAAAGCATCGGTACATGTCTGGCTAAATATACAGCCGGAAGATATCTGGCTCAGGGTTCGCAGCGGAGATAACGTACGCAAGGCCTTACGTACGGCGGACGTCGAGCTGGAAGGGGATTGTGGCGGACTGGGTAAATGTGGCAAATGCAAGATTAAGGTTCTTTCTCTAGTAGACGAACCAACCGAGGATGAAAGAGAGCTGCTAGATGATGCTGAACTGGAGCAGGGGATACGTCTAGCCTGCCGCACCAAGATAACTCATGATATGGTGATTTCAGTCGCGGAACCCAGTGCCGAGTTGGAGTATTTTCAGGTGCTCACTACCAGTCATGCAATCAGTGGCAGATACATACCTGAATCGGAGTTGAAGCCTCTTGTGGATAAGAAGCTTGTCACTTTGCAACCAGTGCCTCAAAACGAAGAGCCTTCTGATTTGGGGTGGATAAAGCTGGCACTGGGTGATGAGTATAGCAGCCTCAAAGCCTCGCTTCATTGCCTTCGCACATTGCCTCAGGATCTTGAAAGGAGCCTCTACCACGGAACTGCGGTACTCCATGAGGACTATCTTATGGATTGGCAGAATTGGGAGGACATACACCGCCACTACGGCTTGGTCTTTGATATCGGCACTAGCACCTTGGTTGGCAAGCTTTTCAACTTACATAATGGGAATGAAGTCGCTGTTGCCTCCTGCCTCAATAGCCAGAGTAAGTACGGTTCAGATGTAATAAGCCGCCTGCAGTATATAAAAGAACATCCCAGAGGACTGCAAATCCTGCAATATCTCCTTGCCCGAGATCTGAGTCAGCTTACGGCGAATCTCCTGCAAACAGCAGAACTCCAGGCTGATGAGATCTTTATTGCTATCGCCGCAGGGAATACTACAATGCAGCATCTCCTTCTAGGGCTGCCTCCTTTAGGCATTGCTGAGGCCCCGTTCTCACCGGTAGTAACAGACGGTCTGATCGTCAAGTCGGCGGACGTTGGCCTGAAATTGCACCCGGAAGCCCGACTATATATCATGCCGGTGAAATCGGGATATATTGGCGGGGATTTGATTAGTGATATCTTGACTTCTGGTGTCGCAGAACAGGAAGAAATAATACTAGGGCTAGACCTGGGTACGAACGGAGAGATCTTCCTGGGTAATAACAAGAGGTTACTCACATGCTCAGCAGCCGCTGGTCCTGCTCTAGAGGGCGCTAGAATCTCTCACGGTATGATTGCCAAGACCGGAGCTATTGAAGGCGTTCGTCTGGAGGATGGCCAGCTACAGTATCGGGTAATAGGTAACGTCAAGCCTGGAGGAATGTGCGGTAGTGGACTGGTCGACTTGGTGTCTGTACTTTTGCATTGTGGCATAATTAACAACGAAGGCTCAATTCGTCGCTCTCGAAGAAAATCAGCCGGGGAACTAAGCTCCAGAGTAGTAAAAAGACGAGCCGCTGGTAATAGCTTCTTGGTTGCTTCTGCCGAAGAAAGCTACGATCAGAGGCCAATATACCTGACTCAAAAAGATGTTCGCGAGGTGCAGCTTGCCAAAGGAGCTATTGCCGCTGGTATACAAACACTGATGGACGAACTGGACATCGGAGCTGGAGGCATAAACTGTGTCTACCTAGCCGGTGCACTTGGAAATTACGTCAACCCACTCAGTGCTGTGCGCATAGGTCTCCTGCCACAGATTAATCCCGAGATTATCAAGTCGTTAGGGAATGCTGCCAGCAGCGGAGCCTCTATGGCACTGTTNTCCAGAAAGCACTGGCAAATGGCCGGCAAGCTTGTTGATTTCATCGAGCATGTTGAACTCTCCCGTCGTCATGATTTTAACGATTATTTTGTCGAGCACATAGATTTTCCCAAGGAGAACCTATGGTAAGGATTGCCAGCTTTGGTACTATGTTGTGATGCAAGCATCTCGGGTGCAGTAATAATGAAGAGTCGAGTAGAAATCTACAAAGGTTGGTGCAAGAAATGTGGTATCTGTGTGGCATTCTGTCCGTTTGACGTGCTAGACATCAACAAGGAAGGCTATCCCTTTGTCAAAGCCCCGGAAGACTGCAAGGGATGTGACTGGTGCGACATAAGGTGCCCCGATTTTGCCATCATTGTGTCACGAGATGAAAAGAACAAGAAGGAACGACCGCATTCTGCTGCAGGGTAGCGAGGCCTGTGTTCGCGGAGCACTCATGGCTGGTTGCCGTTTCTATGCTGGCTACCCAATTACACCAGCGACTGAAATCATGGAACAAATGTCCTGGCAGCTTCCTAAGATGGGTGGTGTCTTCATCCAGATGGAAGATGAGATTGCCAGTTTAGGCGCTGTGATTGGAGCCTCATTGGCTGGCCTTAAGAGCATGACCGCCACCAGTGGCCCGGGGTTTTCCTTGATGCAGGAGCATATAAGCTTCGCTTGTATGGCAGAGGTTCCTTGTGTGATAGTAGACGTAATGCGAGGCGGTCCTAGCACCGGGATACCTACTTTGCCATCACAAGGTGACGTCATGCAGGCACGCTGGGGAGCCCATGGCGACCACCCAATAATTGTCCTCTGTCCTTCATCAGCGTACGAGTTTTTTGACCTTACCATAAAAGGGTTCAACCTTTCAGAAAGGTATCGCACTCCAGTGATATTACTGACGGATGAGGGGGTCGCCCATACGCGGGAAAGCGTTATGCTTCCACCTAAGGAAAAGCTAGTGATTGAAGAAAGACGTAAACCTTCTGTGCCCCCCGAGTGGTATACCCCCTACGATGATAGGCAGACAGGTGTCCCTCCCATGCCCGCCTTCGGTGAGGGATACCGGTATCATGTGACGGGTTTAGCCCATGATATACGCGGCTATCCAACGACTCGTAGTGATGAAGTGGGAGCTCTCATCGACCGTCTATTCAGTAAGATTTCCAGGGATTTCCACCTCCTTCAATGGTTCGATTCGTACCAGACTGAAGACGCGGTGGTCACTATTATCGCTTATGGCTCGGTAGCCAGGTCAGCGCTGCGGGCAGTAAAGGAAGCCAGAGAAAGAGGGCTAAAGGTAGGACTACTCAAGCTTAAAGTACTCTGGCCATTCATGCGGTATATTGTAATGAAGTTTCTGGAGAGCTCGACAAAGGTGCTTGTCCCTGAGATGAATATGGGGCAACTTTCGCGTGAAGTCAAGAGGGTTAATCAGGGGAGATGTGAAATAGTAACCTTAAACAAAGCAGATGGAACCCTGCTTTCTCCCAAAGAGATACTAGGAAGCTTACAGGATATTTACCCATGAAAGAACGTGAACATCTGATCTATAAATACCTACGCTCGAGTAAGAGGTTCCCACATATCTGGTGCCCTGGTTGTGGTATTGGCATCTTGCTTGGTGCACTGGTCAGAGCCATTGATGGCGGTGGATACAGTAAGGACGACATTGTCCTTATTTCCGGGATAGGATGTTCCGGACGGTTACCAACTTATGTAGACTTCAATACTTTACATACTACCCATGGCAGAGCACTTACCTTCGCTACCGGGATAAAACTAGCCAACCCATCTCTCAAAGTAATCGTGGTTATGGGAGATGGCGATGCTACCGCTATTGGTGGGAACCATTTTATACATGCCGCCAGAAGGAACATTGGGATTACCTCAATAGTCATAAACAACCAAACATATGGGATGACTGGCGGGCAGTTCTCCCCAACTACCCCTTTCGGGCTTAGGACAAGTTCTTCTCCCTACGGAAACCTAGAATCAACTTTTGACATCTGTGGCTTGGCCAGAGAAGCTGGAGCCACCTTTGTGGCACGGTCTACCGTCTATCATGCTCGCCTACTCGAGGAGATGATTGGGTTGGCAATTCTTAAGGAAGGATTTTCTGTGGTTGAGGTCATGTCTCATTGTACGACATACTTCGGTCGTGAGATAGGCCTGGAATCACCAGTAGAAATGATGAAGTGGCAGAGAGATAACGCGGTAAGGGTAGAGAAAGCAGAAGAGCTTAGTGAGGAAGAACTCAGAAATAAGATAGTGATTGGTGTGCTGGTAGATAGAGAAGCACCGACATACCATGAACTATATGAAAAACTGATAGCAAAATGCAGGTTGGAAGATAATGCGTTATGAAATGAGGCTTGCTGGAAGTGGGGGACAGGGAATAATAATAGCAGGGATTATCCTGGCTGAAGCCGGAATCCTTGAGGGATACCATGTTATCCAAAGTCAAAACTATGGTCCCGAAGCACGAGGCGGGAGTTCCGTTTCAGAGGTGATCCTCAGCGATGCCGAAATAGATTATCCTAAGACGCTGGGACTGGACATATTGCTGGTTTTTAATCAGAAAGCTTGCGATGAAAACCTGCACGATATGAAGCCTGGGGGCTTAGTAATGGCAGACGCTGATTTGGTTGACAATATATTCTGGCGGAATGTAGTAAGAGTGCCTTTATCAAGACTGTCTCAAAGGAAATATGGGGAGCAGAAGTTTGCCAATGTATTGGCCGTAGGGGCTTTGGTACCTTTCTGTTCTTGGTTTTCTGCCCATTCCATCCGTAAGGCCATCGCTAGAAGGATGCCCCAGGGAACTATCCGGTCGAATCTAGCTGCATTCCGGGAAGGAATCAAGCTTGGTAATGATCTGAAGAAGAACATGAAACTTCAGGAAATCGAAGGCCCGGCAGAGGTCTAGAGTAGATATTTGTATAACTTGACAGTCTCTTCCCCACGGGAGTAGACTTTACGCCAGAAGTGCCAGGGCAAAAGAAGTCTTATTGTGAACTAAAACGTAAATCCCAGTTAAAACTGTTCAAATCGCGAATAACTCTTGAACCCAGATATTGGGAGTAATACAGAGTTGATTGTTGTATCCATCTTCCTACCAGGAATTTAGGTCAAGGGGGCTAAGCATGTACGAACTAAAATTCGATGAAAAGAAATGCCTACGTTGCAAAACCCAGGACTGCCTAATAAAGTGCCAATATATAGACATAGATAGAGACACCGCCAAAAGAGAAATACTGAAAATAGCTCACAGTGAGGATTCTTTTGTCTTGCATGACTGCGTAACCTGTTATGCCTGCGAAGAATACTGTCCTGCTAATAATCATCCGTTTTACTTAATCGTTGAGAAACAGGAGGAACTTGATGTGCCTCCTCTGCCCAGACCCATTATCCAGCGGGGCATAAACACAGGTATCCCCTTCCGCGGGGAGCCTGTAATTGAGGAAATTAACGGACAGGTGCTCAATATGGGTGCCTTTGCCGACCTTATGTATCTGATACAGGGAAAGCTCTTTCAAGGTCTCCCTGTAATTTCTGCAGATCCCCGGAAGATGATGCATTATTTCTGCCAGCTTATGTACCTGCACTATGCCCGAACCTCTGTAATAAAGGAGAGACTACCCAGGATTATTGAGACCATTACCAAGCACAAAGTAACCGAAGTCATATGCTTCCATGACGAGTGCTATGGGACCTATACCTCATATTGCTCAGCAGTTGGTATCAATGTTCCATTCAAGCCCGTTCATTTCTTTGAGTTCCTCTTCAACAGACTAAGCGAGCTTAAAAATGAGATAAGGCCAGTGAATCTTAAGGTGGCCTACCAACGGCCTTGTTCTTCTCGCCTGTCCTCAGACAAGCTCCATTTTGTCTACGACATATTTAAGCTGATAGGAGCGGATCATGTGGAAAGACAGTACGTTGATGAAAATGCCCTCTGTTGCGGCGGCACAATACAGGGGCAGAGAAGAGAAGGTAGCCGCAAGCGCGCCGCCGATGTTCAAAGGATAAACATAGAAGACATGATAAGCGCCGGAGCTGAATTTTGTATCTTCAATTGCCCAGCCTGTTATAGCACATTAGGCGCAATGGTTGCCCAAAGAGGCCTGAAGCCCATCTTCATGAGTGACCTTTGCCGGCTGGCCATCGGTGAAAAACCGGCAGGATGGAGGTGATTTGATGGATTCAATACACCAAGCCTTAATTGAAATAGTGGGGGAAGAGCAGGTCTCCAACCGCCCAGAGGAACTATATATCTACTCCTTTGACCTTGGGACGACAGAGCCTCACCGCCCTGATTATGCAGTGGCACCAAGAACAACGGAGGAAATACAGGGGATAGTTAAACTGGCGAACAAGGAGAAAATTCCGGTAGTTCCCTTAGGAGGTGGATTATCACTGGCTGGCCTAGCTGTTCCCTTTAAGGGCGGCATTGCCCTTGATTTAAAAAGGATGGATAGCATCATAGAGGTAAATGAAGAGGCAAGATACGCTGTGGTCGAATGTGGAGTTTCTCAAGGGCAACTGACGACTTACCTGGAAAGATACTACCCACACTTAACCCATTCAGAACCGGGAGCACCACCCCAGGCAACAATTGCCGGCAATGTAGCTATACACGGGCAAGGTGATCTCGCCCATCCTTACGGTTTTAATTCTGATATGGTTAACGGGTTAGAGGTTGTCTTACCAACCGGTGAGATATGCAAGTTTGGTTCCTGTTCCATAGGTGCCTCTTGGTTTACGCAACACCCTCTTCCTGACCTGGGGCTCTTCCTGGGATGGTCAGGTGCAACAGGTATTATTACCAAAGTCTCGCTGAGACTTTTCCCTTGTAAGAGTATAAGGGGAACAGGGCTGTTTGTTGTGGAAAATGAAGAACTCGTCCCCGAAGTCATGTACAAACTAAGTCATACCCAGATGGCAGAAGACATCGTGGCTTTCAGTCAGGCAATACCGCCTTTCGCAAGCGGGCTCCAGCATTTCAGTATTAATATGGCTGCGGATTCAGAAAAAGAACTTGAGTTTAAACAGGAAATAATCTGGGATGATACTCTAGGGGAATATATTCGCAGTGGAGCTGGCGGTTTTCTGGGCTTCGTACGAGGCTTGCAAAGACCCCAGGTATCCAAGACCTCTGACTGGAGGAAGGGGGGCGGCTTTGAATATGTGGGTAGCATTATGCCTGTAAAGAAATACCCTGAGTGTTACAGGCGAGGTCGCGAAATATCTGAAAGACACGATATTCCTTATACCGTGCTTGGACGCTGTATTGGCGCAGCTCATTCCATGATGTTCTCTTGGACATATGCATTCAATCGTGCAGACCCAGAAACCGTTAAACAGGCAAGAGAAGCATTGCACGAAACAGATGACCTTGTTCTGGAACTAGGCGGCACTATCTGGAAACCGGGACTCTATGGCCAGAAACTGGCTATGGAAAGATTGGATCCGAATACTCTAAAGCTGATGAAGAAGGTAAAGCAACTTCTTGACCCCAATGGAATTATGAACCCTGGCAATTGGGAGGTAAGTCAATGACTCTAGCCGATTATAAGTACGCTGATACAATACACAGGTGTTTCAGGTGCGGTTATTGTAAGTTCCCCGTTAACTGGATGGATGTCAATAATTGCCCTGCTTATGCCAGGTTTCGTATGGAGACCTACTCATGCGGAGGGCGACTGTGGCTGACAAGGGCCTGGCTAAGCGGTGAGATCGACTGGTCAGACCATCTGGCCGAAATTCTCTACTCGTGCACAGCTTGTAAAAACTGTGAGGTCAAGTGCCCGCTTCGGTTTAACGTCGACATACTTAATATGATCATAGCCGCAAAAAGTGAGATGGTTGAAGCTGGCAGGATACCCTCATCAGTTAAAAAGTTCCTGGAAAATATTCAGCGGCAGGGGAACCCCTATGGTCATCCCAGAGTAAAAAGGGGTGAGTGGATGGAGGGGACAGGGATAGAACCATACCAAGGCCACGATTTCTTGTATTATGTTGGCTGTGTTGGTTCGTATGATACCAGAGCGCAGGAGGTAGCTAGGGCGCTGGGGAAAGTGATGCAAAAAGCAGGGGTCTCTTTTGGAGTTTTAGGAAATGATGAAAACTGTGATGGAAATGAGGTAAACAAGCTTGGTGAAGAGACACTATTTGAGATGCTGGCTGAGGAAAACGTTGCCCAATTCAAGAAGCTAGGGATACAAAAGGTTGTTACCCTATCTCCACATTCATACAATGCCATGAAAAACGACTATCCGATGTTCAACGGTGACTTCAATGTGATGCACTATATACAGCTTCTAGACGGCCTCCTCGGTGATGACAGACTCGATATCTCAGGGGGCTATAATGCCACGGTAACTTACCACGATCCGTGTTTCCTCGGACGGTGGAATAATGAATACGAAGCCCCACGAAACGTTCTAAAAGCTATTCCCGGAATTCAACTGATAGAGATGGAAAGAAATAGAGACAGCACTTTATGCTGCGGTGGGGGCGGTGGCAACTTCTATATTGACCTCCTGGGCGGCAGCGAGCGAAGTCCCGCTAGAATTAGAGTCAGAGAAGCTCATGCTACCGGAGCCGGAATTCTAGCGGTGGCCTGCCCCAACTGCCTGACCATGTTCGAGGATGCTGTCAAGGCAGAAGGCCTGGAAGAAGAATTAGCTGTGAGAGATGTGTCTGAAATTGTAGCAGAGGCATGTGGCATAAAGTAGTATGGATATCATAGCGTGCATCAAACGTGTCTGTGATACTTCAGAGGCAGATGCTATCAAGATAGACAGCTCACAAAGAGATATAGAAAAGAGTGGCCTGGCTTTTAAGATAAATGATTGGGACGAATACGCGCTGGAGGCGGCGTTACAGCTCAAGGAAAAGCTGGGAGGCACCATTACCGCTGTCACGGTAGGACCCCAGGAATGGAACGATATCCTGAGAAGAGCTCTTGCCATGGGTGCCGATACCGGCATTCGAATTGACCATGATGTAGCTTCTGAAGACCCCTATATTGTAGCCTTAATCCTGAAGACAGTTATTCAACGATTACCTCATGACCTGGTTCTCTTTGGTGCCCAATCTGAGGACTTTGGCAGCGGCCAGCTTGGAGCAATGGTTGCTGAGATGCTTGGTATTCCCCACGCCACCCTAGTTGTTAGTCTTGAAGCTGAGGAGAATAAGATCCATATAAGTAGAGAGCTGGAGGCGGGTACTCTGGAATCGTATACTATTGAGCTGCCAGCGCTACTGACTATCCACACCGGGATTAACCAGCCGAGATACATCTCGCTGGGCGGTATCAAGAAGGCAATGGAGAAGGAATTGCAGGTCATGTCTCCTAATGACCTGGGGCTGTCTGTTGATATGCTTATTCCAATGGTGAAGCTCAAGAGACTGGAACTGCCACCGAAAGGCAAAGAAGCCGAGCTAATAACTGGCCAACCAGAAGCGACAGCAGGGCAACTGGCAAAGACTTTAAAGGAGGCGGGTATTTTTTGATGTCCAGTATATTCGTGATGGCCGAACATAGAAATCAAGCTCTGGCCGATATATCTCTCCAGACGCTGAGCAAAGGGAGGCAATTGGCAGACCAGGCTCAAACTGAATTGCTGGCAGTAGTTATTGGTAAAGATACCACTACCTACGCGGAAAAAGTTGCCAAATGGGCAGATAAGGTGATTGCAGTGAAGAATGACAGGTTGGAAGAACCATTGGCAGAGCCCTATCAGAAAATACTGGCTTTCCTAATAAAGGAAAGAAAACCGAAGATTGTGCTAATGGGCCACACTTCCCTTGCCATGGANCTGGCACCTCCACTATCGGTTGAGCTGGAATGCCCCTTAGCTACCGATTGTACTGACATATCTTTGCAGAACGGCGACGTTATCGTCACGCGGTCAATTCATAATGGTAAGGTAAATGCTGCATACTCGTTCGCCCCGTGTGATACAGTAATCATAACCACGCGGATTGGTGAATTTCCCATAGAAGAAGGCAATAGACAAGGACAGATTGAGGAGATTGATTTTCCCTTTGAGGAAGAGTTCAATTACAAAAAATTTGAAGGATACGTTGCGCAGGAAGTCGGCGGTGTTGATATTACCCAGGCAGACGTTTTGGTCTCTGTTGGCAGAGGTATAAAAGANAAAGAAAACATAGAGATGGTTCAGAAGCTGGCCGAAGTACTTGGTGGGGAAGTATCATGCTCAAGGCCAGTGGTAGATTACGGNTGGCTACCATCAGANCGCCAGGTAGGACTGTCCGGNAAAACAGTAAAACCAAAGCTTTATCTCGCTCTCGCGATTAGTGGTTCTTTTCAGCATGTGGCTGGCATGAAGAGTGCCAAGATGACGGTTGCCATTAATAAGGACGCTGGGGCACCTATTTTCAAGGTCGCCGACTTTGGAATAGTGGATGATTTGTTTAAAATCGTGCCGATACTTACCAGGAAAATAGCTGAACTGAAAGATAACTGAAAGTCAGCCAGGGATAATATCCCAAGCATCGTTCGAGCAAACACTCCTAGCTCCCCTCGAACTGGTCAAGAATTGCCACAAGGTTAAATAACCCTCACATAAAGTAAACCACTTGCAAAACATGCCCACACTGCCTCATAATTAGAAAGGTGAAAAAGTGAAGACCTCAGCCCAGCGGGGAGTCAGCTTCGGGCTGAACCTAAGAAGTGCATCTGGTAAGCGGAAAAGGTTTCAGCAAGCCTTCCAAGCAGGGTGTCGCGGGTTCGAGTCCCGTCTCCCGCTCCAGACAAATTTGGTTGCCATGAAAAGCGAATGCTTTCATGGCGGGAGAGTGGG
>JGI2171J19970_10001997_pt1 | contig 11243 bp, 8 predicted proteins | sample DeeMarSWOR324_28_FD_19970 | JGI IMG/M metagenome (IMG submission 19970) | reverse complement strand
TGGAGAGAATAATTCTACTTATCACGCTCATCACGATTTATCCTATACAGGTTTTATGGATTGTTGGTCAGCCGATTGCCATGATCCAGATCCAAATGACGTTAGATTTGTAAAAACAGATCTTGTTGAAGGTGATGATGAGGACGCTTGGCATGAATTCTGTGATACTTGTCATGGGGGCGGTGACCACAATTCACCATAGTAATAAAAGAAGAGAAAAATAGCCCCTAAATATCATTTATTTTTTAAATTTCTTTTTTTTCAATATTTTGAAGGGCATCCAATTTGGATTTTTTGTGATTCAATATGCCTATTATCTGAAAAAAAGATTCCAGAGATGATAACTGTCTCATTATTACCAAAATTTTCTGGAAATACTCTAGTGTGTGTTATATTAATACCTAAACTGCTATCAAATGAGTCCACAAGAGAAAAGTTATTGGATGAACCTTTCCATCCTTCTACAATGCCTATAATATTTACTTCTTTACCATTGAATTTTTCTTGGTTAGAAAGAACCTCAGAAACATCATAGGTTTTCCCAGGGACCATTCCCCAAAGGAGAATACTAACAACTATAACAACAATTATAACAACAGCAACGATTTTAATTTGTTTTTCAGAGATTTTTCTAGGTTTTTTTTCCATCAATTATCTCTCTTAATCTATTTATTTCACTCTTGATTCTTCTTTGAGTCATATGTAATTTTAAAAGGTAAAGAAATACTCCTGTCCATATTATTGTATATGCAGCATAAAGATAAATCAATTCAGACATTTAAACCACCTAACTTTTGTTTTATTTTTTCTAATTTTTCTTTCATTATTTCAATATCTACCCTTATAAGTAAAAGAGACATATATAAAAATGTAAAAGCTAACACTGCAAAAACAAGGGCAAGTGCCATTGACGCCTGTAGGCTACCTCCTGATGAAGCAATTACAGTTGGATGAAACTGTTGCCATATTCTATTTGCACCTAAACTGATAGGTATACAAACAAAGCCGATTATGCTAAATACTGCACTTAAATTCGCTTTACTTGTTCGTGATTTAGCATTAGCCCTTAAAGCTAAATACGCTATAAATACCAGCCAGAGAACAAGTGTAACGAATAGTTTAAAGTCCTCCCAAATCCAAAAAACACCCCATACAGACTTAGCCCAAAGAGAACCTGTGATAATTCCTAAGGTACAAAATATTATTCCAATTTCAGCCGAACTAAAGGCTATTGTATCCCATTTATAATCTTTTGATTTCAAGTATAGCAGACTTGCAACAAACGTTATACCAAATGCAAGATAAGAAATCCATGCGGAAGCAACATGGAAATAAAATATTCTCTGGACATCGCCCATTGTCTCATGTGGTGGTGTATAAATAAGGGCAAGATAAATAGAAATAAGTGTAAAAATGACTGCCAACCCAAACACAGCAAATTTCAAGTTATTTTTTAACATTATTTCAATTCTCCAATATGTAATCAATCAATAGATATCCAACTGCAATAAAAACAACATCAAAAGCTAATATAAATCTTGCTTCCTGCATGATATCAAGGAGATAAGCCCCGGCAAATACATTTGATGTGACACTGATAGAAGACATTACCACAGTGAAAAGTAGCACTGGTACTAACAATACAGGAAGCATAACTTCACTCTGAGAAAGGTTTGATGATATTGCTGAGATTATGTTTCCTAGGGAAACAATACCAATTGTACCAATAGCAACTATAGTTATAAGAGAAAAAATATCTGGAATACCAACAGGGAAGAATACAAAGAATATTAGCATAATAAATAGTTCAAGACAAAAAATTATTAGAAGATTGGCAAGTAGCTTACCAAGATAGATAGATGAGGAAGATATTGGTGCAAGCAATAAACCCTCTCTTGTACCTTGCTCAATTTCCCTTTTATATATAGGTGAAAGAGAAAACATACCACCAAAGAAAAACGATATCCAGAGAATTGGTGAAGCGAACTGAGATAATGAAAAATCTATAACAGAAAAAGCGAATCTAAAAGATGCAATAATCATTAAGGATAATATAAGATAACTGTTAATCATCTGCTTGTTTCTGAATTCCACCATCAGCTCTTTTATAAATATTGCTTTTACAGCGTTCAACCGGTTTCCTCCTTGAGTATATCTCTGTACTTATCAGGGAAGGTTTTCTTTTCTTCACCCTCAACTTCATAAACTATTTGACCCTTAGAAAGAATACCGCTTCTATTTGCAATATCAAAACCCTTTCCTATGTCGTGGGTTATGAAAAAGAAGGTTTTTCCTTCCTGATTTAATGAAAGTATCAGATTATTCAAAATATCCTGGGCTCTTATGTCTAAACCTGCATATGGTTCGTCCAAAAAAATTATATCAGGTGAATGAAGTATTGCTCTAGCAAGAGAAAGCCTCTGTTTCATGCCTCTTGAAAAAGAACCTACTCTATCATGTGACCTGTGATAGAGACCGACCTCTTTTAGAAGACTTTCAATTCTTTTTTTCTTGTCTTTTACAGAATAAATATTACAATAGAAATTTAGGTTTTCCCATGCTGATAGTTCGTTGTATAAGAATGGTTCATGAGACATAAACCCAATACTAGTTTTTATATCCTTAGATCCTCTTTTAATCTTCTTTCCAAATAGAATTAAATCGCCAGAGTCTGCAGGTAGAATTGTAGACAATATTTTCACCAATGTAGTTTTTCCTACTCCATTGGAACCAAACAAAATGTATCTGTCCCCTCGGTTTATGGTGAGATTAACTCCATTAAGGACCTCTAAACATCCAAATGATTTATAGATGTTACTAGCTTCTAATACCTTTTCACGCATCCATCTATGAAAGAGTCTTTAATTTTAATATATTTCCCTGAAAATTTAAGATTTGTAGTAGACAATTATAAATAGGAATAAATCATAATAATTCCCCCTAATTATCTTTGAAAATAATTGATAAATAAATTACATTGGTTTTAATAAATAGAACTGTTAAAGGTTAAATCTATGAAAAGATGGTTATGCAAGCAAATATTTATATTTTCAATATTAGCTCTGTTATTAACTTCCTTTAATTCAGTAGGAGAAGATAACACAAAAATTACACCTTTTAAAATAGACCGACATTGGATATACATCTCTCAGCAAGATGATTTTAAAACATTTGAAATCAATGAATATTTTTATGTAAATAACACAGGTGAAACTACATTTAATGGTTCTTTTTGTATATGGATACAAAACAACAGTATAATTGGGGCAGAATGTTGTAACTACCATCCTAATATGGCTTGCAGATATAATGAAATTGGAAGCGGAGAATGTTTTTATCTGAATAAAACTGACGACAATAATCTTTTTTTAGGCAATCCATTTTTAAATGGAAATAGGCTTTCATATTATGGACAAAAAGAGACATTTTCAATAACTGCATTTTCAACTATAAATACCTCTCTTAAAAAATCTACATTACATTTTAATGCAACTATTGGTTTTCCATCAAGGTCTAGAGAAAAAGAAAATTTTCAGGGTAGAGGAGTTCATTTAACATCTGAAAACCTTGAAGTTGGGATGTTACCTGAAATAGACCCATTTATGCCTTACAACATTACTTCAATTGAGAATATAACTATTTTTAATAATGGGACCAATACTGAAATTATAGGTTTTAATATTAGTGATATACCAAAAGGATGGACTGTTGGGATATATAACAATACTGAAAAGATAAATAACATTTCACTCTCTCCACAAGAACATGCAAATTTGATTCTTATTATAAAGGCTCCGTCGTATCTTGCATCGATATATGTAAGATATACTACACAGATAGATATTAATGGAAAAGAATCTACAGGTACGTTTAAGAAAAGATACCTTTACGATACAAAAAAATTAACTTATGAAGTTTTTTTATTAAATAAAGATGATTTGGAAGTTAGCGATGATCTTATTTTAGTTCATGATGAGCTTTACTGGCTAGAGGAATATGGGAGATACTGGTTTTATGCTAAAAATGATGACATTGAATCTAATTCCTCTACTATAATTACTATGAGTTTGATAAAAACCCCAGATAGTCAGTCAAATCTTTACACTATATTGCTGTTTCTCATAGTAATTTTTATTATAGTTATTTTAATTTTAAAGAAAACAGATTTTTTTAAAGAAAAAGATGCATTGCAAAAAAAGGATAATTCTTCAGAGAAACTAAAGCCAAAACTTATTAAAGAAAATAAAGAAAGGAAAATAAAAGAACTCGAGGAGCAGAAAAAAGAAGTATTATCTGCTATAAAACGAGTTGATAGAGAGTTCAATGATAAGATTTTAAGCAAAAAGGACTATGAACGTTTCAGGGCATCTTATAAAAAACGAGCTGTTGAGATACTCAAGGAAATAGATAGATTGAAAGAATAGAAAATAATTGTAAAAAACTTTATTATTTTTTCATTTTTTTTATAAATATAGCATTTTAACAACACTATTATATTCCGATTTACTTATAAATAAAAAGATTATCGCAGTATTATGAAAACAACACATGATGCTAAATTAAAAGCGAAGGTTTTTTGGGAAGGCGGACTAAAAACCCGTAGTATTATAAGGGGTTTCGAGGTAGAGACTGACGAACCAAAATCTAAATTTGGAACAAATATGGCTCCAGCTCCTATGGAGGTTTTTATTTCTGGGATTGGCTCCTGTCTCCTTTCTAGCTTTATTGATACTATTTTGAAGGCAAGAATAAATATTGAAGATTGTGTTGTTGTCATACAAGGTCATACTACTATCCGTGAAAAAAAAGAAAATATTGTTAAAGCTGAGATTACACTTACTGTTTGGGCAGATAAAAAACATAAGAAAAAGTTGGAACAGTTTTTTGAAATTTCAAAAAAATTATGTCCACTAACAGATGCAATCTCGTTTCCTTTGGAAAGTATGATGCAATTCAAAGAAGAACGCTAATAAATTATTCTATTCTACAAAAATAGAGTTTATCTAATTTATTCTGTCGCGGTACTTACCATTATTGATATTTGATTTGTTTTAAATCCTTTTTGCTCAATTGCACCAGAGGGACAGGTTGATACACAGCTTCCACATCCTTTGCATAGAGCAGCATTTATTTTGGCTTTTCCTTCCAATAATTCTATTGCTGAATAAGGACAAGTTTTTATACAAAGACCACAGCCACTGCAAATATTTTCATCAACCTCTGATACAACTGCTTCTGATTCAAGTTTATCCTTAGATAATATTGTGGTTGCTCTAGCAGCAGCCGCACTTGCCTGCGCAATACATTCTTCTATATATTTAGGGGAATGTGCCTTTCCACAAAGAAATACACCATCTGTAGCAAAATCAACAGGTCGTAACTTCATATGTGCCTCTAAAAAGAAACCATCCCTAGTTGTAGGGAGTTTAAACATTTGTGAAAGCTCCTTTGTACCATCTTGTGGAAGAAACGCATTACTAAGAACTAACATATTAGGTTTAAGTATAATTTGTCTTTCAAGAATAGAATCCCAAATGGAGACTTGTAAACCTTTTTTATTTGTAACAACAGGTTTATTTTCATCATCATATCTAATGAATATTACGCCCTTTTCTGCAGCTTCATTATAATATTTTTCTCTAAACCCATAGGTTCGAATATCCTTATATATTATGTATATATTTGTTTCAGGGCTAACCTCCTTAATTTTTAAAGCGTTCTTAATAGCATCTCCGCAACACGTTCTACTGCAGTACGTTCGTTCTTCGTTTCGACATCCCACGCACTGTATCATAACTACATTTTTAGCTGAAAAACGTCCTTTAGCAAGTCGCTCTTCAAGTTCCCATCTTGTCAACACATTTTTATCTTGTCCATACAAATATTCTATAGGTTTGTAATTCTTTGCACCTGTAGCTATGATTACAATTCCATGTTCAAGTTCTTTCTCTTTCTTTCCATCTAATAAGATACTTGTTTTGAAGTTACCTGTATAACCTTGAACATCTTTTATTTCTGCATTGACAAATACATGAATCTTCTTATTATCATTCACCTTTTTTATAAGAGATTTCAATAGTTTTTGAGGATCCTCACCACCTAATAAGAAATATGTTTTTTGTAAGTAACCCCCCAACTCGTTTTCTCGTTCTATAAGATACGTTTCAAAGCCTTGCGCTGCTAATTCCAATGCAGCAGTCATACCAGAAACTCCGCCTCCAATTACTAATCCGTTTGGAATAACGGGGTATTCTTCTCTTTTCAAAGGTTGAATCAGCCTAGCTTTGCTAACAGCCATCCTAACCAGATCTTTTGCTTTATCAGTAGCTTTTTCTGGTTCTTCCATGTGAACCCATGAACATTGATCTCTTATATTTGTCATCTCAAAAAGATGCGGATTCAACCCTGCCTCCTTAAGAGTGTCTTGAAAGAGTGGTTCATGAGTCCGTGGTGTACATGCTGCAACTATAACGCGATTAAGTTTGTGCTCTTTTATAGTTTCAATTATTTTCTTCTGTGTATCTTGGGAGCAAGTGTACATAAATTCCTCGGAATGAACAACATTTGATAGCGTCTTTGCATATTCAACGACAGAAGGTACATCAATATATGCACCTATGTTAATTCCACATCTGCAAACAAATACACCAATTCTCGGTTTCTCACTAGTTGTATCCCTTTCAGGCGGATATTTTTTAACAATTACTAATGAATGCCTTTCAGAAGAAATATCACTTGATGCCTTTGCAGCAGCACCACTCCCATCTGTAACAGTCATTGGAATATCTTTTGGCCCTGAAAACGTACCGGTGACATAAATTCCTGGTTTATTAGTTTCGAATGGCAAAAATTGATTTGTTTTACAGAAACCATACTCATTCAAATCTATATCAAGTTTTTCACTCAGTTCTTTTGATTTCTTTGGTGATTCCAATGCGCATGAGAGAATAACCATATCAAATACTTCTTGTTTCTTTTCTTCGTCCTCAAGATAATTTATAATTAAATCCTTTGTTTTTGGATCTTCATCAATGCAAGGAACCCTACATCTAGTAAATTTTATCCCATGTTCCTTCTCTGCTCTAATATAATAATCATCGAACTCCTTACCAAATGCCCGCATATCCATAAAAAAAATGTTTGCTTTAAGGCCAGGGGTGTGCTCTTGGGCGATAATTGCCTGTTTAATAGCGTACATGCAACAGACACTTGAACAATATTCATTTGTATGTTTATCTCTAGATCCCACACATTGAATCCATGCAATCTTTTTAGGCGTTTTTCCATCAGATAAACGTGTTATTTTACCTTTATGTGGTCCTGAAGAAGACAGCATTCGTTCAAACTCAATACTTGTTATAACATTTGGATACATGTTATAACCATAACTATTATTTTTAGGTGGTTTATAATTATTAAAACCTGTAGCAATAATAATTGCACCGACATCAAGTTCAACTGTTTCTTCTTTCATATCATGATTTATAGCATTTGCCTCACAAGTATAAATGCACTCATAGCACTCAGAGCACCCACCGCAATTAAGACAACGCCTTGCCTCCTCTATCGCCTCCTCCTCAGTGTAACCAAGCTCAACCTCATTAAAATTATTTATTCTTTCCTCAACTGGAAGATATCTCATGGGAACCTTATGTTTCCTTTTAAGTCCCTCAACAGATGGTTTTGCAATTTCAGGTTTTTCCTCTCGGCCTTCTCTCAGATCCTTCCCATTAATATACCTATCAATGCTAACCGCTGCTTCCTTACCTGCACCAATTCCCTCAATAACTGTTCCTGCACCCCAAACCGCATCACCACCGCTAAAAACACCTTTTACATTTGTCTCAAGGGTGACTGGGTCATAATGAATTGTGTCCCATTTTGTTAATTTCAAATCATCAATCCCGTTTTTTGGAAAAGAAACAGGATCAACCTTTTTAGAACTCCAATGGGTCATTTCAAGATCGATTTCTTTAGAAAGAAAACCAGTATCAACCTCTTGTCCTATTGCAAGAATAATACTATCAGTCTTTATCTTGAACTCAGAACCATGGATTGGTCTAATCTTTCTTCTACCGCTCTCATCCTTCTCATTAAGAAGCTCCATCCTTATGCATTCAACTTCCTTTACACGACCCTTTTTATCACCAATAACTCTTGTTGGTGCAATAAGATACTCAAGTTTTACACCCTCTTTTTCAGTTTCATCTATCTCCCAATCTGGTTCAGCTGGCATCTCTTCCCTTGTCCGGCGATACAAAATTGATACATCATTTGCACCAAGCCTTAAAGCTGAACGAGCAGTATCAAGAGCTGCATTACCACCGCCTATCACAAGTACCTTTTTACCGATCTTTGGAGCAATATCTCGAAAACCAGATAATTTAATAGCCTTTGAAGGGCAAACAGAAGCACATTTTCCACAACCCCTACAAAGATATTTCTTATAAACAACTGGATTTTTTTTCTTCGGGTTCTTCTTATCATCTTTAAGCTTGATCACACCATAATAACAAACATCTGCGCATTTACCACAACCAACGCAAAGGTCCTCATCAATCTCAATAAGCGGTGTAGTTATAATTCTACCAAGATTAATCTCTTTTAAAAAATCTATAGCCTGGAAAACCCCCTTTAATTCCTCACCAGGAATTTCCATTTTTTTACCTTTTTGAGCACCCACTGCAAGAAAAACAGCCTTAAATCCACGATTAAACAAATCAGAAAAAGTAAGGTCTCTACCTAGTGCTGTGTTAAGATGAACACGTACACCAAGAGCTAAAATATCAGATATCTCCTTTTCAAGGATCTCTTTAGGAAGTCGGAATGGAGGTATGCCAAATCTCATCATACCTCCAAGTACTGGTGCTGCCTCAAAAATAGCTACGTGATAGCCCTTCAATGCAAGATCATGGGCACAAGTAAGTCCAGCAGGTCCACCACCAATAATTGCAACCTTTTCAGCTCTAGTTTCAATAGGTGGGATTTCAACAGCTGGAATCTTTAATTCCAAATCACCAACAAATCTCTTAATATGAGCAATCTGAATAGGGTCATCAAGCTCTGCTCTTGTACAAACCTCCTCACATGGCCTATGACAGATACGACCGCAGATTGATGGAAATGGAAGACGCTCTTTTATAACCCTAAGAGCCTCATAGAATTTACCACGACCAACAAGTGTAAGATAACCAGGAGCACCTACACCTGCGGGACATGCATCCCTACAAGGATGCTTCCCACGCTTATCAATCGTTGCCTTCAGGGGTACTGCCTGAGGAAAAGGAGTATATATAGCATGCCTTGTACCCTGCCCCTCATCAAACTCATTAGGCAACTCAACAGGACATCCATTAAAACATTCACCACAACCAGTGCATTTCTCTGTATCAACATATCGTGGTTTCTTTTTTACCTTAACCTTAAAATTACCAACGTAGCCTTCAACACTTTCAAGTTCAGAATATGTAAGTAATTCCACATTACAATGCCTTGCAACGTCTACCATTTTCGGAGTCAAAATACAGGCACTGCAGTCCATTGTTGGAAACGTCTTATCAAGCTGTGCCATACGACCGCCAATACTTGGGGTTTTTTCAACTACATATGTTTTGTAGCCCATGTTACCTATATCCAGAGCTGCCTGAATTCCGGCAATACCTCCCCCTACCACCAAAGCAGCAGGGGTAACATCTACCTTTTTCTTCTCAAGAGGCTTTAAAAGTCCAACCTTAAAAACAGCACTTTGAACAAGGTCCTTTGCTTTTTCAGTAGCCATTTCACGGTTTTTATGAACCCAACTGCACTGTTCTCGGATATTTACCATCTCTAGACAGTACGGGTTTAGATTCATTTCTTCTAGCACTGCTCTAAACGTAGGTTCATGCATACGGGGACTGCAGGAGGCAACAACCACCCTATCTAGTTTCAAATCACGAATATCCTTTTTTATAAGTTCCTGTCCAGGGTCTGAGCACATGTATTTATAATAACGACTTGAAACAACATATGGAAGTGTTTTTGCATGATCGGCAACCTTATTTACATCAACTGTTGCCCCAATGTTAATTCCACATTCACATACATAAACCCCGATTCTCATTTCAACCTCCTCGTTCAGACGAACCGACAATTCCATCTATCTGAGCAATTATTTGTTTAATTCCAAAATGTCTCATTGAAATAGCACCAGAGGGACATGCAGATGCACATGATCCACAGCCCTTGCACATAACTTCATTTACCCGCATAACATTTTGTTTTTCGTCAAACTCAAGAGCAGAATATGGACATAACTTCTCACATACCTTACAACCACTGCATAAATCCTCATCAATAAATGAGGTGATTGCCTCCACCTCAACCTTTCCCTGGGCAAGTGGCTCAGATGCACGAACAGCTGCACCACTAGCCTGAGCAACTGCATCAGGGATGTCTTTTGGTCCTTGACAACAACCAGCTAAAAATATACCATCAGTAAACGTATCAACAGGACGAAGCTTAGGATGAGCCTCAAGCAAAAACCCATCAGCACTCTGATTAATATTCAAAACCCTAGCAAGCTCCTTTGAATCAAAACGAGGCACAATACCAGTTGCAAGAACAACCAAATCAGCCTCAATATCAGGGTGACCCTTAGCCTTCACAACAGCCTTACCACCCTTCTTCTCAACACTGATCGGATCATCAAGCTCCCTACGCCTATAAACAACGTTTTCACCCTGAACCCTATTATAAAACTCCTCAAAACCCTTACCAAAAGCACGAACATCAGTATAATAAACAGTAAGCTCAGAATCAGGAATCTTATCACGAACCATATGAGCCTGCTTAGCAGTATACATACAACAAACACGACTGCAATACTCATTACCCTCCTTATCACGAGAACCAACACACTGAATAAAAACAACCTTTTTCGGCTCCTTCCCATTAATCTCAATATGACCCTCAGTAGGACCAGAAGCAGAAACCAAACGCTCAAACTCAAGACCAGTAATAACGTTTTTACATATTCCATAACCATATTGGGTTTTTGTTGATGGGTCAAAAAGATCAAAGCCTGTTGCGACAATTATTGCACCGACACCTAGCTCTACTATCTCCTCCTTCATATCATGGTTTATTGCACCTGCCTCGCATGTATAAACGCACTCATAGCACTCAGAGCACCCACCGCAATTAAGACAACGCCTTGCCTCCTCTATCGCCTCCTCCTCAGTGTAACCAAGCTCAACCTCATT
>JGI2171J19970_10001990_pt1 | contig 11263 bp, 10 predicted proteins | sample DeeMarSWOR324_28_FD_19970 | JGI IMG/M metagenome (IMG submission 19970) | reverse complement strand
GCGATATTATTTCTTCTTTAATCCGAGATAATAATGTAAGTAAATTTGATTTAGATTATTTAAAACAGATGAATCAAAGTACAGATGATGTGGCTTATGACGCTACTGTTGGAGAGGAGAAACTAATAAACTTAAAAGAAAATTTACTTCCAATTCTTCAAATGAATAAAAAATCAGATTTAGATGTAAGTATGTGTATTGGTGAAAAAAATGTTTCAGTAAAAACTATACCAGCTGGTTCTTTAAAATCTGGAGAAGATGTTATTGTTAATTTAACTTCTATGTTAAACTTACCAGTTATATTTAATAACTTTATTATATCTACTTATACAGAAAAAGATAAAAATTACGTAGTACTAATTCCAGAGACTGGAGCAGCGTAATGAGTATAAAAGAGGTAGAAACAAAAAAAGTTATAGTTCCAAAGAAAATGATATACAGAAATAGTTTGTTTAGAATTACGGATATTGACCCAAAATATGTTATAAGGAAATATACAGTTAGATTAGTTGACGGAAAAATTGACTCAGTTTATTTAGATTCTATACATCCAAATTCTGACCCAGATACAAACGAATTTTGTATACCGTTTGAGTTGAGAAATCTCCCTCTTAATGAACAGTCTATTGAGTATATAGAACATATGATCAATATTTTCAACTTGGATAATTGTTACTTTACTCCGTGGGGAGAAATTAAATATGAAAGTATCGGAGTTGAAAAGTGGTTAAAAATAGGAAAAGAAAGAAAAGAAACAGACGTTTTTTCTAACTCACCTAAATTAGGTTTAATTTCAAGATTTATAGAAGATAAAATCAAAAGTATTTTTGATAAAGGTAGAATACTCCCTCAACAAAGGAAGAAAGGAAAAGTTGATGACGATTTTAAGTGAACAAATCGAGAAAGAAGTAAATGAACTAGTTGAGAAAAAAGTGAAGGAAACACAAACTGAAATCACTAAAGCCGAGATCTCAAAAATTGTACAAGAAATTCAATCAGATCTCGACCGTTTAATTTCTAAAAAAGTAAAACAACATTTTGTAGAAATAGCAGAATTTATCAAAGAAAAATTCGATTAATAAAAGGAGACAATCATGCCAAAACTCTTGGACAACAATAAATTCTGTGAGAACTTGAAAGAAGTTACTTCAACCAAGGTTATGTTAAAAAGAAGGTTTCATCCAGAAGGTCTATTTTCTGAACAGATTTTTGGGCCTGTGAGGAACTATACTTGTCAATGTGGTACGTATTATGGTGTTTCTAAGTCTGGTGGGACTTGTAAAATATGTGGAGTTGACATTGTAAATAGTTATGAACGACGTCAAAGATTTGCTAAGATAACGTTGCCTATTCCGGTAGTAAATCCTGTATTTTATGATTTACTAGTTGATGTAGGTGGAAGTGATCTAAAGTCAGTTCTTGATGAGTTGTTGAGAAGTGAGAAAAGTATTTTATATATGGATGGTGACGAGCATGTAGTTACAACTAAACTAGAACAAGTCCCTAGTGGTGCTCAAAAGTGGGAGAAATTGGAAGCAATCCAGAAAGTAGTTTTAGATCTCGCAAATAATCTTGCAGATGATTTATTAGATTGGAAGTTAGTTCGAGATAATATTGATAAACTTTTTATTAAACATGTTATAGTTCTTCCACCAGATCTTAGACCTGCTTCGAAAAGTGTAAGTAAAAATGACCAAGTAGTAGATAAGATTAACAGATTCTATGTTCAAATACTTACGAAAAAGGAGATAATGAAAGATACGATCTTTGATATTCAACGTGATAAAAGTCTATTTTATACTTATTTTAAGCAACTACAGAAAGACGTAAATGAGTTATATCATCATATTCTTGACAAACTTTCTAAGAAAGAAGGTCTTATTAGAGGAAACATCTTAGGTAAGCGCATTGACTTTTCTGGAAGAGCTGTAATTGTTCCAGACCCAACTTTAAATTTAGATGAGTGCATTATTCCATATTTGATGTTTTTGGAGATGTTTAAAATTCCTGTAGCGAAAAAGTTACTTGAAGTTAGGAGATTTAAATTATTAAACAAAGCTATCGATTTTGTGGACAATTGTATTAAACTCAAGTCTCCAGTTCTTTTCAAAGTTTGTGAAGAGATATCAAAAGATGAAGTATGTATTTTAAATAGACAACCTTCTCTTCACCGACTTGGAATGTTAGGGTTTAATATTAAGATTAGTTTAGACTCAGTTATTAAGATACATCCCCTTATTTGTACTCCATTTAATGCAGATTTTGATGGAGACCAAATGGCGGTTTACATTCCGATATCAGAAGAAAGTAAACAAGAAGTTAGAGAGAAACTGTTTGTAGGTAAAAATTTGAATAGTCCTGCAGATGGAAATTTAACTACAATTCCTGGGCAGGATATTATACTAGGAGTTTTTAGTCTTACATCAGATAGATTTTCTAATTTACAAGAGAAAGTTCATTACAAAGGAGAAGACGTTTATCAAGGGATAAAAGTTTTTAATGAAAGTCTACCAGAAGATTATCCATTAGTAAATGAAGTTGTCGATAAGAAAACATTGATGAAAATATTGAATGATATCAAATCGAAATATGATGAACTTGTTGTTATAAAAACGTTAGATAATATTAAAAGAATTGGATTTAAATATTCGACTTTACTTGGTGTTACAATGGCATTAGATGATTGCTTTTTTGAGGGTTCTGAGAAAGTAAAAGAATTGTTGTACTCTCCTCAAGATATAAGATCTCAACTTACTAATACTACTAAGAAAGAAACAGAAGAGTTACTTAAAGAAAATTTTACCTATTCTTATTTAGTGGAGTCTGGTGCGAGAGGAACTTGGGATCAAGTACGACAAATAATTTTATCTAGAGGTTTTGTGTCTAACTTTAATGGCGAGATTTTGCCGACGCCAATTAAAAGTAGTTTATTAGATGGATTAAATCAAGAGGAGTTTTTCAACTCTACATATGGTTGTAGAAAAGGACTTTTAGATGTTGCATTAAATACTGGAACATCTGGATATCTTTCTAGGAAACTAATATTTACTTGCGTTAACCTTCAGATTGACCCTGAACTAGATGATTGTGGAACTAGAGATTGTTTAGAAGTTCATGTAGATACTCCAAAGAAGGCTGAGATGTTAGTTTGGAGATATTTTTTAGAGGATGGGGAATTAAAACAGATTACTCCAGATAACTATAGAAATTTTATCGATAGAATAATACAACTAAGAAGTCCTATATTTTGTGAGAGTCCAAAGATTTGTCATAAATGTTATGGTGATCTTTATAAAACGCTTCATAGTAGATTCATTGGAGTAATTGCCGCTCAATCTTTAGGAGAAAGAGGAACGCAATTAATTCTTAGAACTTTTCATACTTCTGGATCTGCTGTTATAAAAGGTGTTGATGATAATATAAATATGAGACAAATGGACATCGTTGCGGATTTGTCTACGATTTCAAAGTTACTACACCAGTTTAAAGATAAAACTTATAAAGAAATAGTGTCAGAACTGTTTGAAGTATATAACAGTAGTGGACAAAATATACATCATATACATTTTGAATGTGTGGTTTCACAACTAATGTGGAAAGGTGCCAAAAAATGGAGACTTTTAGATAATCGAGATAAGGTATCTCCAGAATATCACAGTATACAAACAGTTCCAAGTTACGAGTCATGGTTACTTAGTTTAGCTTTTTCAAATCCAAAACGAAGTATTCTTTTAGGAATTCTGAATAGTGACTCATACCGAGGAATAATGGACAAAATTTTAGAAGGAGAAAAGGTTGATGCTTGACGCAAATATTTCTGAATTAATGGAAGAATTAAAAAGAACTTCTGTATCTCGAAAACGAATTAGAAGGAAACTGTTTAAAACTTTAAGATTTTACTATTCAAGAAGTAGTCATAAAGATTATGTAGTAGAACGTAAGATGGGGTTGAACTTTTTAACTGACTTTTCTGATGATTCTCTTTTAAGACTACTTGAAGAGGTTTACCATGGTCTTCCAGAAAACTTAAAACAGGAGTGGGGGGAGAGAAGTTGAATATAATAAATCCATATTTTAAAGTAAACAAAGATAGAAATATCTTTATTATTAGGGAGAAGGAGTATGTAAAGATTTTAGACAATATTGTAGAAATACTAAAACCTGTAGAGGAGTTAGGTTTTACAATATCAGAGTTGGACTTTCGAGAACATAAGTTCTCTTCTGGTGAATTAAGTAAAACATTGAGAAATAACTTAGTTATCAAACTCCAGAAAGGTAGTTCTGAAATTGATATAAGTATGTTAGTGCCAAAACTAGTTGACCATAATTACATTGTTATCAATGGGCGAAAGAAAGTTCCACAATTTCAATTGATGGATATTCCAATTGTTACAAGAGGAGACAATATTAAGTTACGTACTAATGTAGCTTCTATAACTATTTCTGAGGACAAAGAATATCCATATATTAAAGTCACTTTCTTAAATAAAAAAGTTCCTCTTGCTCTTTTAATGCTTTCATATTTTGGTCCTGAGAAGATAGAAGAGAAATATAAGATTTCGGAGTTAAGACCAAAAACTGATAACATGATTAATAAGTTGATGAGTGATTTAAAGTTATACGAGGTCGAGTCTAAAGGAATGACGCAAGACGATTTTATACTTGAGTTAGGAAGAAACTATTCGAAGTTTAATTCCAAATCAAAAGGAGAAGATATCGTTTACGCTCTCGATTTAATGTTGAAAGTCGACATTATGTCAAGAAGATTTTTTGAGAAAGATAATGTTCTGGACGAGTTGGTTTCTGTGATTGAAAAAGAAGAACTAGACGACACTCTATTTACTAATAAACGAGTAAGATGTTTTGAATATATAGTATTGTCAAAGGTTGCAAAGTCTATTTTTGATTTATGTTTGTCTAATAGGTCTACAAGACAACCAAAGTTTAATGTAAATTCAACGCAGATCTTATCTGAATGTAATGTTTCTGATATTATTCAATTTGACTTTTCTATTAACCCAATAGAAGAACTAACTCGACTTTCTAGAATAAGTCTTCTAGGTCCAGGTGGATTTAAGAGAGAGAATGTTCCTGCGCATCTTCGAGATATATATCCATCAATGTTTGGAAGAATATGTCCTGTGGATACTCCAGACCGAGATAATTGTGGAGTTTTACAAGATTTAATTTTAAATGTTCATTTAGATGATGATTTACGGTTTACAGAAGAAACGTTAGAAAATCAACCTGTTTCAATTCCAGTTTCGTTTGTTCCGTTTCTTGAGCATGATGATCAAACTAGATTACAAATGGCGTCATCTCAAATGCGACAATCTATTATGTTAAAAGAATTTGATACTCCAATGATTCAATCTGGTTGCGAAGGACTATATACTGATTTTACTCAGTTTGTAAAAAGAGCGAAAAAGGATGGCGATGTTGTTTATCAAGATATGAATTATATTATAGTAGTATATGAAGACAAAGACGTTGATATTTTTGATGTATCATATAGGAAAATTTATGTTGAAAATATGGACTTTATGAGTGTGTATGTCAAGGTAGGAGATAAATTTAAGGCTGGTGATATTTTAGCAGAAAGTAATTTCTGTAAAAATGGAGAAGTACGTTTTGGAAAGAATCTTCTAACTGCTGTTATGTCTTATTATGGAAATAATTATGAAGATGGGATTGTAGTTTCAGACAAGTTAGTTAATAGTGGTATTTTTACTTCGGTCCATTATAAAGATTTGTCATTTACATTACCACCAAATAAAGTACTTTTAAGTTTGAGTGAAGAAAGTTATAAACCACTTCCAAATATATATGAAACTATAGAAGTTGGGAATCCTTACGCCATTTTAAAAGAAGTTTCTTCTGACGATTATTTCTCAGTTTTTGAAGAAGAAATAAGTTTGGAAGCTGAGAAAAAACTTATTATAACAGAAACAAATATATATCCAAACGTTTGGGATGAAGAAATACCAGAATTTAAACGATGGGTAAATGAAAAGATAAGTTCTCAACAAAAACAAGAGAATTATTTCAAAAAGATTTTGTATGACATGTTTCCTAAAGAAGTAGCTTCTAGAATTATTCGGGAGAAAGGACTTGATAAATTTTCGTTCGTTGGAAAATATAAGAATAAACGAGAACGTATAAATGGAATATTTGTTGAGATGTTCGGAGTTTTTTCAAGACAAATTCAAGTTGGTGATAAAATTGCAAATCGACATGGAAATAAAGGAGTTATTTCTCAAATTGTTGAGCATGAGAAAATGCCACAATTAGAAGATGGTAGACATGTAGACATATGTATTAACCCTCTTGGAATAATTTCAAGAATGAATATTGGTCAGTTATTTGAACTCCATCTCGCAATGTCATTGAATGACTTGAAAGATAAACTTCTTGAGAAAATAAAAAACAATCAAAATAATAAGGAAATTAAAAAGTATCTGTTAGATTATATCAAAATAATAGATAATACAAAAGATAACTGGTATTCTAAACAATTTATAGATCAATGTCCCAAAGTTATAGATGAAAGTTTTGTAGAAGAGTTAACTTTGATACAATCACCTTTTGAATCTGTTACAAAAGAACAGGTTACAAAAGCATTAGAATATACAGGTACTAAATTTAAATATAATATCTTTGATCCAGTATCGAAAACTAATCTTGAAAATGATATTGCAGCAGGTTTTATCTATTTTTTTAAGATGGTCCATATAGCTGAAGAGAGATTATCATCGAGGGGAATTGGTTCATATGCTAGGAGAACATTACAGCCATTAGGAGGAAGAAAAAATAAAGGTGGACAAAGATGCGGTGAAATGGAAACTGCATGTCTAATCGCTCATGATGTTCCATCTGATCTTCATGAATTTCTTACAACTAAATCTGATTGTATTGACTTGAAAAACGAATATATTCGAAATTATATACAAACGGATTTGATTCCAAAAGAAGAAGTTGATAGTGTACCTGAGTCTGTAAAATTATTAAATGCGTATTTAACTGTTTTAGGGGTGGAACATAGAAAAACTAGACTTTCTAGAGATAAGGAATAAACTATGATGGAAAAAGATGATTTATCAGACATTCAACAAACAAGACCTAAAATTGAGATTCCAATTCAACAAGTAGGTATTGAGAACTTAGAAGTTCCGTTTAAACTGGAATTGAAGTACGGTGGATTTTCTGACTTAGTAGCTCGAGTCTCGATGCGAACTAGTTTAGGTCCTTCTGTTAGAGGTATTTCTATGTCAAGACTAATACTTACTTTAAAGGAATATCTTGAAAAACCATTGAAACATATTTTAATAAGAGAAATATTAGAAGATCTAAAAATAAATATTGGTTCTACAAACAGTTTTATGAAATTTGAGTTTAGATTACCAATAATTAAGAGATCACCAGTTTCTGATAATGAATTTCCAATTTATTATAAATGTAGATTTGAGGGACAACTTACAGAAATATCAAGTAAAGGAAGTTGGTCTGCTAATGCTTTTAAGTTTTTTCAAGGTGTTAGAATACAATATTCCTCATATTGTCCATGTTCAGCGGAGCTTTGTAATGATTTATCGAAGAAAGAAATTTTGGGATTTCCACATGCTCAAAGGTCTTTTGTTGATGTTTTAGTACAAGTAGTAGAAAGACATTATGTTTGGTTGGAAGATATTATTGAAACAGTAGAAGATGCTATAAAAACTCTTCCATATCCTGTAATAAAGCGTGTTGATGAACAAGAAATAGCCAAGGTCGCGGCTAAGAACCCGATGTTTGTTGAAGATACGATACGAGAGATATCTAAAGCACTTGAGGGTCGAGAGGACTTTTTTGATTGGATAATTAAATGTATACATGAAGAGTCGATACATACTTCTGAGGCGATCGCAATAAACTGGAAAGGAATTGAAGGGGGATTCGACGATACTTACTACATTTAGGAAATTAATGTTATGATAAATACGTTGATATCTTTTGGAATAAAAAATGAGAGTTCTTTAATTAGACTTGGAAATCATTCCTTTTATATACCAATTCAATTATCTATTTCTCAGAATGTAACTTATTTTAAATTCAAAGAAGATTTAGTTTCTATAATTAAAGATAAAAAAATACTTGTAAATATAGTTCATCTTCCTATTAATTGTCTATCATTAGAGTTTTCAGTTATAATAGATTTAATGGACTTCTTCTATAATAATATTAACGTACAAAAATTTGTAATACATCCTAACAGAAGTATAACGAAATTTATAAGTTATTTTATATGTTATGAAAGATCTTATGAACTTTGTATTGAGAATTTCTTGTGGAAAAGGAAGAAAGAGTTGAGAAGTCCACTCCAGATTTATGATGTTTGTAGAAGATTTCCAAATGTAAAGATTACTTTTGATACGAGTCATTCAGAAGTTGTTTGGTTTGAAGATAAAATATTTAGTTATTTATTACCTGAAATTTCTATAATTCACTTATCGAATCGAGTGGATAGAAAGGGACATCGTCCTTTTACAGCTGAGAAAGGAGAACTTAGGTTAGTAGATTTTGTAAGAAAACTAAGGAACTATAAGTGGAGTGGTGATATTGTTTTAGAGTATTTATCTGATTATTCAAATAAACTTTTTTCTAACTGGCTTTATTTGAATAGATTGCTTGGCAATGAAGTTTTTGGTAATAGGAGAACAAAAAAATAAAAAAAAGTAGGATAGACTTAAAAGATGATTCCAATAAGATTTCAACATTTCTTAAATCCTCTGCATATTTACTGTAGACTTAGGGAACATAACTTTTCTGTTAAAACATGTAGAAGAATTTGTAAGTTGTATGAGAAGTGGATCTTTACTTTAGTTAAATTATTCTTTACTAAAGATGAACCTTAGAAAAAGGGTTAGTAATGACATATGAAGAAGTAGTTGAATTATATAAGAAAGAAAGACGATATCAAACAAAGGAATTTGGTAGATACGAACTAAACGATTGTTTAAATATGGCTAGTGTGTTAACTTTTTTGAGAGCGTATATTACACGAGCAGACAAATCATATACTGAGGACTGGACTAATGAACTTCCGTCTTGGTTGGTTTCTTGTAGGGAGTTACAAATACAAAAGTCTGCGCCAGTGACTACGTACGACGCACTTATTAAAATAATGACTTTAGCAGGCGCTGCGTTGGAATCGTATACTGAAATCGACGTTTCTAAGTGGCGACCAGAATTGTGAAGTTTTAGAATGTCTATGAAAGGAGAACACTAAATGGATAATGAAAATTTAACAGATATGATTAAACGTCCAGAAGAACCTGTAAGATTTTCTGAAGAAGATTTAGATACCCCTGAGAATGTGAGAGATGATACACAAAGTATTCCGGAATCGCCGGAAGAAGAGTCTCAAACTATTGATGTGATAAAAACTGTGGCCCTTTCTACATGGTTTGAACAGAATCATGAGAGGTTTGATAATGTAAATCATGTAAAGGTAGCAATTAGGGGAATTGACTCATCTAAGACCTTAATTATGTCTGTGTCTACTCTAGATCAAACAGAAAGTCAGAAACGAAAGTTGTTTATATTTGAAGATGCTGATATAACTCCAGTTCTTGATCTTCCAGGTTTGGCGATGGATGTCTTTAGTAACGGTTTTAAAATCATCTATAATTACAACGATATCTTTCTAAAATGTTATGGAGTAAAAACTGGTTTATTTGTTGTGTTTTGTAAAAACATAGATAACCAGATAATTTCATACGCCATAACGAAAGTAAAGAGAAAAGATTCTAGCCTAGTTGTAATTCATAGGAATACAGAAGACCTAATGGCGAAGTTGGTTCTTCCAGAAGATACAGAATCTTTACAAATTTTGTATAAACAAATAGTTAAACATATTGGTGAGATTAAAACGAAACAAGATACTGTAAACTGGTTCTTGGAACGACAAAAAACTGTTATGGATATTAATCATCATCTTCAAATTGATAATATCTTGATTCGAAGTTTACAATAGAAGGGCAAGTATTAGTAGTAGGAACTATAAGAACTTAGCTGGGAAGTTCTCTTCTACTACTAGTACTTTAAAGAGATGGATATAAATAAGAGTTGTAAGTTAGTTTTAAGAAATATCTATTTATATGATATTCGAGCTTGTCATTATACGATTCTAGAGAGACTAGGGTTTAATATGTTAAATATAGATAAGAATAATAAAAAAGAGAGAAATATTCAGATCGGAAAGTTGATGAGGGAGAACCCTAGGTTAGTTAATGTATTGAGAAGTCAAACAAATTACTTAGTTGATGAATATCTTTTAAGAAATAAAGTTAGTAGTGATGAGTTAATCTTAAGACAATATGATGGAATTATTGTGACAAGAACTCTTACAGAAACGATCACAGATTTTATTCCTCTTGAACTTCGTTCTATATTTGAAGTTTTTATTATTTCTTTTGATAGATCTAAGTACCTTGCTTTTGATGGGACTGAGTCATTAATAAAGGGAGTTCCGTATAGGTATGAAAGAATTGATCAAATTTATAATGAAATTACAAAGATAAATTTCAACATTCCATCTAGGATCTTTAAACGTCTACAAGAGATCAAAGATAAAATACTATTTTCAAAAGACCCAGAAATGTTTTGTATTCCAATAGAGGGGAGTGATAAATATACTGTAGTTTTAAAAGAACTTGGTAATATTGAGATAACTAAACAAACAACGAAAATGATGGAATTAAATGATGTAGACAAACAATGGTATTTTGATTTTTATATTAAACCTTTTACGAAAAGTATAGTAGTAGAATTTGTATAGAAAAGGAGAACAACGAATGGGAAGTAAAAAGATGATAGGTTTGGTTCTTATAATCATAATCATTTTAGCTGGTTTGATTGTAGGAGGAAGTATTATAGAAACAGTTGAAAAAGGAACATATCAGATAAAACAAGCTGCTGTATCTGGAACCATGTCCGCCAAAATGGACCCTGGTTTGTGGTTTCAGTTCTTTGGTGATATTGAAACATGGCCAAAGGCAGAAACTTTCTTCTTTACAGCTGATGTATTAGAGGGAGAAAAAGTTGACCAGAGTATTGAAGTAAGATTTGTAGATGGATCTTTATGTAATCTTTCAGGAACTTTACGTATTATTCTTCCAACTACAGAATCTGAAGCGATTGCTTTGACAACTGTACGTGGTCATAAAACATACAAAGATGTGGAACAGAAATTGATTCTTCCTACAATCAGAAACGTTTTAAGGTT
>JGI2171J19970_10001988_pt1 | contig 11268 bp, 10 predicted proteins | sample DeeMarSWOR324_28_FD_19970 | JGI IMG/M metagenome (IMG submission 19970) | reverse complement strand
CATGGATAATATTTTGAATTTTTGCATTAAAAGGGTATGTAACCTTTACAAAAATCAGAAGGGGTTTCGTCATCTATGTCAGCACATGAATCATGACCAGAACCCAATAAGTTACATCTAACTACACATTCAGCTAATTTAGGGTCCATGTTGTTGGCTCCTTCCCAGCCAGTAGCTTTTGGATAATTTATATTGTAGCAGGTCATGCACCATGCCGAGAGTTTAGCACCGCATTGTGAACAATCTAAAGGTGAGCCTGTGATATACATGTAGATGAGATAAACAGCTATAGCTAGAACAATGATGCCGAGTATCCAAGCAACGAGATAAGGTATTGAAACACTGGACTTCTTCATGAATATTATTTTTTAATCGTCGAATAAGAAGATTTTCATTGTGCCCATGTTGGCCAGTCAGTCATGTTACCAGTTAGCCAAGGCGATTTACTTATGGCCTCATCCACCATTCTAATTACTACGTCAAACATACTTATGCCCCTCACAGAATACTGGTTGATTATGAGGATAAACAAGATAACTAGGATAAATAGACCAGCAATGATAGCTACTATTGTTTTTTTATCCATTCAAACACAACCTTGGATCGTACAGTCCCAGAGTGCAACGTGAGTACCTTATTTTATTCAACGTTTTTACTATACGTAACAATTGGTATCATCGTTGCTCCATAAATATCTGCACTACCCCAATAGTTCGGGCTACTACAACTTCCAGTACTCCGATCACTTCTGATCTCTACTACCCAATACCCAGTAGTTGATAATTCTCCACAATCCCATTCTATCGACTCAGGACCAGGAGAAGATTGGGTGGTTTTTATGATTGTTGTCTCACCCGTGTTGATATTTTTGAACCTTATATCTAAAGTTGCATCTCCACTCCACTTGTGAAACCCACAACCCAAAGGCCCACAGCATGGAGCAGCATTTGCACGAGCATAGCATTTGTATGAAGCACGACCATACCAAGTTTGATTTATATAGTTCCTCTGCCAGTCAATGGTCATCCATTTCTCGTCGTAAAGCCAGGTATCTTCTTTTTCTCTCAAGATCTCTATATGATCAGCGGTTTTAATCGTTTCACCGTCAATGGCTTGCACTGGTATAATTGCAGCTTCATAAATTATAGGTTCTGGAGACCACCAACAACCAGTACCACAACTGCCCGCTGAATAAACCTCCAGTTCCCAATATCCTGCATCTGAGATTGTATGTGTGGCGTCCTCTAAATCCCATATAAGATATTGGTCACCATTAGCGCTTGGTGTAATTTCAACTGTTTTGTCAGTGCCAGATCTAAATCTTACATGCAGCGTTTTATGAGCAGATCCAAAACCAAAACATTGACAGTACCCATTTTTTACTCTCGCATATCCCATCCACGTAACATCAGGACCATACCAACTTGGATCTATATAATTTTTTTCATCAGATCCTGTCCATGATGAAGAGGTTGGAGTCCAACTTTTCCGTATGATCTCTATATGATCAGCGGTTTTAATCGTTTCACCGTCAATGGCTTGCACTGGTATAATTGCAGCTTCATAAATTATAGGTTCTGGTCCCCAGCTATCCAACAAATCACCACATTCCCCATCCCAAATCGCTTTAACACGCCAATATCCTGCATCTGAGATATCACCCAAATCCCATATAACATATTCAATATTATCATGATTTATTGTAACTTTATTTGTCTCAACATTTCCAGGAATTTCAAAGTAAATATCCATGGGCTGTATAATAGAATTACCTATTGGCCAATGGCACTCTCCCCCTCTCACTCTTGCATATCCCATCCACGTAACATCAGGACCATACCAACTTGGATCTATGTAAGCATAATCATTGCTCTGCATCACATAACATCCAATTCCACCACCCCAACCACCACAACCAGAACCTGTCCATAGGTCACCATCTTTCATAATATCTATATGGTCTGCTAAAAAACCATAAACGATTAATCCTGCCGATGCACTCTCTCCATCATCGTCATAGTCATTATCGCCGGTTAATTCAATCAAAACATATAATGTATGACTTCCGAGTGAAAATTTATCAATATCTTCAACTTCAATACTTGCTGTACATTCAGAGCCAGCATCATCCCAATCATCGCAATACCCTACCGTATTTTCTGTATTATCAATGGCAAACCATACTCTCTCCTTGTTACAATCTGAAAGGTTATAAGCCCTCGCATCGAAACTCTGACCAAAGGCCACCTCACTTCTGTCAAGTTCCAAAAGTATATTACCAAAACATTTAACTACCTTCAATGTCCATGAGTTAGAATCCCTTTCCATATCAGGATAAGTGGTTGACTTTGCAGTCACACTAACACTGTATTCACCAGGAGTGGACGACCAACACTCTAAGTCTCCAACAATAGGTCTTGTGCGTTTTGCAACAGTAACTGTACTGCTAGGTTTAAACACACAACTACAACTACCTGGACCTATGCAGTGTGAATAAAGATTGAATTTTTCATCAAAATCAAACTGGTTATCTATCTCAACATCCCACGAGCCATACTCATTCTCTTTACAAGGTTCTTCAGTACATTTCTTTGCCGTTTGATCTCTTCCATAGAGTTTCACACCAAAATCAACTACCTGTAATTTAACAACAGCCGCTTCTAACGAATATGCAGCCGTAGGATCAGCAGTCACCCAGATTGTATACTCTCCCTTTTCATTTGGTTTGAATTCCAAAGTCGATGTTTTGTTTTCCGCCCGCTTAACACTTACTGGGTTTGGATCAAAACTCTCTCTGCATTTGTCGTCCAAATCACAACCCAGAATACCTTCACAACTTCCACCATCTAAATCACAAGAAGATATAATCAAATCGAAGTTGCTGTCAGTGCCAAGATCGTTAGTTACTTCTACATCAAAACATGCATCCTCGCCAAGTCTTATTCTTTCACATGGATGGTCACTAGCACATGTATACTTCCCTTCACAAGGCTCTACTTTGAGTTTAAATGTTGCTGGTTCAGGAGTTGACGAATTGATGAAAACATAACCACCATTTAAATCATCACCCCATTCTCTATAACAAGTCCATATTTTTAAATTAGTTCTAAAGAGACACACGGTAAAAGAATTAACACCATAATTTTGACACATATCTTTTAAGATAACGCAACCAAAAATTTCATAAGCTTCGTTTGGATCAAGCATAATTTGTCCGTATGCAGCTCCATAATCAATTACCAAACTGTCGTATTGATCTTTTGTATCTGTTTTTAAGATAGTACCAGGTCTCATATGCGGAGTAATAAATGTTGATGTGCTTTGATAATCATCCCAACCACTCATAATTTCATCTAATCCTGGTAAATCTTCAATCTTCTTATACTGTATTAATTCTTGTATTTCTGTTACTGTCCTAGCCGAATCAAACTCATAACATCCCTTCAAAATTACATCCTGTTCTAACGGTACTTCGATATAATAACCCTTACCACAGATTTCACCAGGTCCATATCCTCTCAAATCACTTGCTCCCCAATCAGAGGGCGGATTATCACAATAACTATAGCACCATTTTTCACACTCATATTCTTTACTTGTGATATCTGTTTCGAGACAGATTTTATTAACCACATGATCTTCATTCTCATCATTTGGACATCCTTTCGTACACAACGCTAGACTACATGCATAATATCTGACTAGCATCTCCTTTCCCCCAGGGAAAATCCCACTTATATCAGGTTTTTCTAAGTACCCGAACGCAATAAGAAAGAGTACAAGAAATATTACACCAAAAACCAACAAGACTACAAACCTAGGGGAAAGCTTCATCCATCACACCAGATTCTGTATCCAGTTTATAAATGCAGTGGAAAGACTCTCGAAATTCATGTAAATCCACCACAGACATATAGCCAAAGTTATCACGACCAACACGACTTCTATTATGAATTTTACCGTAACCATGAAATCAACACATACCCCCAAATACAAACCTACCCAAATCACCCATTAATGAACAAATCGCTGAGATGAATGATTGGGTGAATTTGTCTAGAAGGCCCAATGCCCCCTCACTACCAGTCTTCAGAAAAACCCATGCCAAGGCTATTATCACCACAGCGATTATTATCAGTATTATAACTGTCAATTGATATCCAGTTATGCCCTTCATCAAGTAACCTCCATTATCCGAATAACCCATTTGATAGAATCAACGATTTTCTTGTCCAGGCCGAATGCAAGTATTAACAGCATAATTACAGCAAAAAAGACAATCACCAAAGTTAGTATCACACCGAGACCCAAATGTCTGATAGTTCCTTTCATGGTCCCCAGAATGATATTAGATTCCTGAATATAAAATATATGACCAACACACAACCAGAGAACATGAGATAACACAATAAAACGTTAGTCGTGATCAACTGGTGCTTATCTAACGGATCGTCTCCATGTTCCAACGATCCGATGAAAACTGCAAGCATGAGGACTATCTCCAACATGTACACACCTACAACCACTAAGAATACCTCTGCTGGCATCACATTTTTTATGTCGACCATCGTCCCAAGAACATTCTCGTTGAAATTCTGTGGATAGGCTGAGGACAGGCCAGTGACATCAGACAACATCTTATCTATCTGGAACAATACCATCGTCATTATAGTTGCCATTCCTACGACTGCACCACTGGCTATAGGAACGAGCAGTGTCATCATCATCTTCATGCTTGATGTGGTTTCATCAAGTATTTCTCTCATATGTTCTTCCACAAGGTGCATACTCTTCAAATACTGGGATACAGACAAGACAGTCTTAGACATTCCAGCAACTCCCTTTTCAATCGAGTCAGATACTATAGTCATCGTAGTTCTAATGATGCGAGAAGGATAATATCTCAAGACACCATACTTTTTATCGAACAAAGCCCTCTTGAATGTGATACCAAACCTTTTGATGTTGAATAATACATCTCCGAAGAGTTTGGATATCTTCAAATCCTTAGTCTTCTTGACAGATTCTTCTAATGCCGTTTCTAAAGGCACACCAGTCGTTAAAGTATATCCCAACTGAAATAGAACCTCATCAAATTCCTTCTCACTCTCCCTTATCTCATCTCTTATACTCATGTTTCTTCTATAATGTAAGTAAGAATTGACTATCAACGAAGTCGAGATACCACCCAGTATGATCAATCCACCCCCGATTTTCGTTAAAGTCACTGGATCGCTCGGTATGAGTGTGATTAAAAATCCGATCAAGGATATTACTAATCCGACTAGTACAGATACCAACAAAACCGGAATCTTCAACTTTTTATTGAACAGATTCACTTCCAGCCAATTCATGGGTCTTACCTTAGGATGTTCTGAAATATCGATTATACTCAAAGCCAAAGGTCTTGCCTTGAGTGTCTCGCTCATTATATAATACACAGCCAACGGTAGAAGGACATCATAAAAAAGGAAAAGATAAGTCGGGTCTATCGATGATGCAAGGAATACAGTCATTATAGGAAAGAGAATTATTGTGAGGACTGGCAGAGTTATGCCGAGGGTCGTCAATACCATGAGGGGATTCCTCAATTCTGTCGAGTAATGTTTCATCCTCTCCATGTTACCTTGGAGCATCACGTTAACTGATTCATCGAGTAGACTTTCCCTCTTCACCTTTGTCTGCAGGATAGATGTTCTTATGAGATGCATCGATTCATAGAATTCTAGGTTTTCCTTCTTCCATTTTACAGCAAAGTCTTCTAAAACTCGATCGGCGCTCTGATACTTACCAGTCGATATCCCCCAAGCCATTTTTTTCAGGTCCCTACCCACGATACCTCTAACATTTTTTGAAGCGAACATCAATGCACTCTCTAGGTTTGGGACAAGTCTTAAAGAAATGACAAGGTAGAAGATTGTTTGTACAAGATCAGAAGTAGCCATGATTCTATGGTACTTTGTTAAGTAAGCCGGATAGATTATCATGGAATAAGCTAAACCTAAACCACCAGCCAAAGAAATTAACCCGTAGAGATAATAATTGAAGAAGAACAATAAAATCGAAAAAACTATCCCGATTATCATGAGGACTATGGCAGTCGAGTAGACGTAATTAGGTTTTATTTTCAAATCGCAGAACTCTAAATCTTCTGAGAGTTTTTTTGCATTCTCTTCCTTCAATGGGAACTCGAACGCTTTCCCAAAAAAGTTACAGAGAAATTCATACCAACCACCTTTCTTCTTTTCTATTTTCAACTCTTTAGGTAACATTATTTATAATTTCGTTTTTGTAAAGATATTGTTTGAGAATTAAGGTTCACAAATCGCAACTTGGTAACAATTATGAAATGGAATACCCTCTAATGAAGTACCCCAGCATTTCCCAAAAATCCAAGCATTAAAACAATTCCTCCTAGAAGGGTTTATTTCATCAGCCCAAATTTGTATTTCCTGACCCTCTTCAAAATCACACCTAGCTAAATACAACCCACCCCTTTCTGTATCTTCTATACATTTTCCTGGTGTAGGTGTAGCTGCAATCATCGATTCAGGAATCCAAATCACACCAGAATAATCCGCATAAGCTGAATTCAATCCGCATCCACCAGTTTTTTTGAATAACATTCCCTCTGGACGTACACTGTAACAGCAGGTAATCCCTCTGCAACTTAAACAACCACAATCGAGTATGTTATCTTCCCAATCTCCTATACAAGAAGCATCAGTATTCCAACCTTCTTTCGAAAACATAGTACAAGTACCGTAAGTAGATGGATTATGTTTTTCTAAATAATAATTTCCAACATATGGTGTATCTTCATTAAACGTATACTTTATACTACTACCACAGTATGTTGCTCCTTTTGTTGACAAATCACATCCAAACTCTTCTTGGAGAAGTTGATTACAACTCTTTATCACTTTATTCCCTTCATATTCCAATGCCCAAGTAATGGCCTCATCACTATAACAACCTTCCCCACATGCAATCATAACACAACCCATATATCTGATAAATCTGGACAATGGACCTCGTCTTGGTGGTTCAACTTGAAGAATAGTTTTTATGGGTTCAATCAGCATACTTAGAATAAAGACAGCCATCAACAGGCCTAATATAATCAACATAACCTTTCTAATTGTTGTACTTCCTTTCATTCACTTCACTCCTTCCTTAAACCATTCTAACCATTTCTCATATATTATCTTTGAATCCAAAAAACCAACCTCTCTTCTAACATCATCACAAACCAAATGAAACATCTCATTACATTTAGAAGCCCATTCTGCCTCAAGCAATTCAGGTCTCTTTAATTTGTTTGCATAATCAACGATAGTCTGTTTAGTCTTACCTCTCAACTCTATGTTACTCCAGACAGCATCCCAATTCCCATGCCACTCCTTTACTCTTTTAGCAATCTCGTTTATTATCAACGACTCCCCATTTATCAGAGTATCAGTCGGTTTCAACTTGTCCTCTTTTGCAGAATATTCCATTAATTTGACAAAACCACCTTCTTCTAAAGGATCTTCCTTCCACTCCTTTTTCACCTCTGTGACATCTAAAACCCTTCTGAAGGTATGTAGGCCATCAGCCGTCCTGAGTCTCCCGCATATAATAATAATATCAGTTGCCTTGAAACTGGCTGGAGGAACTTCCAAGTCATTAACAACCCTGTCGAAGACACCATAAGCAGATTCTCCATGTATAGTCCCCATTACTACATTCGATAAAGCTCCAATCCTCATCGCTTCGTAAAGAGCACCAGCCTCCTTGCTCCTCACTTCACCCACGATCAAACACGCATCACCCAAACGTATTGCTGTTCTCAAAGCTTCATCTGCTGGCATTTCCCTTTCCACTTTTGTTATCACAGAACGCGATTTTAATCTTTCGATGTTATAACCAAGATCCCTAAACTGAATTACAGGAATTTCCAACGTATCCTCAACCGTAACTATCCTGAACCTCTTCAGTATCTCAAGGATAGTGCTGGATAGAAGTGAGGTTTTTCCGGATGATCTGCCGCCCGCAATCAGGACTGTCCTAGAACCCGAAACAAGAAAACTCATTAACCCAGCAAATAAAGGATCGAAGTATTTGACATTCAAGAACAACGGATAAGTCCATGGCCTTTCCCTGTGTCTTCTCAAAGAGTATCCAATCCCTTCTGGTGATAGAGTGTTTGTGATTGCACAAACTCTTGCCTTAGCTCCCGGAACAAACAACTCTGTATCCAAAACAGGATTGGCCTCATCCAGAGGTCTTCCTGAGAAGAGCCTGAACCTAGTCGCCCAACCTTCAGCATCTTCCCTTGTCGGTATCAGGTTGGTTTCACACTCTTCAAAATCATCGTGTAATATGTAGATTGGCAGAGTTCCTACAGGAGAATTGATGTATATGTCTTGAATTTTATCATCCGCCAACAAGACTTCCAATATCCCAAAACCAGCAGTATACCTAGCAAGGATGTTTGCCAACTCATCCAATTCTTTTTCTGATAAACGTGAACCCTTACTCTCTGACAATTTAACCATTAAGTCTCTTCCCATGTTCATGAAAGTTTCCCTTGCCGTTTCAGGATGTGTGAATTCTCTTTCTGATGGCCTATATTCTGCAAGTTGTACTCTCGCTGTTTCTAGTATAGAGCATTTATCATCTGACAAAACAAATTCTGGTAGAGTTATGTGGTAATAGTATCTAACAAGACCAGGCACTTTAAAGATCTCAACTAACGTGTTTCCAGAAACATAATACCTATCTATTAACCTTCCTTTTTCTGGTGGCATCACCTTAAACCTTGTTAACATAAAGTTCGGTCTCACTAGAGGATGAAAAATTTCTCTGTATACTGATCTGTCACCAAGCTTGTAACCTTGCAATTTATCCTTAACTACTCGAATGAGTTTAGTACTTTCCAGACCTTCCTTTATCGGCATCAAAGCATTTTTCATGTAGAAGTTTGAGCATCTTCGACATCGAGGACTTTCTTTCTTTGCTTTACTCAACTCATGTCTTATCAGTCTATTGACCTTGACATAAGCTCCTATCGGATCTTTCCTCAGCATTTCAATCAAGAGGAATTTCATTTCAGCGAAACGTTTCGGGAAACACCTTTCACATCCTTCACTTCCAAGCCTAGAATAACTGAGCATGTCCTCTCTGTTCACAAGTTTGTCATATAAACCTGCTATCTCCATCAGGAGCTTTGTTTGTTCAAAATCATACTCATGTTCCCTTGCACCAGCGAGTATAACCCTCTCTACTTTTTTTGTTTTGACTAACTTATCAACTGTCTTGGCAAAACAAACGTCAAAGTCTTCTAGGCTTGAACCAAAAACACAGTTTACGCAAGCGACTCTCATTATACTGTCTATCATCTCTTCTTCGCAGGCCATACCAAGAATAATTTTGTTTTTCTGGTTAAAATTTATTTGGTTAAACTTTATTTACGTAGTACGATAAATTACTATTGGTTTAATGGTTTTTGAGAAGGAAGCTCCGCCAGATGTTTCGGGATTGAGCAGTGAAATCGTGAAGATGGTTAACACTAACACAAGAAGGATTAGGATGATAGAGCAAAGATTGAGCGGAACAGAGAGAAGGATTAGTTCTCTAGAGGAGAAGATCATTGACGAGATCGATAACTTGAGAAGAGGGTTTGAACAAATATACATGGATATAAAGGCTTTGACTGAAAACCTCTCTCAGATAAGAGCTGAGACCTTGAAGATGAACAAGAATTTAGATAAGACGGCGAAGAAAGCTGAAGTCAGAGAATTGGAGAGTCTTCTTGATTTGTACAATCCGATAAAATCTAAGTTTGTAACCAGAGAAGAAGTCGAAAGATTGATAGAAGAAAAGAAAAGTTGATTTTTCTTAATAGGGCAATTAAGTTGTGGTTGTTGTGGGTGGTATATATATGTATTTTTTACATTCTTTAATCGCATCAGAATGAGCACAATCGTCAAAAGTTATACCTAAACAAGTTTCCTTACAATTATTTAAATCATCGCTCATTGGCAGAGGTTCTGTCCAACTTCCCTTACTCAGCGTACTTTTCCAATTCTCTTCAACAGCAAGACATTCTTGACACCACCCGGCAAATCTTGAACCACACAAGCGACAATCCAAAGAAGATTCTTTCGAATAGAAAAACATGAGATAAGCGACTACAGCTACAACAATTATACCGATAACCACAGCAACTAGAGTATTGATTGATATATCTCCTTTATTCACGTTAAAACCTTCTAATTAGATACCCAATTTTTATTAACAGTTTTAGATAAATATAAATTGGAAGAAACTAGAATCTTTATTGATTGGCATGATCAAACTCTTCGGTAAGAAAAAAGAAGAGGAAGCCCCTCTCGGAAAGGGTTTCGTCCCGATAGATAGAGTTAGGGAATTGAGTGACAAGGGATTCTCTGAACCAGAGATAATAGATGTTCTCAGGAAAGAGGGTTTTGGTGCTGATGAGATAGACAGAGCATTGACACAGGTCTTGAAGTTGGGTGTGACTGGACAGCCAGCAGAACCATCTCCATTACCAACTATGGAAGAACTACCGACTCAAGCATATTTTGAAGGGCCAACGATGCCACAGATGCCTGAACGTTCCATCCAATACCAACAATATCCAGAAGGTTATGGAACAGAAGAATTGGTAGAGTCGGTTGTACAAGAGAGAATGGGTGAAGTCGATCAAAGGTTCGTTGAACTAGTAGCAAAACAAGCTGATTTGGAAAGAAGTATATCAAACCTTCACCACCAATTGTCGATCATGTCAAAAGGAAGGACTCAGACTGAAGAAGCCATACTGGCAAAAATAGATTCTTTCAAGGATTCTCTTGATGACATAAACGGAAGAATGTCAAGTCTGGAGAAGGCATTCAAGGATGCTCTCCCTGCATTGATAGAAAGTGTAAGATCATTAACAGACTTAGTCCAAAGAGTAAAAAAAGAAACTTAACAAAATATTTATTCGTATTTTAACAAATTATTCTTGATAAACAATGTCAGACCTTTTTAGACCGATTGCAGAGAAGTTGATCGAGCTTGGTTTCCTCGGATTCTTCCTTCCTTGGCTAATAACTGCAGCGATATTTTGGGGTTTGTTGAAGAAGTCAAAGTTGTTTGAGTCTATAATAATAAACGCAATACTGGCTTTATCATCATCCTTTTTCTTATGGGGATATTTGATCGGGCCGACTGCAATCGAGCTAGGAGGGCCTTTGTCAGTATTTATGGCACAAGTTTCTG
>JGI2171J19970_10001986_pt1 | contig 11278 bp, 9 predicted proteins | sample DeeMarSWOR324_28_FD_19970 | JGI IMG/M metagenome (IMG submission 19970) | reverse complement strand
TAGCGTTTTCATCGCGAGCAGTACCGAGTATCAGAGGTATATTCGCCGCGGTTGGTGCAGCTACTGGATCGAACGGGTGGGCTGGTAAATAATGTCCATCCACTACCGGTTGCAGCCACATTAAGTCATTCATTATTCTACCTGTGAGGCTGACCCTGGGTTTCTCCGATACATTGTTGGCTGCTAATAGTAATTGCTGTGCCGGTATCTGCTGGAGTTTATCTATTTCATTCTCTCTAATACCAAGCTTCGCCAGTAGTCGTTCGGCATAGTCCGTAGCATCCTTAGCCTCGACACCGCGAATTGCAGGTCCGCTCTGAATAATACAACGATGAAATAAATTCTTTGCTAACGGCATCCCCATTAAAAAACTCACTTTCGCGCCACCACCTGACTGGCCAAATATCGTCACATTATCGGGATCACCACCAAAAAAATCAATATTATCTTGAATCCACGTTAAAGCGAGCACGATATCCAATTCACCGGCGATGCCCGATCCCTTAAATTCTTGACCGGCTATTTCATCTAGGTAAAGATAACCGAAAACATTCAAACGGTGATTAACCGAGACGACTACGATATTGCCACGTCTTGATAGGTTAGCGCCATTATACATAGTCTCTGAAGCAGCACCACCATAATGACCACGTCCGTGCAGCCATACCATGACGGGATGTTTCCCACCGTCATCTATTCCCGGTGTCCAGACGTTCAGGACCAGGCAATTTTCACTCTGCGGTAAATACCTAATATGTCCTTCTGTGCGGGCGTTTGCGTAATTCCGGGATTCATCTACAAGGAAGCCTGTCTGATAACAGATAGGACCAAAGTCGCCCGCATATCTTATACCGGTCCAGGGCTCAACAGGCTTTGGTGGTAAAAACCGTCTATTCCCACTTGTCGAGGCACCGTAAGGGATGCCCTTAAAGGACAGAACACCCCGTTCGCTCATGCCGCAAATTTTTCCCGCTTTAGTTTCAGCAATGATTTCTTCCATCTTACTCCTGACTAAAAATGTAATTTTTAAACTGAATCCATATGTTGTTGGTAAATTACTTATTCGTCATGTTGCCCATGTCAAGCAGCATCCTGTGATAGAGATAAATTAACGGGTGGATTCTCACACTACTTTTTGTATAGCTATCAAAGCTTTATATAAAGGGCTATCATATTTTACGCATAACATCCACAACTATGCAATGTGATTAATAACAAACGTTAGTAACGCCAGGGAATTTTTGACAAATACTGAGTACAAAATAGACAATAATGATGATGAAGCGAATGAATATTTCAATGGAAAGGAACTGAGATGAATCGTTTGAAGAGAACTCTGGAAGAAGTACGAAGCGATCCGCAGCTTGCTTGGAAGCAACTATTTGGGCCCTCTCCTATGGGCCCTTTGTCAGAATATATATTTGAAAGCCAAACAATACCAATCCCTGGCGAGATTCGGGAATTATCCAAACGCCACATTCTGGATACCTTGGCATCTATTGTAGCCTGCTCACAATTGAGACCAGCACAGCTTGCCCGAGATTTTGCCTTGTTTAACAGTGGGCAGACTCACACCGCACACCTGCTTGGGACCAACATGAAAACAGCCCTACTAGATGCGATTTTCGCTAACGCTCTGACCGCCCACGGAGCTGAGATTAACGATTTTTGTCCTTCGGCGTTTGTGCAACCTGGTCCACCTATTGTTGCCACGGTGATGGGTATTGGTGAAGCCTTTGCTTCTTCTGGTGAGCAACTACTTCGAGCAGTTGTTGTCGGGTATGAGATTTCATGTCGCTTACCAAAAACCCTTGGTATTCGTAATCTACAAGATTTTGGCTTATCATCACACGGTGTCGGACCTACTTTCGGCTCTGCGGCAGCAGCTGCTTCGCTTCTAAGAATCCCTCAGGATAGAATCGGGGACATGTTTGCGTACTGCGTGCAACAGGCATCTGGATCTTATGAATGGTTACGTGATGTTGACCATCTGGAGAAGGCTTTCTTGTTTGGTGGAATGCCAGCTAGAAACGGTGCCTATGCTGCATTACTCGTCTATCACGGATTCACCGGTGTCAGAGACCCCTTCGAAGCAAATCCAGGATGGCTAATAAGCTGTATGTTCCTTGGGTCGGACTCAGACCTGGATAAACAGAGATTGGTACATAAACTTGGCGAAGAGTTCGAACTACCGCTGGTCGGGTACAAGCGTTACCCCGTCGGTGGTCCTCTTCAGGCTGGAGTGGAAGGTTTGTTAACGCTCATCAAGATGGTAAACCGGAATGATATTGTAAAGATAGATATAAAGATGCCTGGGGGTAGGGTAAATTCATTCTCAGATGCCCCGATGCCTGCCCTAAACCTGAGATACCTGTCAGCTGTCATTCTGGAGGACGGGGAGTTAACCTTTGAGATGGCCGCATCTCACGAACGGATGGCCACTGATTCGATCAGGCAGCGAATGGAGACCGTCACTTTGATCCACGATCCTGAACAGGAGAGGGAGCCCAGGGTAGAATCAGCATTCGTGGAAGTGACATTGCGAAGTGGTGAAAGGAAGCAGATTTTCATTGAACATGTACTCGGTTTTCCCCACTATCCCATGAGCCGTGAGGACGTTCATTCCAAAGCGATGGGTCTATTGGTACCAATTCTTGGAATCGAACAGTCCAGAACTCTGATAGATCTGGTGTGGGATCTGGAAAATGTTAACGATATACGCCAGCTTATTCCTTTGTTAACTCCCCTATAAATAACAGCATCGTGAACTAAGAAGTCAAAGAAGCAAAAAGAACCCTAATTCCGCGAGCAAGCTTTTAAATGAAGACATTCGCTTTAAAGAAGAGGTTAATTTTCTTACTTAAAATAGATTTCACAGTCTGAGTTTTTGTGCAATTCTTTTCGGTTTTGAATGTCATCAATGTACTGCACAAGTACGACATATTGACGTGGGAGTAAAATAGACGTAAAATATATTTAACGGGAGGGAAATCAGATGGGAGGCGCATGTTCAGAAATATCCAAAGCACCTTCGTTCCAGCTAGATGTGCTTGTGCGTCTGGTCAAGGAGGAACTTCTGGGAATGATTGACCTGGAGTGGCATACTCAGCATAAAAAAATAGCTTTATGTGGTTATGCCACCCTATCTTGCTTTATAGCCAGGATTTTTCATGGCTGTTATTATGTAAGCATCAGTATGCTGGACGATGGTTTTCGCGACCTACTCCTTCGCAGGCTGAGGACGCTTGTGACGACGTCAGTAAGAGGAGGTAATGCCTATGAGTGTATGCAACATGGATGATCAAAAGCCAAGCTAACATAAGGAGGTGATTGATGATGCAAAAAAGGAAGTTCTTATCGCTGGGAGCATGTTTGCTCATCGTAGCTTTGATTGCCAGCCTGATAACCGGCTGTGCCGGAGGTCCCAGTGATGGGAATGGAGATGGAAATGGGGATGGGGACGACACACCACAATACGGAGGGGAGCTTACGCTCGTTGTGGCAGCGGACCCTACATACTTCGACGATGCCATCGGCCCTCATTATACTACTACGGGCGTCCAACAGTGCCTCTGGTCAGGCGACTGGACAAAAGGGAACGCTGGTGGTTATGGAACTGGCGAGTGTGAGTGGACGGTCATTACTAACCAACTGAGTCACAAAACCGGTTATATAGCAGAGACCTATGAAATACATGACGATTACTTAATCTTCAACATTCGTCCCGGGGTGAAATGGCACAATAAGTACCCATGCAACGGGCGGGAAGTTACAGCCGATGATGTTGTTTACTCCCTTGAGCGCCAGATGACGCTGGATACAGCGTATCTCAAGAGCAGTTACCCGCATGTGGCTGCGGCTATGGATGTATATAAAGTTGATGAAGACACTGTGCGCGTCGACTGCGACTCCGCGCAGATGCCTGAGCTAATAACCCTGATAGATTTTATGTTCATTTACCCTCAGGATGCAATTGAATTGTACGGTGACATGAATGACTGGGAGAGGGCCATCGGCACCGGTGCCTTCACGCTCGAAGAGTATGTGGAAGGAAGCTATCTCTACTATGAGAGAAATACCGATTACTGGCACACAAACCCTATCGGTCCTGGCGAAGGTGACGAGTTACCCTATCTGGACAGTGTACGTTACCTAATCCAAGCAGACCCGGCTACACAGGACTCTCTTTTTAATACCGGTCAAATCGATATAATCGTAGCTAACACTGAGAGAGCGCAAACATTGAAGGACATCCCTGGGGTGGAATATGTTAGCTACACAGAGGCGGGTAGTGTGTTATTCATGAGGCTAGATCAGGAAGGCGCGCCCTGGACGGACGTGAGAGTGCGACAAGCGATGCAGCTAGCAATAGACAACCAGCAGATGCTCGACGAACTATACAGCGGCGACGGCGAAATACTCTACTGGCCCGTATTCCCTTGCGCAGAGATAGCCGATGCGTATGTTCCACTGGAAGACCTCGATGACGATATCATAGAGGTACAGACGGACCCACCGACCGAAATATCGGTTGCCGACCTGTTCGGTTACGATCTGGAGCTGGCGCAAGAGCTTATGGATGCTGCCGGATATAGTGAAGGGTTCCAGGCTCAGGTTGACGTTTACAATTACTACTTATATATTGACCAGATGCAGGTGGTCGTGAATATGTTGGCTGATATCGGCATAGAATTGGAACTCAAACCCGTAGATTACGCCACTTATACCGTGACTTGGGCTCTGGGGACTTATCCCGAGATGCTTTATGCCGGGATGTCCGGTGTCGGCACTTACTTTAAGGGCATAAACTGGTCGGGTACCTCGATGTTCAACACAAGCAACGTCGATGACGAGATACTTAACGACTACCGTGACCAGATGCTGGCAGCCTATCCTGATGAAGCCGCGGTCAACCAAATTCACGTTGAAATGATGCCCTATCTCCTGGAGCAGTGTTACGGTATACAGACGGTGGTATTCCATTATTACACGTTGTGGCGACCATGGGTGAAGAACTACAGCGGCGAAGGGGGGATCGGCTACTACAAAAGCGCCGTGGAAAGTGGGGCACAATACCTCTGGATAGACCAAGACCTCAAAGAAGACTTAGGATACTAGACAGGTTTGCCGGGTGATAAACTTACCCCCCTTTCCCCATTTTGGGGAAAGAGGGGTAAGGTGGCCGAAAAAGAGCCTTACCCACAATCTTGTATCTCGTTACCCGAGAGGTGACAAAACAGGCTTTTGTTGCCCGAGCTAAACAATCTGGACGAATATTGCCCGCGGGACGGGATTTCCAGAGGACAATAGGACATCGGCCAATCCCAAAGCAATTGGCTTTTGGTCTACTGCCAGCCCGACCTGGCACTCGGTCCGCCTGACCGTACCGGTCCTACCGGCCAATTGAACCCACCCGTCATAACTTTATTAATGTCCTCGGCAGTAGCAATTCCTTCATCGATAATCTTCAGTGCTTCTCGCCTAGCAGCACCCATGATTCTATTTCCGATAAAGCCGGTATCTCCTGGCACATCTTTGACACGTGAGCTCGTCTTCCCAAACTTCTGACAGAGCCCTTCTATTATCTGTATTACATCTTCCTTTACCTCTGGTGTATATATCACCTCTACTGCTTTCATGACGTTGGCGGGACTAAACCAGTGCATTCCAATGAATCGGTCCTTTCGGTTTGTTGCCTTTGCCAGGTCAGCAATGGTGAACCGGGAACTATTACTGGCAAAAATAGCTTCTTTTTTGATTATTCCGTCTAACTCGGCAAAGACCTTCAGTTTCAGGTCCTTGTTCTCAATTTCCTGAGGATTACTCCCACCGATTGCCTCAATAATTAGATCGCAGTCCTTCAGGTCCTCAACCTTGGTTGTCACGGATAGATTGGCCAGAGCTTCATCCATCTGCTGTTGAGTGTGCTTACCCCGTTCCACACCACCCTTCAAGCCAAAGCGACCGTTTATAATCGTATCCTTCGTCTTTGCCAAAATCCCGTCGCTCAAATCTCGGACGATGACTTTATAGCCAGCTAGAATTGCTGTCTGCGCAATACCTCCCCCCATAACACCACCTCCCATGATGCCGATAGTCTTGATGTCTTCTGGTTTCATTAGTGCCTCCTCTCTAACAGTCTTGTTAGTTAAGTATTATACTTACTACCAATATTTTTTTCATCTACTTCCTCTCTTACTCGGTGCTAGTTTTTTTTGTTTCATATTGATTTTAAGATCACTAGTCCTTCTCCAGCAGTGCTTCAACGCCGGAGCGAATAACCATTTTGTACCCAATAACCTCACTCACTCGATAGGCATCGCTCATTCTAGCATCTGATAGTGTCCTTCGCCATCACCGGTTTATGCTCACACTGAAGTCAGGCGAGTTGGGTAACAATAGAGACTTTTATGCAATTTCACCGTTAAGTATATTCTGGACCTCTGCCTCGCCTCCTTTGTGCTATCTCAAGATCATCGCCTCGCGATGAGGTCCGACGGACACGTATCTGATAGGCTTATCTACCAGGTTCTGTATTTGCTCGACGTAATTCTGTGCGGTTTTCGGCAATTCTCTAAACTGACGTACCGTAGTGATATCATCCCTCCAACCAGGCATTTCAATATAGACTGGTTCTGCTTTTACCAGGTCCGGCATAATAGGAAAGGACTCTGTAATTCTGGAATCTATACGATAGCCAGTGCATATCTTTAATGTATCTAGCCCTGATAATGAGTCCAGCTTTGTCAAGGCTATCTCTGTTGCCCCGCTCACATAAACACCATATCTTGAAGCAACAGCATCAAACCAGCCGATACGCCTTGGCCGTCCTGTTAAAGCCCCGTACTCATAGGATGTTTCTCGAATTTTGTCTACCAGCTCACCATGGATTTCAGTCGTAAACGGTCCCTCTCCAACACATGTAGAAAATGCCTTCATTACGCCAGTCACGATTGGCATCTCACCACTGAAATAGCCTGCCCCCACAACTCCGAAGGAGGCTATGGTCGATGATGATGTCGGGAATGGATATATGCCGTAAATGATATCGCGCAGTGCTCCAAGTTGACCTTCTAGTAGCACATTTCTTCTGCGTTTCTGTGCTTCCTTGAGCAGAGTCACACTATCACATATGTGAGGTTTCAGTATCTCGCCATACTTCATTGCCCATTGGAAAGCTTCCTCCAGACTGGTGGAAGGTTTGCCATAGACTCGTTCAAAAATACTGTTTTTCAAGTCAAGGCACCGAGCTATTTCCTGTTTAAGATATTCCGGGTGAAAAAGTGCACCTACCTGGATGCCGTACTTCATATATCTGTCGCCATAGACTGGAGCTATACCTTGCTTGGTAGAGCCAAACATAGCCTGAGCAAGGCGACTTTCCTCATATTCGTCTTGGAGCCGATGAAAAGGGAAACAGATGGTGGCGCGATCGGAAATCTTGTAGTTTTGATGGCTGATATCTATACCTCGTTTTCTTAAGTCTTCTATCTCTTGGCAAGCTGCCTCGAGGTTTACAACCGTTCCTGGGCCCAGAATATTAACGACATTTTTGTAGAAAATGCCAGAAGGTATAAGGTGTAGTTTGAAATTACCGAACTCATTTTCAATAGTGTGGCCTGCATTGTTTCCGCCCTGGAACCTGATAACGAAGTCGGCATTCTGTGCCAGATAATCTACCATACGGCCTTTTCCTTCATCGCCCCAATTTGTACCAACAACAATTCTTAGTGACATGTACCAAACCTCCCTGGAGTATTTCAACCGGTTAACACCCCAAAATATATATATTGGCTACAAAATAAAGCCAATGCAAATCACTACCCGCTATTTTGTTATACCAGACGTAATAAAACATGCTTCTATTGCCCAAATTGTAGGGTAACAGCTAGCTGAGGCATACACCTTATCCTTTCGCCTTTAGTTTGTCGATGAGCCAGCTTCTAAGTAGGTCATGCAGCTCCTGGTGGCATTCCCTGAGGAAGTGGCCAGACCCTTTGTATATCACAATCTCCTTGGGTTCCTTAGCATCCCCAAAGATATGCCATGAAGAGCGGGCAGGAAGATTCCGGTCCCGGTCGCCGTGAATCAATAATAACGGTTTCGGCGATAATTTACTTACCCGATGTGCCCCGTAGGTCTGGCTGGAAAGCCCTACCACTGCCTTCACCTCAGTACTTATAGTCGCAGCCATAATCACAACCGCCCCGCCAAAGGAATGCCCGACAAGGGCGATGTTATCTACACCGCTCTGCGTTAGAAAATTGACCCCCACTAATACGTCATGAACGCATTGGTCAAAATCACCAGGAAGGCGGTAGTCCAGTCTAAGTGAACTTATCCCGTCTTTGACAAGTGTAGTACTCAAGGTCTTAAAAATACCGAAAGACGGACCGTCCAGCCCACCTAAGCTGCCTGAGACCCAGATAACTCCAGCGGATCCTTCAGCACGGTGATATATACCCTCGATATCACCTTTCGTGCTTCTAAGTATGACGCGGGTTTGCCCTTCATCCAGGGGCAGGCGAGCTACCTCAACGAGACCGTGTTCAATGATATCGTTCATTTTTATAAGTTCTGTATCAGACCCTGGCGCCTGTTAGAATCCCGACCAAAGGTTCTTGTTCCCATAATTCCCCGGCTAGAATCAATGGACGCTTCTTTTCGTTCTGTATCGCCGGTTCTTGGTTCTCAAGAGTGCTACAACACCATTGGACTTGGTAGTCACTCATATATCCGTCAGAATCATTCACACTGCATATCTTGGCTTTTGCCATATAACCACTAAATACATTCTAGGCAAATATAGCCTTAAGAGCAACAGCGGACAGCCAGTAAAACGAAGCGTATATTTATAAGGAATGCTGGATAAAGACTTTGTTGTTACTCACTATTCTGGGGACACAATACCTAATTTGCAGTAGGCCTGATTGGTATGGTGTCCCTGGAACTTAACGTAGCATCTTGGAGCTAGCTGCACCGCCGAGTGTCCCCTGGAGCTTGACGATTTGCGCCTCGGCTTTGCCGTTGTTAACCGCCAATAGAGCTACTGTTCCCAGCTCGTATCTATAGCTGGGGAAAGTGGGACTGCCCGGGTTTAACCTAAGAACACCGTTGCGTCTCTCCAGTGAAGACTTATGCAGATGACCGAATACAATGACATCGGGCAGCTTTTCCTGCTTATCCAGATCCCATATCTCAAACTGATGGGCCAGCCCGATGGTGATTCCTTCTAGATTGAGGATGTGTTTTGATTTTACTCGATTGTCGTTCATTATTTCAAAGGGATCGTCATCACCTTCTGCAGCCAGTACTGGAGCCACCTTCTCTAGTTCATCCAGTACTGGCAAGGTATAAATGTCCCCGGCGTGTAAAATCAAATCGACTCCTTTGAAAGCCTTACTTATTTGTAGCGGGAGCGTGTCTCCCCACAACTGTCCGAGGCTACTCCGAGTGCCAGCAACACGAATATGAGTGTCGGATAGTAAGCCAATTAGCATGAGGGTACTACTATAGCAGAAAGAGAATCGGTTCTGCAAAAAATTAAGGGAACAAGAAATCTAATATTTTATTAATGTCCGCAGCCAATCCGTGCTCTTTTAGTGGGCGTCCTTCCAGGCAAGATTCGAAAATCTCCGGGCTCTGACGGATGGATCCGACTACATTTATACCTTCTTTATTCAGACGAGTTGTAAGCCTGTCAGCAATCTCCTCGGAGGTAACCTTGTTAAGGATAGCCCAGACATCACCTATCTGGATTTGATTGGCCAGTTCTTTTATCTTTTTGGCAACCTCCAGAGAATCAATAGCGGGCTCAACTACAACCAACACACAATCTACGCTGGTCTCTACACCTCTGCCGAAATGCTCTACCCCTGCCTCCAGGTCAACGATGGCTACCTCATCTGGTTCAAGGTGAAGTTTCTTTAAGAAAGAACGACTCACTATGCCCATAGGGCAAGCACATCCTTCCAGTGCCATAAGTATCTTACCCACGATTATCAGCTTGATACCGTCCTTTTCAAGTATATACTCCTTCGGGATGCTGGCTACTGGCATCTCTTCCTTGACCAGTTGTACAGTTTCTTCGGTTTCTCCTGCTTTTACCCTGGTAATTATCTCCTGTTCCAGTTTCTGTTTACCCCCCAGTAAATCTATCAATGGCCGGCATCGACTGTCGAACCCGAGCATTCGCTCAAGCCCGGTATTCGACTCGTCCGAGTCAACCACAAGTACGCGGCGCCCTCTATTTCGTAATCCATCAGCCAGCAGTCTGACTAGAACGCTCTTTCCACTGCCACCTTTACCACACACTGCTATTTTCTGCATTCGTTGCTCCTTTCGGGAACCTTATCTATTTACAACAAGTGGTATTGCACGCTATGTCGCTTCAACAATCTGAAGACAAACTTCTCAAGCGGGTGCCCACAACTTTAACCGTCTGGGATATCTGCGCGCTGGGGGCAAAGGGCGGGAGTCCATAAAGGACATGTATATCGCCTCCAGCATATTGTCGGCACCGTTCATGGCTCCGGTCACTACTGTCTGAGCCACTTGGGCAATAAATTCATCAAAGCTAGGTAACTTCTGCTGGTAATATGATTCATAGGCGTGCTGGTAGACATTATCCTGGCTATATTCGGCAATGACAATCTGAGTGAGGTTATTCTTCATACTTCTGGAAAAGGATTGAGGTTCAAAATAGCGAGCATACCTGCGCCCTTCGGGTAAGGGGTCTTCAACCAAGAAGGCATCCATCATTTCATCAAAGGCATCGTCAGCACCGTTTTCAGCTCCAATTGCTATCATGTTGGCGATTTTACTTATAAATTCATCAATGTCGGCGAATTTCTTTGAATAGTGCTGTTGGTAGACATTCCGTAGTTTCTTTCCCCCATTGAATCCGACAGTAATTGCCTGACGGAAATCCTGTCGTATTACCCGTTTGTAGCCTTCTGGCCAAAATTTCTCGGCGGCCGAGTCAGCATCTTCAGTATCGGGCATAAAGTGCATTAGTAAACATACTCCATGGGTGTAGCTTCAGGGACCACCTCTGACATGTATCACCTGTCCCGAGATGAAGCTTGATTCGTCGCAAACCAGGAAAAGAACAACATTAGCCACGTCTTCAGGTGTACCTACCCTTCTAAGTGGTATCCGGGCGGCAGCGAACCGCTTGAAATCATCCAGGTACATACCCTCTTTTCTTGCCATGATCCTGGTCATTTCAGTATCTATGAAATCGGGGGCAACACAATTAACATTGATATTGTATGGG
>JGI2171J19970_10001981_pt1 | contig 11292 bp, 8 predicted proteins | sample DeeMarSWOR324_28_FD_19970 | JGI IMG/M metagenome (IMG submission 19970) | reverse complement strand
CGATTTCTGGCTCGTGAAGACGGAGGGCGAGGGGGCCGGAGAAATCCCTATCATTTACGTGGCGGGTGCGGTTGCCGTCATAGTCGTGGCCTTAGCGTTGATCTTACACAAAATGTAGAGGACAGCAGAGGGGAAGTGCGGGCCAAATAGAGTTCCTCTGTGTACTTATCCAGTCGCAGAATCTAACTCAAGCGTCTTGTAAGATTGATTAGGGCATCGAACAAAGTTGAGCCATTCTTTCGGAGTTCCCTATTCTCTGTGACTTTTTGAGCGTCTGAGGCACTCGTTACTCATTTCTGAAATAGTTTATTGAAAAATATCTAAGATTTCCCCTTTAGAAAGAATGAATATTCAATCCCTACTGCCCCGTGACGGCTCCTGCTAGAAGTCCTCTTATGACCCATTTCATAAGAACGATATAGACTACTATTACAGGGATTGCCATTATTAATGCTCCCGCCATCTGAATGTTCCATGGCACGAAGGTAGTCCCCACCAAGTTAGCGACTGCTACCGTGACAGGTTGGCTTGCTTCCCCCATTGTTAGAGTGACACCTATAAAGTACTCGTTCCAAATATTTGTAAATTGGAATATCGCGACGACAACGAACCCTGGAACCGAGAGAGGAAGCAGTATCCGTCTGTAGATATCGAAGGTTCCACACCCAGCTATCTTTGCACTTTCGACTAAGTCATCTGGTATATTTGCGTAGTAGTTTCTAAACAAAAGCGTAGTTATTGGCATACCAAAAATTACGTGAACAAAAACCAGCCCCAGAGTGGTATTGAACAAGCCAATTGAGCTCATAAATTTCGTTAAGGGGATGATGATAGATGTGGGGGGGATGTAAAGCGCTAGAACAGCCACGAAAAACAAGATTCCCGCTCCCCTGAACCGAATTTTTGAGAATACGTATCCAGCCATTGATCCTAGAATAACAGATATAATAGTTGCAGGTATTGTAAACTGGAGACTGTTAACAAAATTATTGCCAATTTTGTCCCATGCTACCCCAAAAGAGGCAAGTCCGGGGTTTTTCACTATGCTAGACGGGCTTGTTTGTAATTCTTCCATCGGCTTAAGTGCCATATTTACCATTCCAGCTATTGGCAATAAATAAAAAGCAATGAGGGAAATAACAAAGATAGCTATAAGAATTCGCTTTATTGGAAAAATATCTCTATTCATCTTCAACTACCTCTCCTGACCAAAGTCCGATATAGGATGGGTAAAGCCAAGGCTATGCTGATAATAAAAATAAGAACGCCTATACTCGCCCCATATCCGAAATATAGCCGATGAAAAGTAACCCTATAGAGATATAAGGGCAATACTTCTGAAGAGAAACCTGGTCCTCCGCCTGTCAGTAGCCAAGGTAAGGCGAACACCCTCAAAATGTAAATGAGGAGTACCATGAGTACAGAAATCGTAGCGGTGCCTTGCATTGGCCAATAGATGTGTCTATACTTTTGAAAGGTTGAGGCTCCAGAGATCTCCGCACTCTCTATCAGCTCTTGTGGAACGGAACGCAGGCCTGTGTAATATATTAAAGTGGCAAATCCGGAAAATTGCCATATATATGCAATAGCCACACAAATGAGAGATTGTGATGTAGAGGCTGTCCAGGGTTGGGCGAGAAAGCCAAGATTTACCCCGCGGAGAAGTGAGTTAATTATCCCATGTTGTGGTTGAAACATCCATGCCCAAGCCGCTGCAGATACGACGAATGAGATGGATAGAGGAATAAGATAAATCATTCGTAGTGCCCCTCCGCCTTTAATCCCCAAGTTTAGAAGGGAGGCACATACCAGGCCAATCAGGACAGTGCCTCCGAGGAAAATAACTAAGAGTTTTAAGGTATTCCAAAAAACTTCGTTTAATGCACCATCAGTGAACCACCTTGCATAATTCCCAAAACCAATAAATTCACCTATCAGACCTTTACCTGTCCATTTTGTGAAGGAAGCTGCAACGTCCCACCCGACCATTCCGTAAATTAATATGATCGAGAGAAACGAGCCAAATAAAAGAAAAGAGGCGAGGATGATGGGCCTTTTCTGCATTTTTGGTCATCATCCTCGGATTTTATTCACCTACGTTCACTAAAAGCATTCTGCGTATCCGTCAGCGTATTCTTCAATGCCTTGGTCTATGTCTAGATGTGTGACAAACGCACCCATCATTTTGCCCATTACACTTAAATATACGGGTGAAGTGGTAGTCCATGGAGTCCCAAGTACCGTAGTCTCAGGATCCGTCGATTTACTTAGGAGTTTTTTCTGTATTGGGCTGTACGCATCTGTTATTGGAGCGTCTGTCCGGGGCGGAAGTGATCCTTTTATGGGGTTAAATAGTGTTTCTGCATCGACGCTCGCAAGATATTCCAACCACTCCATTGTCGTTTCTGGATGAGGGGCACCGTCAACCAAACAAAAACCATCGCCATGCCCGTAAAGTAGATTTTTCGTTCCCGGCCAAGGTATGAAGTCAAAATCCTCTTCAGCCGTCATACCAACGCCTTTGAAGTATCCTAGTGCCCAGTCTCCCATCAAGTGAAATGCAGCTGTTCCATCTGCAACATAGGCGGAAGCCTGATCCCAGGTTAATGTTGCAAAGTCGCTATTTACATAGCCACTATCCAAGAGAGTTTTGAATATAGTTAGCACTTCCTCTATCGCATCATCATCGCTTGGCGTTGCTTCTCCCGTCCATAGTGTGTTCACGTATCCTGCTCCTCCGTGTTCGACTCCACCCAACATAACGTCGAACATTAGTGTGAGCCAAAAGTCCTGTCCTTGCCCACTCCCAATAGAGAGCGGTATATACCCAGCATCCTTAATTTCTTCGCACGCGTCGTAAAAATCTTCCATAGTGTCTATGCTATCTGGATCTACTCCTGCATCCTCGAGTACATCAACGTTGTACCACAAATCATTAACTGTATGAAAGTTTATGGGAATTAAGTACTGATGGCCCTCGTAAGTACATAGTCCCTTTATTCCTTCGGGAAAATATTCTCCAACTTCTTCCCACAAATCATCGATCGGTGCTAGGTATTCTGAATATGCTTCAATATTCCCTGGCCCGGTCATAACTTGAAATGTGTCCGGATTTTGTCCAGCTGCTAGCAAAGACATAAGTGTGGCTTGCATTACTTGCCCTCCACCTCCAGCAATAGGACTCTGCAATATTTCTACTTCCGGAACTTCTGTTGCAAATCCTGTAAGAACGGCATCAATAGCTTCTACTTCTCCTGCGGCAGTCCAAAAGTGATAAATTATTAATCTCGCTAGTTCTTCCTCTTCTTCCTCTTCTTCTTCCTCTTCTCCCGCTTCTTCCGTGGGTTGCATAATGTACCATGCTCCCACTGCCACAACGACCAACACTATGATTATCCCTGCAATCGCTACTGGCGCTACACCTTTCATTTCCTCCATTCTTTCCCTCCTTTTCGTTTTACGTTTTTACTTTATCCGTGTCTATTTAAACATTGTGGACTTTTAGTAAATATTATTAAAATTAAGCTTGTTTTTAGTATATAAACTTTAAGTTAGACAAAATAAATGGAGAATAGGGGGTAAAATGGATATTAAAAGGATTTTGGACCCTATAAGAAAATCGTTCGCCAAAAGACCATTTGGTAAGTTTTTCACCAAGAAACTAATTTTTTTTGCGTATTGCTATTTTCCTTTCGTTTACCCTCCTGTTTATTCTTCCTTATTTTATGGCCTCAAATCCTGTGGATCTGATGATTACTCGGCTGTCACGCACCCAGGATGTTACCAGATTAATGGCCCTGCGTGAGCAATATGTTGCATTATTTGGGTTAGATAAGCCCCTCATCGATCAGTACGGTTGCTTTTGGAACAGAGTTCTAACCATGAATTTCGGGCCATCAATTGCTTACAACATGCGAAGCGTGGGATCATTAGTTGGCTATGCTTTAGTTTGGACGTTAGCCCTTATCATCCCCGTGTTAATAATCACAGTCATAGTAGGCACTTCTATAGGGGCTAGGGTCGCATTTTCCAAAAATAGGTTTCTCCACGCCTTTTATACCTTCTCGGTGTACCTGAATTCGTCGCCCTATTATTGGTTTGGATTGCTTCTCGTGTTCGCCTTTGCGGTTCACTTAAAGTTGTTTCCTCTTCTTTTTTTGTTGGACCCCGTGTGAGATAGCTTCTCCAGATTTCTTATCAAAGAGATGAATCGCTTCTTTAGGAAATGAGAGCCAAACATATTTTCCAATCTCCAAATTTCGATCGGAGGTGAATGCAGCAATCTCTTTCTCACCCATTTGACAGTGGGTTAAAATCCTTCCTCCTGAGTCTTCTATCACGTCTACCTTTGCTCTGATACTTCTTTCATTTTTTGCTTTTTTGATTTCGATCGACTCCGGGCGGATACCGTATGTTACCTCTGAAGATTCTATTTTTTCTGATAATTCAGGGTTTCGAAGCTCGTAACGAAAAATTCCAAAATCCGCAAAAATAACCCCATCTTTTTCAACAAGGCTACCATTAATCATATTCATAGGTGGATCACCTATGAAATTTCCAATGAAAACATTAGCTGGCTCAAAGTAAATTTCAGATGGAGTGCCTATCTGTTTTATTGCACCACCCTCCATGATAGCTATTCTATCTGCTAAGTACATTGCTTCTTTTTGATCGTGAGTAACATATATTGCTGTTACACCTAATTTTTTCTGTAATCTTCTCAAATCTCTTCTTGCTTTTATTCTTAGCCTAGCATCGATATTTGCTAAGGGTTCATCAAATAAGAAAATTTTTGGTTTTCGGACTATCGACCTAGCTAGTGCTACTCTCTGTCTTTGGCCTCCGCTGAGCTGACGTGGTTTTCTGTTTAAAAGTTCAGATATCTCTAAAAGTTCTGCAGTTTCTCTGACCCTTCGCTCCATCTCATCTTTTTTTGTTCCCTTAATCTTTAGTGGGAAGGCGATATTACCAAAAACTGACATATGGGGATAAATGGCATAGCTTTGAAAAACCATTGCCACATCTCTGTCCGCAGGACTCATGTGTATATTGGCTCCGGCGGAATTTACTGGCTTATCATCGAATAATATTTCCCCCGCATCTATTTTCTCTAACCCAGCAATAGCTCGAAGGGTTGTGGTCTTACCACATCCTGAGGGCCCTAGCAGCGCGAAAAATTCTCCTTCTTTTAGTTGAAAATTCAGATTTTCGACTGCTACTGTTTTGCCATATTTCTTAGTTAAGTTCTTAACCGTTAGTTCGACCATCTTAACCACTTAAAGTTATTACTATTTTGATAATTTATATACCCTCTCCCCGAGGTTTTGCTCCTAAATCCCCATATCACCCCCTAATTTAGGAGCATTTTCTTTATTTTGGGAGCAGAAATGGTTTAGAAAAGGCTCCAGTATTTATAACCACAAATTAAAGTACAAAAGTGCTTGCTATGCCTTGGCCAACTTCAGGACTTGTTAATCCGCGAGGTGAACGTATATTCCTTGACAGATACACTTGGCATATAGAAAACAAAAGGAAAAAGAAGAAAAAGCTGCAGGGAGCTACACAAGATGACAAACACCATTAACGAATCATACAAAAAACTCATTTTTTGTTATCAAAATTTTCTGATTTGGTTATTAGAATATTGTAAGGAAAATGACATCCCCATTTGGAAAGAAATGGGTTTTGTAGGGCATCTTGAAAGAACTATAGCCGCCCTTGGCGAAATTATAGACCCCCTTGAAAGCCAGAAAATTTGGAACAAACATAAAAATTTAGGAGCAGATGACGATTTAGGAGCAAAGCCTCTCCCCGATGCTCATCACCCCCACCTCATCCAGTTAAAGGGCTAATCGGATCTACCCAGAGTTAAGCGTTAAAAAGAATATCTTGTCGAAAAATAGGGAACTGAGCAGGGACAGATGCCAGTTGTGCCGGACGAATCTATATTATACGAGTATATGGAATGCAAAAATTGCAGATTAATCAACGAGAATAAGTCTTTCCTTTCCATTTTGTTGTCACTCTCCTAGAGGTAAACTTACTTTTTTACCAGTTTCCATGGACCTGTAGGCAGCCAATATAGCTTCTACTACGGCTCTACCATCTTCACCTGTTACCATTGGCTGTTTGTCCTGTAAAATCGATTCTACAAAATGTTCAACTTTTGCCCTCGTCGGCTTCATCTGTTCCTCTATCGGAACGGATTCTCGAAGATTCACCGGACCTCTTAGGTTTTCTGGAATTTTCCTATCAGAGTAAACTACTATCGGACCAGATGCATCCCTAATGAATATTGTTCCTTCGGCTCCGTGAATCTCCGCAGTTTCATACCAACCATTATACGTCCAGCTTGTATCAAGTTCTCCCATCACTCCATTCTTAAAAGTTAGAATAACTATTGCATTATCTTCCCCCTCAAATTTCCCACTTAGATTTCCTCCAATTGCACTAACTTCCGAGATATCTCCTACAAACCACCTCATGAGGTCGAGATAATGAGCACCTAGATCAATTAAAACGCCACCCCCAACTTCACTCTTTTTCTTGAACCAATCTGAAACTGCAACCCAAGTTGAATAAGGGCCAGAATGACCACCGTGATACCTAACCTGAGAAATTTTGCCTATAGTATCATTTTCAAGTAACTTTTTTACGCGCCTAGCTGAAGAGAAAAATCTTGAATTAACTCCAATCATTAGCTTAACACCTGCTCCCTGGCTAGCTTCAATAATTTTATCACAATCCTCTAAGGTCGGTGCCATTGGTTTTTCAAGAAGAATATGCTTGCCAGCATTAGCCGCTGCTACAGAGTGTTCACGATGGAACGAATTAGGTGTGCAGATGCTGACTGCGTCGATATCATCTCTTTCCAAGAGATCCTTATAATTGGTATACCAACTTTCTGCATCGAATTTATCAGCAATCTTTTCGGCTCTGTCTTTGTCTGTATCACAAACTGCCTTCAAATCCGTTTGGGGCATTTCTTTATAAACCGGTAGGTGAACTATTTCAGCTATCGCTCCACAACCTATTACTCCAACACCTAACTTGTTATTTGTGTCCATTTAACTATCCTTTTACATTCTTACGCTTCAATCTATAAGGTAAATGTATTAGGTGCTAAAAAAGTACTTGCGGGAGCACGGGATTATCGAAAAAGCTAAATACACGCTCATTCAGACAAAAAAAAGAGAAGAAAAGAGGTGATTAGAGAAGAAAAAAGGTGATTAAGATTTTGAATTACCGTAAAATAATCCTCCTTGGCTTTGCCTTATCCGGAGCAGCTGCTTTGATATACGAGGTTGCATGGACGCGTTCGCTGCAACTCGTCTTAGGCACAACCGTTTACGCAGTTTCGACCATGCTTACCGCGTTCATGGCCGGCCTCGCCATCGGGGCGTGGGTAATCGGCAGGTACGCGGACAGGATTAAAAATCTCCCTCTCGCCTTCTGTCTGATTGAAGCGGGGATAGGGATCTACGGTGTTCTAATGATATTTATTTTTAATGCATTGCCTTACTTATTTTTGAATATTTACCATACATTCCACGTCTCTTTCAGTGCTTTCGGTTTTCTTCAGTTTTTAGTCTGTTTTGGTGTTATGTTAATCCCTACGATGCTGATGGGGGGAACTTTCCCAATCGTGAGCAAGATTTACGCGAAAGAGATGGAGAAACTTGGGAGAGATATAGGAACTGCATATTCGGCGGATACTCTTGGAGCAGTGTTAGGCTCTTTCGCAGCAGGCTTCGCTTTAATTCCCCTTATTGGATTGAGGAACACAATAATGTTTGCGGCACTCATCAACATCTTCGTTTCGATTTTTGTTTTCACGTTTTTCAGGATCAAGAGAAAACTCGTGATAGCATCGATTGTTTTATTATTCGCTCTCTCAACCTTAACCGTTCCCGGTTATGATGAAAAGGCCCTTAATCTCGGATTGTATCAGAGGGCAAGTAGTTTTGAAAGCGAGGAGGATTTTAGAAACGTTATTGAAAACATGAAACTACTCTATTGCGAAGACGGGCTTTACGGAACGGTCTCGGTCACCGAACACGGTTCTGACGGGCTGAGATGTTTGAGAATAAACGGTAAACCAGACGCAAGCACATCTATATACGATATGCCAACGCAGCTCCTCTTGGGTTACGTTCCCCTCTTCCTACACGATCAGCCGGAAAGCGTTCTGAACATAGGTCTGGGTGGTGGCTTCACGCTGGGGGCGATAAGTAATTTCGAAGTTAAGAAAATAGATGTGGTTGAGATAGATGAGTTAGTAATCGAGGCTGAAAAATATTTCTCGGATTATAACGGAAACGTGTTGGAAGATGAGAGGGTGAACGTGATCGTGGCAGACGCGAGGAACTACCTTTTCCTATCTGATGAAAAGTATGATGTCATCATCTCCGAGCCATCCGACCCGTGGATAAGCGGAGCTTGCTCGAACCTTTTTACAAAGGAGTTCTTCGAGCTCGTAAGAGAACACTTAAACGAGGACGGGATCTTCGTCCAGTGGATTCCAGCGTACGGCATTTCATTTTCAGACTTCAGAATATTGCTAAACACTTTTGTTCAGGAATATAATTATACCACGTTTTGGACGAGCGGGGACATCCTCTTCCTGGGTTCTGAAAGCCCGATAGAGGTCGACGACACGAGATTGGATAATTTCTTCTCTAATGTGGAAATCTTCAGGGATATGGAAGGGATAGGAATTGAAAATGCTGACGCGTTTCTTTCAAGATTTATCATGAACGATTACAACGCAAGACGTTTGGCCCAAGGAGCGAGTATTAACACGGATGACAAGCCCATACTCGAGTTTTCCATCCCGATTTCGATGCTAACAGGTGTTTCAGAGGATATAATCCAGAAGATCGTTCAATATACTGGTTAGGAGATTTGCATCAGCCACACGATACCAGCTACGTGAGTGGGGGAGAAAAATGGATATTCACCACCGGAGGCTGGGTGGAGTCCCGGTACTCAAACCTTTACAACTCACGAATTGCCATCCCACGTTTTTCAAGGGAGCGCCGAAAATTGCTAAATGATTCACTAACACTTTCAGAAAAAAATAAAAAGGGAAGGCAGGCGGTTGCCTGCCGTTTAGTTCAGTGGCTTAACTGCCGTACACTTCAAACTCCCAAAGCGAGTAGCCCCACTGAGTTCCTCTTTCAGTTCCATACATCCGCACGTAACGACCGCTGCCTGATAAGCCAGTCAAATCGTCAATACCACCATCACCGGTAGTTGTAGAATAGATATCTTCCCAATCGCTTGCATTATTTGACACCTGAATCTTGTATGACTTCCCATAGGCAGTCTCCCAGTTCAGAATGACTTGCACGATATCATAGGTCGAACCCAGGTCTACATAGATCCACTGTGGATCACTAAATTCACTTGACCACCTTGTTGATGTATTTCCATCTACTGCTTTTGGTCCCTCTAGTCCTGACCCCTCTACAGATGAAACTGTTACAGGTTGGTTTAGTGCAAGATTTCCACCCGCACCGCTCACAGATACATTGTTGAGTGTTGCTGTGCAGAGAACTCCATTACTGTGGCTGGTCACTGCCATACCAACATACACATTAGTGGCCATGGTGACCGTAGCGTTTCCAACTTGATTCCAATCCGTACCGTTGGATGACTCATAACCGGTGAAAGTGTTACCACTGCGGACCAGCTTGACCCAGTACGGCGCTGTTACACTACTTCCGGCTGTGTGCGTGCTGCTGCCACCGGTCGATGTACGACGCTGGAAAGCAGTGCCGTTGCCCGGCGTTACAACCATCATAGCGTGCTTGGAACCGCCTGTCAGTGTCTCACGAATCATCACGCCAGCCTTGGCCCACTGGTGGGTGTTCTCAAGAGTTGCTACACGTGCATATATCACGCCATCACCACTCAACGTCTGGTACACATAGTGGAAGCTGTCCGAGGTGCCCCAGATGTCGTTGCCGTCACCCTCAACGGTAAATGTGCCGGCCGAGTAGCTGGCACTGCCCGCAGCACCAGGGGTACCAACATCCGTATTCTGCCACGGCGAAGGTAGCTCGGCTCCAGCCTCAGTAGTTGCGTTCGCCTCGTTAGACGGGTCCGACTCGTTGCTGCTTGTGTCGACGGCGGTTACTTTGTAGTAGTAGGTGGTGTTATCGTCGAGACCCGTGTCCGAGTAAGCATTCTCGGTCGTATCATCCACGAACGTGCTGTTATCGCAATTGAAGCTGCTCGTCTTGCTCCGGTAGACATTGTAATGGTCTAGGTCGTTCTCGGTGTTGTTGTTCCAGTCAAGGTCGATCTCCGACGAACTCACAGTCGTAGCCGTGAGGCCGGTCGGGGCCGCCGGGGGTATATTATCCTCTCCCGAGTAGACAATCTCGACGTAATTAATGTTGAACAAGTCGGTATCCATCGCGATCCGCATTATCTCGTGACTCCAAGACAGACTCACATCGTTGACCGTCACCGTCGTCCAGTTCTGCCAGCCGCCCGTGTTCGGCACGCTTATCGATCCGGTCAAGTCTTCACCGTTGAACTCGATGTGGAAGCTCCTGCCGCTGTGAATTGAGGCAACCCGTACTTTGATGTCAAAAATAGCAGAGACGGGCATGTCAACGGTGTACTCCAGCCATTCACCGGTTGCAATCCAGCCGACGTTATAGCCACCGCCAGTATCGCTGCAAGACTGGATGTCCACGTCCTCGCTGCGGTACGCTTCGCCGCTATTGCCGGCATCCGCGTCGTGGTAAGCCACGTTCTCGCCGCCAGTGTCATAATCCTCGGCCTCGATCTTGCCGGGAATCGCCCATGGAATCCCGCCGTACGGAGCCTGACCTGACCATTCTGTCGTGAAGCTGTGCTCTGAGCTTTCGGCGGTGTTGCTGCTCGAGTCCGTGCTGCTCACGACGTAGTAGTAAGTCGTGTTGTCCATCAGACCTGTGAGTCCGAGGCTGTGTGACTTTACAAGAGCGGAGTCGTACTCGTTGTCCGTGTAATTCTCTGACGACATGCCGTACTTGACCAAACTGTCCGAGATTTCATCCGTGTCCCATGTGATGGTCGCTGAATCAGTCGTGATGGATGATGAGGCGACATTCTCTATGACTGGTGGCGTTGTATCCGGTGGCGCAGTGGTGAACGTGTAGTACGATCCGTTGTTGTCGTCGGTTGCAGTGTTTGAACTCGCGTCCGTCGATTTCACTTCATAATAATACGTTGTGGATGCGGAAAGGTTCGTTAGCGTTATCGAGTGGCTCATGACCATCGTGTCATCTGATTCCG
>JGI2171J19970_10001979_pt1 | contig 11305 bp, 9 predicted proteins | sample DeeMarSWOR324_28_FD_19970 | JGI IMG/M metagenome (IMG submission 19970) | reverse complement strand
ACCATTTTCACCTTCGGGCGCTTGTAGCTCAGATGGATAGAGCGCAGCCCTGCGGAGGCTGAGGCCGTGGGTTCGAGACCCGCCAAGCGCACCATTGTTAATGGGCTCCCGAAAAGTCTTCGACTTTTTGGGTAATGAAGGGCGGTTAGCTCAGTTGGTTAGAGCATCTGCTTTACACGCAGGGGGTCAGAGGTTCGAGTCCTCTACCGCCCACCACCACCCATCCCCTCCAGGACTCGTCCCTTTCCGCCTTTACCCACCACCCCACTAGGGATGCGAGTCTTGTACCGCCCACCACTCCACTCCTCCCAGACTCGCACATCTACCCCTTCACCCCTTGCTCCACCGATGGTCGAGTCCTCTACAATAATAGGCAGCTAGATTTGTTGGACTTCCCCGGTGGCCTTGTTCTTCCAATATCCTCTTTGTTGAAGCGGCCAGTTGAGGGCGATAGCCCCAGGACGGGGACAATCATTCACACAGCAGCCGCCATACCAGCATTCATCAGGATGTAATATGATAGGTGGTTTGCCTTTCTCTGGATTGGGTATAAACACGTCTATCTGGCAGACTTCTACACAAGTGTTGCAGCCGTTGCAGATATCAGGATTAAAAATCACCGGAGCATTCGGTGTAATAACATTGGGCATGGCACTTAGTTTTTCCTTAGTCATCTCTTCCTCCAAAAACCGGCTCGTTTAGAAGGCATGGTTTCGATTTTGAGGCTATCATTTTCCCTTATATAAGCCGGTATAGTCTTTATTGTGGGCTTCATACTGATTCTTCATGTTACCCCAAAAGGCCAGCGGCAATTCTCCGGTTTTGACCTTGCCGTTTTCCAGTTTAATGGTAAGATACTTCCTCCACTCCGGCGGGTCCAAAGTCGGGTAGTCTATCCTCTGGAAATTCAGCGGGGCACTACTGGCCTTGCGCGCCAGCGAAGCGTGGATGATGATTTGGGCGTAAGTTAAAAGGCTGAGGTCTTCCAGACTGCGCATCAGCTTATGCGGGTCCAAGGCAAACAGTAAAGGCACCGATTCCTCCTCGATTTTTTGCAGGGTACCCAGACCCATATTCAGAAGACGCTCGGTTTTAAACTCGCTGCAATAGTATTGCATGGCTCGGGCAATACCGGCATGCAGCTCTTTCCACTCCATGCCGCGGCTGCGCTTAACCGGGGCATAAACCCGGGCTTTCTCGAGGGCGACCTGTTCCCGTGATATTTTTGGTGCACCGACCTGCCGGGAATAAGCGGCGGCTTTTCGGCCGGCATACCTGCCGGTGGCCGCCGCATAACTGTGGTCCTCGGGGGCAAACATCTGCGTTCCGGCGGCATACAGCCCCTCTAGAGTGGTTTTCAAGTCCCAGTCGACTAACAGACCACCGCCGTAACTGGCCTCCCGCCATTGCGGTAAACTGCTGCCTTCAATAAACCGGTAATTCTGGAGTAAGTCCCGGCTGGGGTCATAGCCAGCATTGTTGAAGGTTTTGATAATAATTTTGGTGGTGGATTCCTCTCCCAGCATCAGATTCCAGGTAGCCCTTCTTTCTACATCTGGCATGGCCGGGAAATCACCGTAGAACGGTAGCTCGTATTCACCTTTAAGTATCTTCTCCCGGACAGCTTGCTCAACTTCGGGGGTGGGGACCATATACCCTGCGTCAACCCAGCCCTGTATCGGGAAAGGCACTCTTTTACCGTTGGCATCTACGATGGGGACATTCTCATAACTGGCGTCACCGGCCCCGGTATACCACTTATGCTTATAGCCGGTAGCAATACGCAGGATTCCGGTACTCTCCATCGTGGTCAGTTCAGCCCCGGCTTTCCAGGCCATGACGGTGCCGTCGCCGGAAATGGTTCGGGACATCATGTTGCAATACCCACCTAATTCCGTACTTATCACCCACATCGACCCGGCTCCGGAGGTGGCGAGTATGGCCGATTTAGATTTAAAAATCATGAATTCGCCGGTGCGGCTGTTGAGGCCAGTGGCCCCGACTACCCGGGCGCCTTGGACTCCGTTCTCGGTCAGCAGACTGGTCATCATCACACGGTCGAAGATTTTGACCCCTAGGCGCTGACATTCCCTTTTTAATACGGGTTTAAAAGTGGACCCCCAGACCCGTATTACCACGTTGTTCCTTTTCTGTTCCGGGTTACTGGTAAAAGTTTTCCCCTTTGTTGTTTCATCCACGGGAATATAACTATGTATCCGGCCATAGCGCGGGGAAATCATGAATTTGGTCTTCTCATCCCGGCCCTGGGCACCCACGTATTCATCACCGCTATCCCTGATTTTACCCCCCATCTGTTCCAGTTCGAGCAGGGTGTCATAGTTTTCGCGGCACTGTATCTGGATACCGATGCCATTGCAGTATGGTCGCTCGGCCATGTGCTCTGCCCATTCGTCCGGGTCCACGTTGGATAGGGGGTTGGCCGGAACATCACACCAGTGATCGCATCCCGGGCCCCCGGCCCCACTCCTGACGGTATCTCCTTTTTCCACGAGGACAACGTTTAAGCCCTGTCTGGCAGCACTCAGGGCCGCCCAGCAACCGGCGATACCGCCTCCAATCACCAGGACATCGGCATCTATTTCTTGCTCCTGGTCGAAGCGGATAGGATACGGCCAATCCGGTGCCTGACCTTGCTCCTTAAAATAATCATGCCATGTACCCATTTGTCTATCCTCCTTATTAAAGAGTCGAGTTAATAGTACCAGTCGGCGACTGGTTGATCACTTTTTTAAAGGTACGTTAAACCCTGATGCAGGCTACCTCGTGGTCACCACCGACATCGCGCAGTGGTGGTACCACCTGGCTGCACTCCGGTGTGGCCATGAAGCAGCGAGGGTGGAAACTACAGCCGGACGGCGGGTTCAATGGGGTGGGTACCTCTCCCTTCAGGATAATGCGCTCACGCTTTTCCTCGACAAAGGGGTCAGCTATTGGCACTGCCGAAAGCAGCGCTTTGGTGTAGGGATGCAGGGGGTTCTCATACAGCTCTCTTGACCTGGTAATTTCCACTATGTGGCCAAGATACATCACCGCTACCCGATCGCTTATATGTCTCACCACCGAAAGGTCATGGGCGATGAAAAGATAGGTCAGCCCCTTTATCCCTTCCTGTAATTCCTCTAGCAGGTTGATTATCTGGGCTTGTATGGAAACATCCAAAGCTGAAATAGGCTCGTCGCAGACTATCAAAGAGGGTTCACAGGCTAGTGCTCTGGCGACACCAATGCGTTGCCTCTGGCCACCACTGAACTCATGGGGGAATCGGCCACTCATGCTGGGGTCCAAGCCAACCAGGCGAAAAAGCTGCTCCACCCTATCATTATATTCAGAGCGGCTGCTAACCCACTGGTGAATCTTTAGCGGCTCACCGACGATACTACCAGCACTCTGGCGGGGGTCTAGCGAGCTGTAAGGGTCCTGAAAGATAAGCGACATGTTGCAGCGGATTCGCCTCATCTTTGACTCCGGTAACGGTGAAATATCCTCCCCTTCAAACAAAATCTGCCCTGCGGTGGGTTGATACAGTCTGAGAACACAGCGCCCGATGGTGGTTTTGCCACAGCCGCTCTCACCTACCAAGCCTAGTGTTTCACCCCTCCTGATCTTAAAGGTGACACCGTCAACGGCTTTGACATCAGCCACCTTTCTCTGCAAGAGGCCCCTGGTGACGGGAAAGTACATTTTCAGCTCTCTGGCTTCTAAGATGGTCTCATCTTGCCGCGGGCTCACTTGTCCTTCACCTCAGTATTAGCATAGCAACTGACGTAGTGCTGGCCATGCAGATTTTTGAGCGGAGGCCAGGGCTCCTTGGAACACCTCCCGACCTTGTAAGAGCACCTGGGCAGAAAGGCGCAGGTGGGGGGCATATTAATCAGATTAGGCGGCAGTCCCTTAATAGGCACCAGCTTCCTCCCCTCCTCCTCATCCAGCCTGGGTATGCATTTGAGAAGTCCTATAGTATAGGGATGGCGCGGCTTGCCGAATATGTCCTTGGTCGTGCCGGCCTCAACAATACGCCCGGCATACATAATATATATCCTCTGGGCATAGCGGGCGACAACGCCCAAATTATGGGTCACGATAACCAGCGAGGTCTGAAGTCGTTCAACCATATCCTTCATCAGTTCTAATAGCTGTGCCTGAGTGGTTACATCCAGGGCTGTGGTTGGCTCATCGGCGATAAGTATCTTCGGGCTGCAGGAAAGCGCCATAGCAATCATCACCCTCTGCCGCATGCCGCCGCTGAACTGATGGGGATAATCATCAATGCGGTTTTGGGCATCGGGTATACCCACCATTCCTAGTAGCTCGATTGCCCTTCCCCTAGCCGCCTTCTTGCTCATCTTTAGGTGTAGCTCCAGCATTTCCGTTAACTGCTGATTGACGGTCAATACCGGGTTAAGCGAGGTCATTGGCTCCTGAAATATCATGGCTATCTTAGCACCACGAACGGAACGCATTTCTGGTCCGTGAGTCTTATATTTGAGTAGGTCCTTGCCCTCGAATATAACTTCACCGCCGACGATTTTACCCGGCGTGGATATTAACTGCATCACCGAAAGCTGGCTGACCGATTTACCACAACCACTCTCCCCCACCAGGCCAATTATTTCTCGCTCGTCGATGTAGTAGGAAATGCCATCAACCGCCTTGACCACACCGCTCTCGGTGTGAAACTGAGTCTTCAGGTTTTCTACTTTCAATAACTCCGCCATGTTTTGTTCCTTATCGCTAGAGCAAGCCTCTAAGCCTAGGGTCGAGGGCATCCCTCAAGCCGTCCCCCACAATATTGAAGGCAAATACCACCAGCGCAATGGCGATACCGGGCGCCAGCCAAAGCACCGGATGGTTGGCTAAATATCTATAGCCATCGTAAACCATGGCTCCCCAGGCCGCGCCTGGTGGATCGATGCCGATGCCCAAGAAGCTGAGCCCGGCTTCGGCCAAGATTAAAGCCCCCAGCTGCATCGTCATCAGCACTATCAGCGGCGGAAAGGCATTGGGCAGGATATGTCCCAACATCACGCGTGTGTTGCTGGAGCCCATAGCCCGTTGGGCCATAATATAATCATTTTCCTTGATGCTCAAGGTCACTCCGTGGGTTACCCTGGCGTATCCAGGTATTATGGCGATGCTCAGGGCGATGATAACGACCCAGATGCCGCTGAAGTAATCTTTTAGCACGGCGGCGAGGAACAGGGCCAATAAAAGCATGGGGAAGCACATAAGTGCGTCCATAGCCCTCATAATGACCATATTAATAATGCCGCCAAAGTATCCGGCAATTATTCCCAGCGGAACACCAATGAAGAAAGAAGTAAAAACCGATATAAAGCCAACCATCAGCGCTGTCCTTGCGCCGTAGATGAGCCGGCTTAGCGTGTCTCTGCCCAGAAGGTCAGTGCCCAGGAGGTGTTTCGTTGACGGTTGAAGCAACGACTCACCCTTGCCAGGCTGATAAGGGTCGTAGGGTACCAGCAACGGGGCAAAGACGGCGGCAATCACCATCAACAATAATATCACCAGCCCGAAGGTAACCAGCTTACGCTCAAAGAATACCCGCCGAAAGCGCCGCCACTCGCTGACACGGACCGGAGCTTCTGAGAAAGCTATTTCGCTGGTATGTTTTTCTACCATATTCTACACTCGCTAGCCATAACGTATCCTGGGGTCAAGCCAGGCATAGGATATATCAACAACCAAATTGACCAACAAGATTATGACGGCAATAATCACAGTAATGGCTTGTACCACTACGTAGTCCTGGCCAAAAATGCTGCTGACCAGCAAACTGCCGACGCCGGGAATGGCAAAAACCCTCTCAATGAGTATCTGACCGCCAAAGAGGATGGCGACACTAACGCCCATCAGGGTAATAACCGGGATGAGGCTGTTTTTCAACATATGCCTCATTACTACCACACGTTCTCTTAGGCCCTTGGACCAGGCGGTGCGGATATAGTCCTGCTGGGTAACCTCAAGCATGCTTGACCGCATCTGGCGCGCGTTAGCCGCCAAACCAAAAATAGCCAGACAAAAGACGGGCATAATCGCCTGCCTGGTGCTCAACCAGAAATCATCTAGTGGCGAGGTGTAGCCCGATATGGGCAGCCAGCCGAGCTTGACGCCAAAAGCGTATATCAGCAATATCCCCAGCAAGAATACGGGTATGGTTAGGCCGACATATGTCAGAGGTGTGACTATTCTATCCAACCATTTGCCCCGCCTCACCGCTGCCACCATCCCCGCCAGGACACCTAAAACGGCACTGACTATAAAGGCGAGCACACCCAGGTGTATGGTTATGGGAAAACGCTCAAGCATGAGCGTGCCCACATCCTCACGGTAAAATATTGAGGTGCCTAAGTCCCCCCGGAAAACGCCCACCACCCAGTTGGCATACTGCACCATTATATGCTTATCTAGACCAAACTCAGCCCGGAGTTCCTCGATCTTTTCCTGGGGCATTTCTTCAAACTCCGCAGTCTGAGCCACGTAAATCAGTACTGGGTCGCCGGGCAGCAACCGCATGACAAAGAAAACAATCAGGGTCACCAGGATAAGAACGACCAATGCTATTAGCAGTCGCCGGATAATATATACTGTCATACTAAACCCCGGTCGGCATTAAGAAATCTTCTCGGTCAGGCACAAGCCAGTATTCAGCCCAGACCTCAAAGATTTGTCTAACTAATCCGTAGGCTAGCTACTAGAAAAGAATTACTTTTTCTTCTTTGCGCCGGGTGATTCACCCCCGGCCCCATTCCAGGGATGAGAATGAATCACCCGGCTTTCTTATTCAGACCGCTTAATGTGATTCCATCCAAGTGTCATACGGGGTCCAGATGACGCCGTGTATCATGAAATAATCGCTGTGAACATAGGGTTGCATCACCGCCACGCTCCAGTCTCTCCAGAGCGGGACAATCATAGCATCCTCACCGGCCTGCACTACTGCTTCCTTTATTTTATCCATGGCCTCAAATGCATCTGAATACTGGGGGCCCAACGCCTCTTCGCATAGAGCCAGGTATTCGGGTGACTTATAGATGCTACCGGTCATGAAGGTCATCGGGTTGGGGCCAAAATGAACGAATACGTCGGTGGCGTCGGGGTTTATTCCAGACGCGGCTAATGCTAGTTCATTCCAGCCTGTTATAAACAGAGAAACAAAGGATCTGCCAGGGTCGGCGATATCCGGTGTAATAATAATGCCTGCCTCACCCAGAGAGGCCTGTATGGCGGCGACAGCATCCCGTCCCAGATCCGTGGCCATTAGCTCGAGCTCGAGTTCACCAAACTCGTAACCCGCATCAGCCAGCAGCTGCTGGGCCATCGCCGGATCATACGGTCGGGGGTCATAACCCTCAACATAACCCGGCCAGGCTGAGGAAGCCATCTGATGAAGGGCTTCCCACTCGCCATATCCCAGCAAATCCGCTATGGCCGGGCGGTCAATGGCATACTCTATTGCCTCGCGTACCTCTTTTATGGCTAGTGGTGAGTCGGGGTTGCTGGAATTAGGCAAGAGTGACCAGAACATGCCAGACAAGCCAGTCCCCCAATTTACCGTAAGCCCCATTGCCTCTAAGTCAAGAATACTTTGTACGTCTTGCGCGTATACCCACATATCCGCCTCTCCCGCCTCCATCGTGGCCGCACATGTCACGGGGTCTGGAATGTAACGGGCTTCGATACCATCGAGATAGGGCATGCCTTCCCGCCAGTAGTTATCATTCTTATCGTATGTGAGGGAAACATCTCGTTGAAAATCAACAACTTGGAAGGAGCCTGTCCCTACTGAGTTTGAGCGAGCCCAATCTACGCGCTCTTCAAGAGTGGCGCCGGCATTTTCAAATGCTGTCGGCGAAATCATCATGACCCACCCATATTGTTCGATCATGTACCAGGTGTAGTAAGTAAGATTCATCTTGAAAATGTACTCATCAGCAACTTCAAGGGACTCTATGAACCCACCATAGGGTAACCTGCCCCCATCCAATGCCAGCTGGAAGTTCCATCGGCATGCCTCGGCATTCCAGGGTGTCCCGTCATGGAAGGTAACGCCTTCCCTCAGGTGCCAGGTGATGGTCAGGTTATCCGGGTCGCTTACCCAGGACTCAGCTAACACTGGGATTTGCCTCCCTGTTTCATCCCATTCGCATAGTCTTTCTAAGGCGGGCAGGGCGTATATGCTGTCAGTAGGGGTGAATTCCGGTGGATATCCTACATTCGCTGGGAAGGTACTCCCAACGACTTTCATGATGCCGCCGTATACCGGTCCTTCATCCTCATCTCCATCGGCCGGTGGTGTTACTCCATCTCCATCGGCTGGTGGTGGTACTTCATCTTCGCAGGCAGCACACAAGGGCACTGCTATCAGGGCTAACACTAACAAAAAAATAAGTAACTTATTCATTGTTAAAAATGCCTCCTTTGTAAATTCTCCAGAAACTATTTAACCCCTACCTGAACCATTTTTTTTGCCTCCTTTCTTTAAGTGAGGTTTTTTATTTTTGAAGTTATTCCGTTCTGGCAACTGCAATTATACTATCAAAACTACGCTTGTCAATACTCCAGACAGAAGGCGATAGGTGGCAAGTTTGGTGCTTGTCAAAAGTAGAAAAATAGAGCGGGCTCACCTGCCATAAAACCGCCACTAAAACGGAGGTGAGCCCACATTGGTTAACCGAAAAAATTAGAGCTGGCTATATTGGAAGACAGCCCCTCTTTATCTAATAGGTGCCATATTCTTTGGCGGCGGCCATCATAGCGCGCAGATTATCCGGATTACACTTATCAACAGATGCCCCGCCGGTTAAGATATAACCGCCACCTTTGCCACAAACCTCGATCAGTTGGCGGCAGCGTTCCTTAACAGCCTGGGGTGTACCGGTACATACCAGCGAGGCAGGTACATTCCCGGCGATACAGGCGACTTCACCGAGGACTTCTTTGGCTCGGGCCATATCCGTCTGGTCAAAGTGCCACACCACCGCGCCCCTAGGCAAATCTTGGATAACCTCCAAACGCCTGTTATAGCTTCCCTCGGCGAATAACATGGGCAAGAGTCCCTCATCAACCAAGCCTAAAATAACCTTTTTCAAGGTGGGCCAGTAGAAGGTCTCGTACTGCTCGTCGGACATAAAGGAATCATCACCTTTATGCAACGGCATAAATATTACCGGACCTCCAGAGATATCGGCGGCCAACACTGCCCCCTCGATATCCATGGGTATTACTTTTTCCATGGCTTCTAGCAGCTTGTCCGGCTGCCGGTACATATCCATGACTATCCCCCGGGTCCCTCTTAGTGTATCGGCAAAGGCGTCAAAGGGTGCATGGGCCATGCCACCCCGCATAGACGGGAACCCCTCTGCCGTTACCCTCTGGTCACAGTCGTAAACAACCTGCCACCATTTTCCCAGTTCTTTACCAGCAGACGCAATGGCTTGAAAAGCTGCCTGGATATCCGGCATTATGCACGATAATAAAAAGTTGGTCGGCATCCCCAATGCGTGGGTGAAGGGAGAAAGCCTCTGGAAAGGCTCTAGGGCTCCGAGTGTGCGGGGCAGATAAAATCTAAGGCAAAAATCGGACGGGTCGTTAAGGAAGACGTCGTATTCGTCCGCCTTCATATACTCGCCTTCAACAAACTGATGAAATCGGGCATCAGCCGGAAGACCATGGCCCGGCCATTTCGATATTCTGTTGTCAACTATCTCACTTACCCTGCCGGGAATGACCAGACCGGGACCGCCAAACATGTCCATATCGTCAAAATCCTGCATGAACTTCAGCCACGCCCGGCGGAGTTCGTCATAGTCGTACATGGCCGTCCGGAGTGTTATCCCGGCATAATAAGTCGGGAAATAGCCTACGGGCAGATTAACCGGTACCCGGTCGGGCTCCCTCAGCTGGATAGCGTCGATTATCCTGGTTAATCTTGTCTTGTAGGCTTTTTCGGCTTCGGGGCTGGAGAACTTCACATCAGGCGAAAGCCACCTCTTGAATCGCTCTTCCCGTTTTTTCTCCGGGGATAATTCGGCCCATTTCTTCTCTACTGTCAATTGGCTTCTACCCCTCCTTTCCTAGCGATATTGCCACCCCGTAGGCATTGGCTGGTTCCTTAGGCTGTCAGCCAACCGGCGGCCTGGTATTGGGAGGTGGGGGATTTTTCATTCCAATGCGGAAGTATTCACCGGTCTCCTTGCGCTTCCAGCCTGCTCTTTGATTTAAGGGATGCTCCATTCTAATGGCTCCCGGTACAGGGCAGTGGGCAACACAACAACCACCAAACCAGCATTCATCAGGATACATTACTATGGGCGGCTTGCCTTTCTCCGGATTGGGTAACAGAACATCTGACCGGCACACATTCACACATTCATTGCAGCCACTGCAGAGCTCGGGATTAATAAATACTGCCTGGTTTGGCGTCACTGGATTAGGTACCATATAGGCTTTATTATACATAATCACTTACTCCCTTTAATGTGATAGTTATAGCCCCTTAAGCTTTTTAAAGACCGCAATGCTTCTGGTAATTTTCTTCATAGTTGGCAGCATTAGGTGGCAGGAGCCAGTGATTGATAGGCAGCTCTCCCGCCTTGACATTCCCGTTCTCCAGCCTGATGGTGACGAACTTGTTCCACTCCGGTGGGTCCATTTCGGGGTAATCCAGCCTCTTGAATTCTAGGGGCAGGCTGCTCGCCTTCCGGGCTAAAGAGGCATGCATTATGATTTCCCCCACGGTAATATGTGTCAGGCATTCCAGCGTACGTTCTAACTCGTGCGGGTTTCTGGCGTAAGCCGTTGCCGCCTCACTCTCTCTAATATCGTTGAACCATCTCAGGCCCGTTTTCAGCGTTTCCTCACTCTTATATTCGCCACAATAGTCCTGCATAATTCGGCATAGCCCAGCCCGTAACTCCTTCCACCCCGTTCCATCCTTTCGCCTTACCGGGGCATAGACACGGGCCTTCTCCTCATCCACCTGCTTCCTTTCAATGACGGGCTCTCTGGCTGTTTGCGCATAGTTAGCTGCCTTTCTAGCCGCATATCTTCCAGAGCAGGCGGCTACAGAGTGGTCTCCACCGGAGTATGTTGTCATTCCCGCCACGTATAAACCCTCAAGACTGGTCTTGAGGTCCCAGTCAAAGACCAGTCCACCGCCAGCAGCAAATCCTCCCGTTCGCCACTGCCGCGGCCCATATGCCCCCCACCAGGCGCTGAAGACATAATTTTCGGGGGGCATAATATTTGCCTGGAGCATATCCTTGTC
>JGI2171J19970_10001977_pt1 | contig 11315 bp, 12 predicted proteins | sample DeeMarSWOR324_28_FD_19970 | JGI IMG/M metagenome (IMG submission 19970) | reverse complement strand
AAGGACAATATCATGTCCTGTTTACGGAAAGGAGTGAAGAGGTAGATTTCCACAAAGGGCAAGTCTGCTTTCCCGGGGGAAGACGAGAATTGTCTGATTCCAGCCTCCTCCAAACTGCCATCAGAGAAGCTGAAGAAGAGATAGGTTTAAGAGCTAATGATGTTGAAATCTTAGGGGAGCTTGATGATATGATAACCCTTACCAGTAATTATGTTATTTCGCCTTTTGTTGCCTTCATACCTCACCCTTACTCTTTCAGGGCCGATAGTAGAGAAATCAAGGAAATTTTTCCCGTTCCGCTGTCATTTTTAATGGATGAGACCAATTTCAAGCAAGATTCTTACGAATATGAATACGAGGGGCATATCATCTGGGGGGCTACCGCCAGGATTTTAAAACAGTTCATCGATTTGTTAAAGTCTGAGAGCGGGGCTCGATAGTTGTCATTTCTTCTCTTTAGCCTTGACTTTAATTGCTTTGGGTTTTACTTCTTCAACTTTGGGTATGGTGAGAGTTAGAACGCCATCTTCCATTGTTGCCTCAGCCTTGTCTGTCTTAAGCCCGCTGGGAAGGACCACGCTCCGAGAAAAAGTGCCATAGCGTCTCTCTTGATACAGGTAATCCTCTTTCTTGATTTCCTGTTCCGCTTTGTGCTCTCCCTTAATGATCAGGGTTTCGCCAGTGATGTCAATGCTGACATCCTCCGGCTTCACCCCGGGCAAAGCTGCCTTAACCACGACTTCGCTGGGTGTCTGGTAGATATCTAGGGCTGGTGCAGCTACTTCAACAAGGGCTTCTAGAGCACGAGAGGGGCGAACAAAGCTGTCCTCAAACAACCTGTCCATTGCCTGTCTCAGGCTCATAAGTTCGGTAAAGGGATGCCATCTCTCTATAGCCATTTGCATTTCCTCCTTTCCTCTTAATTATTTTGCTGAGTCCCACTCTCAGTTCAGTTAATATTATAGGAAAGTTTAATAAATTTGTCAACTTTCTTTAAATTCTATTAAGTATATTTGACAAAAAAAGTAAACAACTTTATAATTAAAAGAAAATTACTAGAGAAGAGAGATGGCAGGCAAGGACTATTATCAGATTCTAGGTGTAAGTAGGACTGCTTCGGAAAAGGAAATCAAGCAGGCCTACCGAAGTTTGGCTCGCAAGCACCATCCCGACCTCAACCCTGGTGACAAGTCGTCCGAGGCTAAATTCAAGGAGATAAATGCGGCTTATGAAGTCCTCTCTAATCCGGAAAAGCGGAAGAAGTATGACCAGTTTGGTGACCAATGGGAATATGCTGAACAATTTGCTAAATCTGAGGGACAAAGGAGAGTTAGGTGGGATTTTGGAAAAGGCGGCACAACTTTCGAGTATGGTGACCTGGGTGGATTTGGAGACATTTTTTCAAGCTTATTCGGCGATTCTGGTATAGGCTCAAGAATGAAACGTGGGCCACGACCGGGTCAGGATATAGAGTCCTCCATCGAAGTAACACTTGAAGAGGCTTACCATGGTTCTACGCGTGTTATACAGCTTCAGACCGAGGAGCCCTGTACAGCTTGTGGTGGCACAGGTAGAGTAGGTAATCGGGTCTGTACCATTTGTAATGGTGCTGGTGGGAAAGTAATTCCCAAGCGATTGGAAGTTAAAATTCCGACCGGAGTTAGAGATGGCTCGAGGATTCGCATAGCCGGGGAAGGCGGGCCTGGTCTTGCCGGTGGCAAGAAGGGCGACCTTTATCTCGTAGCTAAGATTCTGCCCCATAAGCTGTTTGAGCGGAAAGGGGATGACCTCTACACTGAAGTCTCAGTGCCTTTGGCAACCGTTATGCTGGGTGGCGAGGTCAGATTGCCCGCTTTGGATGGCAATATATCTCTTAAAATTCCACCGGAGACTCAGAACGGCAAGGTTTTTCGCCTGGCAGGGAAGGGCATGCCCCAGCTAAGTAATAACAAGTACGGTAATATGTTTGCCAAGGTAAAGGTGGTTCTGCCAACTAACTTGAACGAGGAAGAAAAGAAACTATTTAAGAAATTGCAGTCATTACGACCCATACCAAGCGAGGTGCCACAATGATGGACTGGGAATCAAGACCAAGATATGTAATAAGCGTAGCCGCCAGAATGATAGGAATAGAGGCTCATACATTGCGGTATTACGAGAGGTTGGGGCTGGTTCAGCCAGAGAGGTCGAGCGGCAATATTCGTCTGTATTCGGAAGAAGATATTGATCGGTTGCGCTATATTAAAGCTCTAATGAGCGATTGTGGCGTTAATTTGGCTGGGGTGGAGGTGGCGTTAAAGTTAGTGCAAAGGATGAAAGAGATGCAGCAGCAACTTGAAGAAATGGAGAGGAAGATTAGTAAAGTTGCTGAAGCTGAAATAGAAGACATAATAGAGGACATAATAGAAGATGCAGAATGGAAGGAGGTATAGAAAGTTGAAACCAGAAAGATTTACTGAACAGGCACAGGAGGTTTTAGCAGCCTCACAGGAGCTAGTTCGTCGCTATCGCCATAACCAATGGGATGTAGAGCATATTCTATTGGCTCTACTGGAACAGGAAAAGGGAATAACCGGGGACATATTACAGATGCTGGGTGTAGATATCGAAACGGTAAAGCAGCGGGTAGGAGCAACGCTTGAAAGTTTTCCAAAAATAGCTTACGAAGCAACGCAAATTTATGCTACTCCGCGGATTTCTGCTCTTCTCGAAAATGCTAATAAGGAGGCTGATAGGCTCAAAGACGAATTTGTCAGCACCGAGCATTTGCTCATTGCTATTGCTGGAGAAACCAGGGGCGAAGCCGCAACAATTTTGGCTGAATCTGGAGTTAACCAGGAAAAGATTTATCAAGCCTTGCAGAAAATTCGTGGCGGACATCGAGTTACCGACCGTCAAGCAGAAAGTAAATACCGCTCCCTGGAAAAATACGGGCATGACCTCACCGAATTAGCTCGTCAGGGCAAACTTGACCCCGTGATTGGACGCGAAAACGAAATAAAACGTGTAGTACAAATACTTTCCCGGCGCACCAAGAACAATCCAGTGATTATTGGCGATGCCGGCGTGGGTAAGACGGCTATCGCTGAAGGATTAGCTCAGAAGATTGCTGCTGAAGATGTTCCCGATTCTTTGAAAGGGAAAAAGGTAGTGGCTTTGGACATGGGAGCACTGGTAGCGGGTAGTAAATTCCGCGGGGAATTTGAAGAAAGGTTGAAGGCAGTTTTAGATGAAGTTCGGCAGGCAGCCGGAGAGGTCATTATGTTCATTGACGAGCTTCACACTGTGGTAGGAGCTGGGGCTGCCGAAGGAGCAATTGACGCCAGTAATATGCTAAAGCCAGCACTGGCTCGTGGTGAGATTCAATGTATCGGGGCTACTACACTAGACGAGTATAGGAAGCGTATTGAGAAAGACAAAGCTTTGGAGAGACGTTTCAGCCCTGTTTATCTCGATGAACCCAGCGTGGAAGCCACCATAGAGATGCTGAGGGGACTTCGTCCCCGATATGAGGCACATCACAAAATAAAGATCGAGGATTCTGCTCTGGTAGCTGCTGCTAAACTGAGCCAGAGATACATATCCGATAGATTCTTGCCTGACAAGGCAATTGACTTGATCGATGAGGCAGCCAGCAAACTACGTCTTGATATGGAAAGTGCCCCCCAGGAAGTTAAAACACTGGACCGGAAGATGCAACACCTGCGTGATGAAGAGGAGGCGGCTTTACAACGAGGAGACTACCAGAAAGCCGCTGAGTTGAAGGCGGAAAGGTTGCACTTGGAGCAAGAGTACGATAAGGCCAAACTAGAGTGGCAGAAGGATAAGAAAATTGACAGTGTAGTGGATGAGGAAGATATTGCCGGACTGGTTGCCCAGTGGACGGGAATACCCGTTTCGCGGATGATGGAAACAGAAACTGACAAATTGGTTCACATGGAGGAAAGAATTCATCAGAGAATAGTGGACCAGGAAGAGGCAGTGACTGCCGTCTCCGAGGCCATCAAGCGAAGCCGAGCCGGGCTCAAGGACCCCAAACGCCCCATTGGCAGCTTCGTCTTCCTCGGTCCTACCGGAGTGGGAAAGACCGAGCTGGCTCGCGCTTTAGCTGAGTTCCTCTTCGACGACGAAGAAGCTATGGTAAGACTGGATATGTCGGAATATATGGAAAAGCATACCGTATCCCGTCTTATCGGGTCACCGCCGGGATATGTGGGGTATGAAGAAGGAGGCCAGTTGACCGAGGCGGTGCACCGTCGTCCTTACCGGGTCATCCTGTTCGACGAAGTGGAAAAGGCTCATCCCAACGTCCTTAGTATATTATTGCAGTTGTTGGAGGACGGCAGGCTTACCGATGGACATGGCCGGACTGTGGACTTCAAAAACACAGTGGTAATCATGACCAGTAACTTAGGCAGCAGAGAATTCCAGCGTGGAAGTATAGGTTTTCTCCGTAAAGAGGAAGGCGACGAAGAGAAAATGAAGACCGATATGGAAAGCGCCCTAAAGAAAAACTTACTTCCCGAGCTACTTAACCGGATAGATGATGTCATCACGTTCCACCCTCTAACTAAAGAGCACTTGAAGAGCATCGTTGACCTGCTCGTCCGCGAGGTAGAGCGTAGGTTGGCTGAGCGGGAGATTAAGCTTGAAGTCAATGATGAGGCTAAAGCTTGGTTAGCTCAGATGGGCTATGATCCTGTATATGGAGCCCGTCCTTTACGGCGGGCTATTCAAAGGCATGTAGAAAATCCCATATCGACAAAGATATTGCAGGGCGAGTTCAAAGAAGGAGATACCATAGCTATTGGCTTGGAGGAAGATAACCTGAGCTTCGTTGCTTTGGAAACTGCTAAGGCAAAAAAGAAAACAAAACGTGAGTAAAATCCGATTTAATCGGAGTTTACTCACTCCCTCCAGAGTCTTTTTCCCTTGCCGCCTGAGCCCTCAGCTTCTTATCATCCCCTTTGACGCCTGTGAATAAAGCTGGTAAGCTAAGGAACTCAAAGGAGCTCCGAAAATGCCCGCTAAAGTGGATATGGACAAAATCGTTTCTCTGTGTAAGCGGAGGGGGCTTATTTTTCCCAGCAGCGAAATATATGGCGGTTTAGCTAGCTGCTGGGATTATGGTCCTATGGGGGTGGAGCTTAAGCGCAATGTTAGAGACGCCTGGTGGAAGGCAATAGTCCATGAGCGGGATGATGTAGTAGGTCTGGACACATCGATAATGATGCACCCGGGAGTCTGGGCAGCCAGCGGCCACATTGATAGCTTCACAGACCCCCTGGTGGAGTGCAAATCTTGTCACCTGAGGTGGCGTGCTGATGCAGTAGAGGGCAAGAGATGCCCCAAGTGTGGTGGTGAGTTAACCGAGCCTCGCATGTTCAACCTGATGTTTAAAACTTCTATGGGTCCTGTGGAGGAAGAGGCAAGCACAGTTTACCTCCGCCCCGAAACTGCCCAGGGTATATTTGTTAACTTTGATAATGTAATCACCACTTCCCGAAAGAAGTTGCCTTTGGGCATCGCCCAGATAGGCAAATCTTTCCGTAATGAAATCACCCCCGGCAACTTCGTATTCAGGACCAGGGAGTTTGAGCACATGGAGCTGGAGTACTTCGTCAAGCCCGGCACTGATGAAAAGTGGCTTGATTACTGGGTCAAGGAGAGGTTTGACTGGTATGTCAGACTGGGTATCAGGAAGGAAAATCTTCGCCTGCGCCAGCACGGCAAAGATGAACTGGCTCACTACGCCCGGGACTGCTATGACATCGAGTATCTCTTCCCTATGGGCTGGTCGGAGCTGGAGGGTATAGCCAACAGGGGCGATTTTGACCTTATTCAACATGCCAAATGTAGCGGCAGAGAGCTCATTTATTATGATGCTGAGGCTGGCGAAAAGTATATCCCCTACGTTATTGAGCCTTCGGCTGGCGTTGACCGCTCCGTCCTGGCTTTCCTCATTGATGCCTATGATGAAGAGGAAGTCGAAGGAGAAAAGAGAACACTTCTCCACCTGCACCGCGGTCTGGCTCCTGTTAAGGTAGCTGTTTTGCCCTTAAGCAGGAATGAAAAATTAACCCCTCTGGCTAAAGAGGTTTTCAACAAACTTTGTACGAATTTCGTGACTGATTACGATGATTCGCAAAGCATAGGGCGGAGGTACAGGCGTCAGGATGAAATCGGCACCCCGTTCTGCGTTACCATAGATTTTGAGTCTTTAGAGGACAAGCAGGTCACCATTCGGGAGAGGGACAGCCTGGCGCAAATTCGGGTGCCCATGGAGGAGCTAGGGAAAATCTTAGAAGCCAAACTCGAAGGAGAGGCTTTCGACGCCTCACCGCTATGGGCCACCAGAGAGAAGTAAGAATTCTGCACTTTGCTCTGCCTCGTCATAAAATGCATATCCATAGAATTAAGTATTGAAAATGGGCATAAAATATAGATGTTAGCAATCCTCAATGGATAAGAGAGAATCAGTTTTACGAAAAATCCAACGTATCGCCATCGCTTCATTTGAAAATGCTATGCGTCTGCATGAAGATGCCGTCCTTTTGTTTAATAGAGGTCGTATACCCTCTGCCTTGATGATGTCTGCTTTATCAATGGAAGAAATCGGTAAGTATTTCATGTTTGAGGATGTTTGGTGGCATAACAGAATAGAAGGTATTTGGTCAATAGAAGATATGCAGCAGTTTCTTCGTAGTGGATACTCACATACGTCAAAACAGAGATGGTTTGCAGGTCATGTTGACAGCCCATTTGTATCGAAGCAGTTAATTAGAATTCTACAAACAGGTGAGCTAGAAAATATCAAACAAAAGGCAACTTATGTCGGCATGCCTCGCAAAGGCAAAAACATCAATTTTGATAAGCGTCTCACCTCTCCTAGGCAAACCTCAAGACATCGTACAGAAGATTTCATCACGATGGTAAATGATTACGTCATTGAACTTGCCGTCGGTATTCGTAAAGGATTCTACAGCCTTGATATTTATGAGATTGATGATTGGCTTGCAGAGCCAGATACCGAACGCCATTTTCTTGAGCTTTGGCCTTTGATGCGGGAGGCAACGAAGAAGCGTCTTGAAAGAATGCGTAAACACGATGATATTGAAAGGTAATGCAATTAAGGGAATATCATGCATATCTCTTGATGTAATTGAGAAGGCAGCATAATCTCTAGAATTAAGCATAGCATCACCCGAAATCAAGAGCATCTTTCTTTCGCTCGTCGCAGGGTCGTTATGCCCGCCATTATGAGTAGAGAAAAAGAGAGGAAGAATGAACCAAATTAACATTCAACTTCACAAAACTGAAATCGGTGAACTACTACTAGGTTCTTTCGGCAGCAAGCTCTGTCTGCTCGGATTCAAAAGCAAGGAGACGAGGAGAGCAGTTGATGACCAGATCAGGAAGAAACTGGATGCCAAGTTTGTCAAGCAAAATGATGAAGTCTTGGAGAAAACGAAAAAACAACTTGATGAGTATCTCGATGGTAATAGAAAAGAGTTTGATATTCCTCTGCTTATGGTGGGGACCGATTTTCAGAGAAGGGTCTGGAAGGCAGTGATGAAGGTTCCTTATGGAGTCACGTCAACATATGGGCAATTAGCAAAGGATATAGGCAGTCCAAAGTCCGTCCGAGCAGTCGGTAATGCTAACAGTGCAAATCCTATCAGCATAATCGTTCCCTGTCATCGCATAATTGGGAGTAACGGAAAGCTTGTTGGATATGGGAGTGGATTGCCTGTTAAGAAACGATTGCTAAAGCTGGAGCAAAAGAATACCGGTTTATGTGATGATTAAAGGTATCAAATTTAAGGACGCGCTATACTTGCCTCTTGATGTAGTTGAGAAGGCGATATAATCTTTGGAATTAAATATGGTGTTCCCTGAAATTATAGGTGTTCGATGTAGGAAGGAGGATAATGATGAAAATACCCATCTACCAGGTTGATGCCTTTACCTCTGAAGTCTTCTCGGGTAATCCGGCTGCTGTTTGCATACTGGATTCGTGGCTCGACGATAACATGCTTCAGTCCATTGCTGCCGAGAATAACTTGTCAGAGACTGCCTTCATCGTTCGTAAGGACGACGGTTTTGATCTCCGATGGTTTACTCCAACAACTGAGGTTGCGCTTTGCGGTCACGCAACACTGGCGAGCGCTTTTGTCCTTTTCGCCTGCCAAGACTGGGCGGAAGAGGAAATCCGTTTCCATACGCGGAAAAGTGGACAACTCTTCGTTGGTAAACGCAACGGTCTTCTTGAGATGGATTTCCCCTCCAGACCTGTCCATAGCCGGATTCCGCCTTCTGGCCTGAAGGAGGCACTTGGTGTGACACCAATCGCAATACTGAGTTCCGTTGAAGATTTACTTGTGGTACTGGAGAGCGAGAGAGTCGTTCGGGAACTTCAGCCCGATTTTTCTGCACTTGAGCGCGTTGAGTATCGTGGCACCATCGTGACATCCAAGGGAAGTCGAAGCGACTTCGTCTCAAGATTTTTCGCCCCCCGACTTGGGATACCGGAGGATCCAGTAACGGGCTCTGCGCATTGTGTGCTGGTTCCATATTGGTCGAACGAACTCCATAAAAAGAATCTGCATGCGTTTCAGATATCAAAGCGCGGTGGTGAGTTGTTCTGTGTCTATGCCGGAGATCGTGTAAAGATTTCTGGTAAGGCAGTACTCTATTTGGAGGGTGTGATAACCATATGAAACTTTAAACAAGCGCGTGCACAGTACGCATAAGAGCGCACCGGTGATGCTTGATGTTTCATATTGCCTCGTCATAAAGTACACGCCTACAGAATGAGTATAGAAAATAAGTATAAAATAGGTGTTGGATAGAGGAGATGATGAAGCCAGTTATTCGCGAATACGAGCCTAGAGACTACGATATATGCCGTGCTCTGTGGGAGGACCTTACGGAGCATCACCGGGAAATATATAACGATCTTAGCATTGGAGGGGACGATCCTGGGCAAGGGTTCGACGCATACATAGCCAATCCAAAACGTCGGGCAAGCTGGGTTGTAGAGATTCAAGGCCAAATCGTGGCTCTGGCAGGGATTGTAGTGGATGGCGAGGAAGGTGAAATCGAGCCCGTTGTTGTCTCATCCGGCTACCGGTCAAGGGGTATCGGCACTATGCTTGTGCGATACGTTGTGGAACAAGCGAGAGGTATGCGTGTTCGCTATATTAGTGTGCGGCCAGTTACCCGGAACAAGAAGGCCATATCGTTCTTCGTCAAGTTAGGTTTCGACTTACTTGGACACGTGCAGCTATTCCAGGATTTCTCGGGTACACCCCGGAGTAAGTGGAAGTCTGGAATTTCGATTCATGGGTATAAACTTGGTTATTAGCGATTAAGGGGACACTAATATCTCTCGATGTAACTGAGAAGGTGATAGCAACCTTGGAAGTAGATATAATACCCTTGAAATGCTGGCTGATTTTTTATTATATGATAAATTAAAGGAGGAAATTATGCCCCATGTTATCGTGAAACTCTATCCGGGAAGATCGGAACAGCAAAAGACTCAGCTTGCCGAAGAAATTGTTAAGGATGTTGTCATCATCGCAAAGTGTGAAGAAAAATCTGTTTCGGTAGCTATTGAGGAAATTAAGCCAGAGGACTGGGCAGACAAGGTCTATAGGCCAGACATCCTTGATAATCAAAAACGACTGTACAAGAAGCCAGGATATAACCCGTTAGGCTAGTACGTAAATCAATCAAACGGACGATTTTGCAACAACCATTGGTCTTGGAGTTAGGCAGTAGTCAATAATAAATAGTAATGGGTGCAAAGATACGTATTTGTACAGAAGAAGATATCCAGATTTTAACAGAGACTATCCGCAGGTCATTTTGGGATGTTGCCGAGCATTTTGGCTTGACCCCAGAGAATGCCCCTAGCCATCCGTCAAATTGCACAGTGGATTGGATTCAAAAGCATATGGAACATGGTGTTAAATATTTCGCCATCGAAAATAAAAACCATTTTGTAGGGTGTGTTGCTCTTGAACAGCCAAATTCGGAGGTATGTTATCTCGAGCGCCTTGCAGTACTTCCCGATCAGAGGAGACGTGGATTTGGGACAGCCCTGGTTTATCATATATCGTCAGAAGCAAAGCTCCTTGGAGTTAATTATGTGAGTATAGGGATCATTGCCGAACAGACGGAATTGAAGAATTGGTATAAGAAACTCGGATTCGTTGAGGGAGAAAGTAAGGAATTTTCGCATTTGCCTTTTCGTGTTACCTTCATGTCATATGATATAAAGAAAAATTGTTAGCAATGTACTCTAGCAAGCATGTAGGAGTGGTGCCGGTTAGACCAACGTTGGACCAAAACATAATGGCTTGAAAGGAATAACGATGAAACGCTCAACATTAGAGTTGCTAGTTTGTCCCAGTTGTAAAACTGAGCTTATACTCCGTGATGAATCAGGTAACACAAGCGTGAATGAGGGGGAGTTGTTCTGCTCGCACTGTGAGAGAAGCTATATCATTAAAAACGGCATTGTGCACTTTATTGATTTACAGGAACTGGAGGGTCTTAACCAGCGTTTCGCTCGATTCTATAATAGATGGTCACGTTTCGAAGCAATTATTGATAGGTTATCGTTTTTGCCTATGGGTGGAGAACGCAAGGCCCGCAAGGAAATTTTACACAGATTGGAACTAAACAATGGACGAGTCCTGGAGGTTTCGATAGGGTCTGGTGGTAATCTTCCATATCTATTTGAGTCTCCAAAAATAGGTGACGTATATGGCCTGGACATCTCAGCGTCGCAGCTGACTAATTGTTGCAAGTTGGTCGCAAGCCGAAGGTGGCCGGTAGACCTTTTTCTGGGGAAGGCAGAAGAGTTGCCTTTTAAATCAGACTCATTTGACTGTGTTTTTCATATAGGTGGTATCAACTTTTTTTCTGAAAAAAAGAAGGCTATTGATGAAATGATCCGTGTTGCCCGACCGGGAACTAGAATAGTCATTGCTGATGAATCGGAACAGGTAGCCCAAAACACGGCTCGTTTCCTCCGTTTATCGCGTTCAACTCAAGGTAATAAAGTGGACACCGCTATTCCTGTTCATCTAGTTCCAGAAACAATGAAAGAGATACTGGTAGACGGTATTTGGAAAGTGCATGGTCAGTATCACGGGTATTGTCTGGAATTCAGAAAGCCGGAATGACGAAATAGTCAAGTTAATTGTACTTGAGCAGCTTAAACTCCGCTACGTCCACTAGGCCTAAATCGGTCAGTCTGAGCTCGGGAATCACGGGCAGGGCCAGGAAGGAAAGGAGGGCAA
>JGI2171J19970_10001973_pt1 | contig 11329 bp, 9 predicted proteins | sample DeeMarSWOR324_28_FD_19970 | JGI IMG/M metagenome (IMG submission 19970) | reverse complement strand
ATCAGGGACTCCATACCCGTCGTCGGCAAAGGGGGTGGAGACGTCGCGGTAAGGATCAACCGCCCGATCGGCCAAGCGACCGAGGACCTGGAGGCCTCCGTGTGGCCCGGTCTGGCGTGCGTCTCGCTGCCGAAGGTCGAGTCGGCTGAGGAGGTCCGGGTCAGGGACGGGATCATCACGGACCTGGAGAGGAGGAGGGGGCTGAGGTCGGGGACGGTGCAGATAGCCGTCGCCGTCGAGACGGCCCTCGGCGTCATAAGGGCCTTCGAGATCGCGTCCGCCAGCCCGAGGGTGGTGATGATCGGGGTCGGCGCCGAGGACCTGACGCAGGAGATGGGCGTCCAGACGACCGGGGAGGGGCAGGAGCTCTGGTACGCCCGGTCGAAGGTCCTGATGGACGCCTACGCCGCGGGCATCCAACCGATGGGGCTCGTCGGCGTCGAGCCCTTCACGTGGAGGGAGCCCGAGAAGGCCTACGACGCGGCCGTCAACTCCCGGAAGCTGGGCTACAAGGGCGCGCAGTCCATCCACCCAGCCCCGATCCCGTACCTCAACGAGGGATTCTCTATACCTGCAGAAGAGGCGGACTACATGAGAAGAGCGCTGGAGGCCTTCGAGGACGGGATAAAGAAGGGGACAGCGTCCGTGAACGTCGACGGGAGGATGATCGACGTCGCCTCGGCGGAGAGATGCAGGAGGATCCTTAAACGGGCGGACGCTATCGCAGACATGGATGGAAGGAAGAACGAGGCTTTGAAAGATCCTGATTCCTTGGAGGAAAAACTCAGGGCCGCAATCGATGCAATTTAGATCACACACAGCTCATGCACGCGCAGAACCTCCTAAAAAAGCGCACACGATTATCTCAAACTGGCGTACATACTGATTGTCGGCGAGCGAGTAGTAGACCCATTTCCCCCGTTTCTCGTGTCCGACGAGGCCGACGCTCTCCAGCTTCTTCACGTGGTACGTCAGGTTTGGCTGGGTCATGTCGAGCGCGGCCGTCAGCTCACAGACGCACATCTCCCTGAACGTGAGCAGGGCAAGGATCTTGAGGCGGCTCTCCTCTGCGAGGGCGTTGAAAAGTCGGGCCCTCCCTTTGAAATCGAAGTGCCTGAGGTACTCGTCCGTGAGCTTTCTGAGCAGTGACTCGTGCTCCTCGGTGTCCTCTGCGTCGCAGAAATGGGTCTCGAGCAGCTCGCTCAGTTCCTCTCTAGCGATGTCCTTCGGCATGTCCAATCCCCGATCCTTCACTCATACGAAAAGATGCATAAACAAATTTATATATGTTTATATGTCCCGGGTTTAGGGAATACAGGGACTGACGGATGTCGGAGACAAAGGCGCATCTCGGGTTCTTCGAGAAGTACCTCGCCGTCTGGGTGGCATTATGCATGGCAGTCGGCCTCCTACTATCCCAATATCTCCCAAGTCTGAGTCAGGCGATCGACAGCTGGCAGGTAAGGGGCATCTCGATACCCATCGGCATCTGCCTGTTCCTGATGATGTACCCCGCGCTCCTGAACCTCCAGCTCAAGGAGCTGAGGAAGCTGGCGAGGGACCCCAAGCCAATCGTCCTTACCCTGTTCTCGAATTGGATCATCGCCCCCCTGGTGGCATTCGCGCTCGCGACCCTCTTCCTGTCCGGTCACGTTCAGCTCATAGTTTCCGTCATACTCCTCGGCTCCAGCCCGTGCACGGCGATGGTGCTCGTGTGGGGGGGCCTCGCGGAGGGGAATCAGGAGCAGAACTTCATCACCACGAGCCTGAACACGGTCACCCTCTTGGTTTTCTACGCCCCGATCGTCTCCCTGCTCACCGGCGTTCAGAACATCGCCATAGACAGGGCTCTGCTCCTCGTCTCCGTGCTGGTTTTCATCGGTGTACCGATAGTCCTCGGATACTTTTCCAGGCGGTACCTCACGCGGGCGAAGGGGGAGCTGTGGTTCCACGGGGTCTACAGGCCCGCCGTCGGCAAGGTCGCCATGCTTGCGCTTCTAACAACGCTGATCGTGCTCTTCTCGCTCAACGGCGATGTTCTGCTGAAGCACCCCGATCTGATGGTGCTGATCTCGGCGCCGCTGCTGGTGGGGTTCTTCATAGTCGTCGGGATAAACCTGTTGGTGACAAGGTTCGTGGGCCTCCAGTACAGGGAGGGGATCATAACCGTTATCATCGGCTCTTCCAGCCACTTTGAGATAGCCATCGCGACGGCGGTGAGCCTCTACGGCCTCGGCTCCCAGGCGGCGCTCGGGACGACCATGGGGCTCTTCTGGGAGGTCCCCGTCATGCTGAGCCTTGTGTACCTCGGCAAGAAGCTCAGGGACAGGGGCTTCTGGAACGCGCGGGAGGAGGCTCCGGAAGTAACGGTATGAGCTCTGAATTCCTGAAGGCGGCCTCCAAAAAAAGTGCGATGTGTGGGTAACGCCAGTTCCGGTAACGCTTATCTTGCCTGATCACGGCTTAGATGACCGTGGGAAGAGTTGAACTCCTGGCTGATCCTTGGCCCCGGGGGGATGGTCGCGGTCGGGGTCCTGTCCGTGGTTTACTGGTTCAGGAGGAGCCACGCGGCCCTCAGGTTCTTCCTGTTCGGCGGCGCGGTCTGGGCCGTCTCAGTGGCGCCAAAGTTCCTGATGGACTACACGGTCACGCCTCAGTTCTCCACATGGCTGCTGGGGTCCTCCCTAGGGATGATGGGGTTCCTCGCCGTCATGGGGCTGTACGTCGGCCTCAGGACCGGGCTCTTCGAGTGCGGGGCCTCCTACGTCGCGTTCGCCAGGACTAGCCTCGGGGGGGCTTCTCCGGACGATGCCACAGCCTTCGGCGTGGGTTTCGGGGCAACGGAGGCGATCATCCTCGCCGTCCCATCGCTTATGCAGATGGTCGCGTTCTTATCCAACCCTGGGCTCTTGGACATGCTCCCCCCGGAGCAGCGGGCATACCTGCTGAGGCAGTTGAGCGCCCCGACATGGGTGGTGCTGGCCCCGATCATGGAGCGGGCTTTCACCCTCCTCGCCCACCTCTTCTCAGCGCTCCTCGTCTACGCGTCAGTGAGGCTGGGGAGGCCGGGCCTATTCATCTGGTCGGTCGCCTACAAGAGCGCTCTGGACGCCGCGGTCCCCTACCTGCAGTGGTACTTGTCCACGTCCACCAACCCGGCCTCAGTCTACCTGGTTGAGGTTTGGGTCGTGTTCTTCGGCGTGGTCGGTCTTCTCGGGAGCATCAGGTTGAGAAGTGAGCTACGGGAATGGGCGCNTGAATAGCCTGGTGAGGTTCAGACTCCCGTTGAGAGGTCTGAAGCCTCCATTCACTACTACTGAGAACCACAGGGGGCAGTTGTGCTTTTGGTCCCCTTGTACGTTCAGAGGATGACGCCGAAAAATATATTAGTTGTAACTATAATATTTTTGGGATGTCATTGTCGTCTGGAACCATGAATAGACAGATCATCTTGATGGCGGCATTGATGGCCTGCTTGGCAGAGCTCGCCGGGGCGGTCATTCAGGTTGGCGTCATGCTCAGTTCTGTGGGAGTCAGCAGCGTGTTCTCCTCCATATCGCTGGGAGGCTCCGACAAGGTGAACTTCGCGCTGTACCTTACCTTTGCGGCCGCCAGTCTCGCGATCGTGGTGTGGGCCGGCTTTATGATTCAGAGGGGTCGTCCACGGCTTGGGGGGTTGATCGCTGGGTCGGGCGTCGTTACCGGCCTGATCGTGATACTCCTTCCCTTCGCCATGGGATATCCTTCGTCGACCATCGGACTGGCTGCGACGGTGCTGGCGGCCGCACTGATATCATTTGTGGCGTACATGGGCTACAGAACCCCTGGCGGGGAAGTCGCGGGGGCGCTCCTGAGCTCAAGAGACATCGCCGTGGTGGCTGTTTTCTCGGCGCTCACGGCGGTCCTCACGGGGTCTACGGGCCTGATGCTCCCCTCGCCTACCGGGGGATATACCCACATAGGTGATACAGTCATCTTCGTGTCCGCCCTCCTCTTCGGATGCAGGGTTGGCGGCCTCGTCGGGATAATCGGGCCGGTGGTGGCGGATCTGCTCGTGGGCTACCCCCGGTGGTTCGTGACTGTTCTCGCCCACGGGTCCCAGGGGTTCATCGCCGGATTGGGACGGAAGAGGAGCACGGTCGTACAGGTCGTCCTGCTCGTGTTCTCCGGCTTCGTCATGGCGACGACCTACTTCTTCGTCAACATCTTCATCAAGGGGTATCCAGTAGCGATCATATCCTACTTGCGCGACCTCTTCGGCCAGGCGCTGGTCTCCATCATCCTGGGCCTCTTTCTCACCAAGGGAGCGGAGAAGACCCTTCCCAGCCTCGTGGGTTAGGCGAGGGGCTGAGCTCCTCTTTTTTAAAAAAACCCGGGTCAGGATTCGAACTCCCATCGAGGGGCCTTAATCACTACGTCCATGTCAGCTGGAAGACCGAGGCTGACTGCCATTCACCTCAAGCAAAAAATGATCTCGACCCCTCAAGAAAGAAATGAAGTCGGAAATGTTTCTAATCGGGGCCGTCTCGGCTTGAACTGTCTTCCCGGGCCACGATCTCCCGGACTCTCCCTATCTTGCCGCCTTCCAGCCTGACCTTTATCCCCCGGGGGTGTTCCTCGGACCTCGTGAGGACGTCCTTCACTATTCCTCGGGTCAGCCTCCCCGTCCGCTGGTCCCTCTTCTGGACTATCAGGACCTCGGTGCCCTTCGCGATGTTGCTCCTGATCCGTCCGTCGGTCTTCATGGTCCAAACATCCGGGCGTACGCCTCCTTATAGACACTTTGGCCCGTGACTCCTCTTGCGTTCTCAAGGACTAACGAGACCCAGCGCCTTGAACTGACTCAGTTGAATCGGCGCAAATTGACAGCTCCTTTAGAGATTTGAGCTCCCGTTGAGGGGTTAAAAGCCCTCCATCCTTGTCCGCTGGACGACCGGGCTCCAACAACCAGATGACAAAGGCCCCGCATCTATATGACACGATCAAGTGAATCATAGGAAAAGAAGAGCGGATCTGGCACGTCGTACTGATAATAAGATCTAAATCATTTTATTGGAATAAATTTTATGGGATAATTTCAAAAAAAGTCAAATTATATCTGAGATAAACCGAACTCGTTGGAAATATGCCCATACCTCCTGGAATGAAGCTCGTTTTAACCCTTGATCAGGCCCATGATGACTCGTGCGTTAAAGCATATAAGCTCGCGCCAGAGAATGGAGTTGGAGGCAGTTGTCCGAGGATAATATCACGGACTTCGCTAGGAAAGCCCTCGTCGATGAGATCTACACCGCATCGATATACCGCAGTCTATCGAGACTCTATGGCGACACTACCCTCTCGAAAGAGCTGGTAGACCTATCGGAGATGGAGAGCGAGCACTCCAGGTTCTGGACGAGCTTCCTAGAGGTGAGGGGCGTCGACACAAGCGGCCTCTCCGTCAACAAGATCAAGGTCTCCCTCCTCACGCTGCTGTACAGGCTGCTGGGCATTGGCCTGACACTGAAGATCCTCGAGATCGGCGAGCGCAACGCGATCGCCCAGTACTCCACGATGTTGAAGAGCCCTCACATATCGGATGAGGAGAAGAAGTCCATCAATCAGATCCTGAGGGACGAGTTGGCGCACGAGGAAGAATTCGAACGATACGAGGCAGGGTACAAGTTCTTCATAAACACGGTGGCGACGATCTTCACGCAGATGAGCAGCGGCCTCGTGAACGTGATATCCGTGTCCATCGGCATCGCGGGGGTCTACGGCGAGCCGTTCATCGTGGCCGTCTCCGGCTTGATCGTCGGAGTGACGGGGGCGTTGAGCACCGTGACGGGGTTCTACTTCTTCGGCAGGACCCAGAAGCAGGTCAGGTTGGGTATACTTAACAGGATCAAGAGCGCCTCCGAGTCGGTGCCGCAGATGTTCGTTGAAAAGGTGGTCGGCTACATGAAGAAAAAGGAGCTCAGCGAGGAGACCGCCAGGGTGATCGCCGAGGAGGTCCGTGAGAAGAACCTGCTGACGAGGTTCGTGGCAGAGGAGGAGTACGGAATAAGGGAGGGGGCCCTCGGGAACCCTCTCAAATCGGCTATCTACGCGGGGCTTTTCAGGATCGTCGGGACTGTCCTGCCCCTGACTCCTTTCTTCCTCAACATACCGATAATGACTTCGATACCGATCTCCGTCGTGATCACCCTGTTCATGCTGGCGGTCACCGGATTCCTCGTCGCGATATCAGCCGAGGTGGACGTGAAGGACAAGATAGTGGAGCTGTGCGTGAGCGGACTGATACTGTCCGCGATGACGTATCTGATCGGCAAATCGACATCGCAACTGATGAAGGTGTTCATTGAATAAGCCCGGGGGAGATTCTGACTCCCGTCGAGGTGTCTAAATCCGACTTCTTCTCAGCCAGTGTTAAGATCTGGAAATTATTGTGATCTGGAATTGCATCTATCTGGAACGCAAATTGTCTGGTCAGTGTTTTTATGTTCAATATCGTAATACCCCTTCGCGGTGAAGACGATAAGATGTCAGGGCAGAGACTAGAGGGAGGGGAACTCTACAAGCCGAATATAACCGACATGATATCGATCGAGGTCCCCAACTTAAACGTGCAGCCGAGGGTCTCCCACGATGGTCGTAGGATCGCCTACGCGGTCAGGGCCACAAACTGGAACAAGAACCACTACGAGTCCTTCTGCCACGTCTACGACGAAAGGCTCGGGAGATCGTTCCAGCTGACAAGGTCGGGGAACGTCAAGCAGATGCGCTGGATCGACTGCGATACCCTCGCGTTGTTGAAGGAGGATTCGTCCGAGGAGGAGGCGAAGCCCCAGGTCTGGTTCTTCGAGAGCCTCGTGGGGGAAGGACTCCAGATCACGGACCACGAATCTGGTGTCCAGTCCTTCGAACCTTTTGCAGGGGGGATCCTCTTCCTCGCCGAAGACCCCGAAAGGAAGAAGAGGAAGGCACGCTCGGAAGAGTTCGGATCCTTCACCCACTTCGAGCAGGAGGAGAGCGTATCTGCCCTATACTACGTCAACGTCCAGAAGATGAAGTCGTATAAGGATATGGCTAAGAGGAAGACCGAGGACGAGGCGAAAAAGCTGGTTAAGCCGGTGGTCGAGCTCAGCAAGATGCTTGGAGAACCTTTGAAGATAGTCGACTTCGTGTGCTCTCCTCTACATGACGCGGTCTACCTGAACTGTCGGAGCAAGGACTATCTCGTTTACAGCGAGGAGACCAGCGTCTACCGATTTAGCTTGAAGCCCGACGAGGTCTTGGAGGAGTTCATGGAGCGTGAGCGGAAGAAGGAGGAGGGCGGAAAAGGTGCTCCCGAGGGCTTGGCTGAGGATTACTCTTACATGGGGGAGTTGACCCGGCTGTCCCTGCCCAAGGGTGCCTCCATCGCCTCCGTCTCGCCCGACGGGAACAAGCTGCTGGTCAGGCACCAGGAGAGGGACAACATGTTCTACACGCTCTCAGATCTCTGGATCCTGGATCTGAAAAAGGTCGAAGACGTGCTTGAAAACGAAGATCTGGGGACCTACATGAAGAAGATAACCCAAAACCTCGACAGGGAGCCGTCGACGGTGACGTGGGTGGAAAGTGGGATCTATGTTGGGTATGTCGACGGAACCAAGACGAGGATCGCCGAGCTGGCCGAGTCCGGCGACATGATGGTCCTAGATCTCAAGGGGATCAGTCCGATGTTCTCGTTCCACATATCCGAGGGCGACTTCATCGCCTTCATAGGGTCTAACAACGAGAGCTTCTGGGAAGTATATGCCTCCAACGGGCCCCTTTCCTCGGCTGATTGGGAGTTGAGACAATTAACCTCGTTTGGGAAAGGGATCGAGGGTTGGGATCTTGGGACTGTGGAGACGGTGAGGTGGGTCAGCAGAGATGGGGCCGAGATCGAGGGGGTTCTCAGGAAGCCGACGGATTTCGACCCAGACAAGAGTTACCCGCTGGCGTTCGTCGTCCACGGAGGTCCCAGATGGTTCGATGGGGAGTTCCTTCTGGAGGGCGGCGACCTGACCTACTATCCAGTCGTCCAGTTCGTGAACAAGGGCATCCTCGTCCTGAAGCCCAACTACAGGGGCTCCATCGGGCGCGGGCAGGAGTTCACCGAGCTCAACAAGGATAACCTCGGCGTGGGAGACCTCTGGGACCTGGAGAGCGCCATAGAACACCTCGATTCCCAGGGGCTCGTCGATAGGTCCAGGGTCGGCTGCATGGGCTGGAGCCAGGGGGGTTACATCTCGGCCTTCGCCGGGATACGCTCCGACAGGTTCCGCGCGGTCTCCGTCGGCGCTGGGATCGCAGACTGGTACACCTACCACGTTACGAACGACATCCCCCAGTTCACGACCCACTACCTCTCAGGCTCACCCTTCGACAGCAGGGACCTCTACGCCAAGACCGCCCCCATAAGCGGGATAAAGGAGGCCAGGACCCCCATGCTCATCCAGCACGGCGCCAAGGACCAGAGGGTCCCGCTGGCGAGCGCCACGGAGCTGTACAGGGGGCTGAAGCAGATGAACGTCCCGGTCGAACTTTTCGTCTACCCAGAGATGGCCCACCCCATCACAAAGCCAAGGGAGAACAGGGCTATTATGCATCAGAACCTGACTTGGTTCAGCCACCACCTGCTCGGAGAGGAACTAGACTTCCACATCAACACGACTAAAACACGCACCGATATTGCCACTAGCTAAATTCAAATCACGCGACGAGCTAAAACCCATACATATGGTAGCCTTGGAGAGATTCGTACTCTCGTCGAGGGGTCCAGAGCTTTTTTCCGAAGAACTCGATCAGGGGCTCATGGTATAATGCGCGACGACGAAGAAGCAAATCAGATGGATCGAGAAGGAGGGTATCAAGATGTATGCCCGGTTGACCAGTGACAACACCAATCCCAGGGAGGACAGTATGACGAGAAGGTACTCGGTCCGGGGGGGCTTGCAGTTTGAGTTCCGTATCTTCACACCAGGGTTGTCATTTCCGAGGTTATACTTCGGCGTCGGGACGAAGTCGTGCTCCTTCCGCAGGAGGCCCTTCAGGATGGAGATCGTGATGTGGGCCGAGAGCCCAATCCCGAGAGCGCCAAGGAGTCCGAGGGTTGCGGCCTTCTCCTTTAGGCCTGTCCTTTCTAGCGAGGAGACGGACGCGTACATGAGGAACACCCCGAGGCCCCCCAGCGAGGACGCGCCTCCCACCCAGTAATATAAGGAGCCGGGGTGAAAGCGGTTCAGGGCCGTCAAGAGGAGCATGACGAGGAAGGAGAGGAGTATCGCCGGGAAGACGAGGTAGTTGGTGAGGCGTATCGTGGAGTCGATCTTCTGAGGAAGGGATAGAACCCTCGAGAGCCAGATCCCCCTCATCAGCCTGAGGGCGGTCTGGGTGCTCCCGCTCGCCCACCGGGCCTGCTGATTCTTGAAGTCGTTGAGCGTCACGGGCACCTCCCCCCCGACGACGACGTCCCTGAGGTACGTCGAGGTCCAGCCCCTCACCCTCATGCTGTAGCTCAGGTGCATGTCTTCTGAGAGGGTCTCGCTGTTCCAGCCCCCAACGTCCATGATCGCCTCCTTCCTGAGGACTGCGGCGGAGCCGTCGAAGTTGGTCACGAGGGAGAGGGACTGTCGACCAGGCTGCTCGACAAGGTAGTGGCAGTCGAGGGCCAGGGAGATCGCCTTGGACACGCGGTTGAAGCTGCGGTTTATGTTGCCAAGCCTGACCTGGACGTACCCGAGCCTGGGATCCGCCTCGAGCAGAGGGACCGTCCTCTCGAGGAGGCCCCTGGGGGGCAGGTTGTCGGCGTCGAGGATGAGAACGTATTCCCCCCTCGTGTGCTTCAGGGCGTTGTTCAGGGCGCCGGCCTTGAACCCCTCCCTCCCCTCCCTCCTGATGACCCTCACATCCAGCCCCCTCGAGCGGTGGCTGTGCGCCTCTGAGTCTATGAGGCGGGAGGTCCCCTCGGAGCTGTCGTCGAGCACAAGGACCTCCAATTGGGATCTCGGCCATTCAAGCTCTGAAACGGATCTCAGGAGCCGCGGGAAGATCGCCCTCTCGTTATATATTGGCAGCTGGACTGTCACGACGGGGTATGGGGCTTCGAGGGCCGGCGTTTCGACGGCTCGGTACCTCCTGGAGCCGTACAGGAGGGTATAACAGAGGTAGCTGTAGGGCATCAGGAAGATGAGAAGCAGGACGTAGAAGAACGACAACAGAGTCAACAACAAACCCCTTCTCCAGCTCTTAAAGTAATTACCGTATGTACGGTACAAAGAAGTAGCCTTCGGTGGCGTTTATGAACCTTTCCCGATGATGTCGATTTCAATTGACATGGAAGGATACTCAACGGGCGAGACTGCCATCTCCTACTCAACTGAAACCATTTAATAGCGAACTGCGCTCCAAGTCATCATTGAACTCCTTTAACGAGAACAGGTTTAAACCCATGGAACCCCAGTTTTCACTAAACATTCAAGGGAAGCAATAGCAGCCAGGGGGAGATTCGGACTCCCTCTCACGATCCCGATCCGATGAAACAGATGAATATTTACTTATACAAATGACAAATCATGCCATAAAAAATTGTGCACACAAAATCCTTTTTTATAAATACTAAAGATGGAAGATGTGATGTTGAGAGAAACCTTATTCAGCGAACTCGCAAAATGGACGCTAGAATTTAAGAACGTGAAGGCAGGAGATGAAGTACTCATCTGCGTTAGCCCCGACACCGATACCACGAGGTACAGCGCCCTCGTAACCCATTGCTATGCGATCAGCGCTATACCGCACGTGCTGGTTGTGAACACCCCGAAGGAGGCGATAGGGCTCTGGTCCCTTGGGCGGGCGGTCAAGCTCCCTAGAACGGTCGCCGAGGCCATGAAGGCCACCGACTTCATATACTGGTTCTGCGACTGGGACCCCGCATTCCTGCAGGAAGTTAGGGATGCACGTGAAGCGGGAGCTGAATACCTCTTCGGGTGGCCCCCGGTGTACAGGGAGGCGACCTGGCACATTCGAGATGTGGACAGGAAAGCCCTTGCGGAGAAGGCCCAGCGGTGGGCGAAGATGCTGAACCAGTTCGAGGGTAAGAAGTTCAGGCTTATCACCGATGGGGAGGAGTTGACGGGGACGACGAAGCCGTTCTGGGGGTGGGGGCCTGGCACCGGGAAGGCTAGCTGGACCCAGAACGAGTGCATGTCCGTGGGGTTCTTCGGCGACGCCAACGGCGTCCAGAAAGTCGACTAGATAAGCACCCTGAGCGAGACGTTGCCGGGGGAGAAGGCCAGGCTCACCATCAAGGATGGTGTGCTCG
>JGI2171J19970_10001967_pt1 | contig 11352 bp, 6 predicted proteins | sample DeeMarSWOR324_28_FD_19970 | JGI IMG/M metagenome (IMG submission 19970) | reverse complement strand
ATCCAGTCCTTGTCATGATCATGCCTGAATTGCCTATGTCGAAATCTTCGTCGGACGCTCTCCCCGCCTTGTCCCTGGCTTTTGCCAACTCGTTCATCACGTATATTTCGAAGGATTCGGTTGGAGTTTGACCCGGCAACCTTTCTAATGTTCCATTCTTAAACTTCTTTATTAACTCCTGTATTCGCTCTTCGGAGCCCTGTATTATTTTGCTTATTTTTCGCTGGACAGAATCCGATAACTCAAGTTCATCGAACGAGTAGGTGAACCCGCGCGTGGTCATAAAGAGCGTAAGGAGCTGAGAGATCTGATTAAGGAATTTCTGCCCAGCAGTGGGGCCATAATCTTTCATTATCTGATGGAGGAGACTTTCTGATTGCTCGGCTCCAATAGAGGTCCTGTCTATCACACCAGACTTTAAGACGCCGTCTTTGACAACCACATAAGCGTCATAAGGACAATCCTCGCTGAGACACTTGGTGCAACCACGGCAAAAAGTAGCCTTGGACGCGTAGTTTAAACCTTCTGGGATGAAGAGACTAAATATCTGCTTTCCAGTCCAGAGAGGCTCGGGCTCCTTGACTTCGGGCTCAGGTATAGAGCCTTCGTATCGCGCCGTAGCCAACAGTCTGGAGACGTCTTCTTTAGAAAGAAGAGTGGATTTTCGGGTGAAAAGATATGCCGCAGTTATGAAATCGCGGATTGCTCCGACGATTGGGCCCCCAAACCTAGGTGAGAGAATCTGATCTTGTACCTGCATGAGGAGTCGTGCTTCTGTTTGTGCCTCCTCGCTTTGCGGAACATGAAGATTCATCTCATCGCCATCAAAATCGGCGTTGTACGGAGGACAGACACAGAGGTGCATACGGAATGTCTTATGAGGCAACACTCGCACGTAGTGCGCCATAATGGACATCCGATGGAGAGATGGCTGCCTATTAAAGATAGCAATGTCACCATCTCTAAGATGACGCTCCACGACGAAACCTGGTTCCAGAGCCTCAGCAACCTTTTCTCGATCCACAACAAATTCTAGTCTGACACGTTTACCATCATGTCTAACCACGTAAAGCGCACCAGGGTACCCCTCAGGCCCATTAACAACCAATATCCGCATCTCGTCAAGGTTCCATTCTGTAACCTTCTCGGGCAGTGAAAGCCGCACGGCAACATCGATTGGAACTCCGACCTCGTTTATATCGAGATTTGGGTCCGGAGAGATCACAGTGCGTGCTGAAAAGTCCACTCTTTTTCCAGATAGATTGCTCCTAAACCGCCCTTCCTTTCCTTTGAGGCGTTGCGATAAGGTTTTGAGTGCTCTGCCAGAGCGATGTCTGGCCGGGGGAATCCCTGAAGACTGATTGTTAAAGTACGTGGTTACATGATACTGCAGAAGTTCCGATAAGTCCTGGATGATTAGGGTTGGGGCCCCAGCCTCCATGTTTTCTTTTAACCTTTGATTAATACGGATGATGTCAACGAGTTTGTGAGTTAGATCATCCTCTGAGCGAATGCCAGATTCTAATGTTATGGAGGGTCTGACGTAGACTGGAGGAACAGGAAGAACCTCTAGGATTATCCACTCTGGTCTGGCATTCTCGGGGTCAAAACCGAATAGTTCAAGGTCTTCATCCGGTATACGTTCAAGCCGTTCACGAATTATGCTTGGCGTTAATCGTTGAGCGCCCTCCTCCATGATCTCGTGGAAAGTTGTGGGTTTTGTGAAGTCTATCTTGTATTGTGGTGTACCACAATGAGAGCACTCTTTGCTTCTCGCCTTTCGCAACACTCCCTTGTAAACACCGTCAGGCACGGTGCCTCTCAGCTTGCGGGCACGTTTGATCCTGGTCTTGATCCTAGCTATCTGGTCCGCGGACAGTAAGATGCGCCCACAGTTCCTACAGGTGGCCCTGAGAAGATTGTGGATCATTTTTGTGAATTCTATATGGACTATTGGAACCGCGAGTTCAACGTGACCAAAGTGTCCTGGACATCGTATTGCCGTGTTGCCACAAGTCCTGCATCGCTGCCGTGGTTCAAGGGTTCCCAGCCGACCGTCCATGAGTCCCGAGATTATAGGAGCCCCATCTTCGTCGTAGGTATCAGCTGTCTGTATCTCTGCCACGGATAGTCTACGCACTTCCTGAGGGGATACAATTCCAAAGTTGACCTCGTCCACAACTTTGCTAACGATTTCCTCCATCGCCATCTTATGCTCTCTCCCTCAGTTTAAGCCGAGGCGCGATACAGAGGCTCATCATCTCTTGGAGAAGAAGTTTGAAGGCGTAGGAGACGGCTACTGGGGAAATTTCGGCTTTGTCCTCACAAAGGCGGCACACGTACTTGCGTTGTTTGCTATCATAATACGCGATGTACCCGCACCGCTCACATACGTAGAGAAAATATTTGTCAGATTCCTCGAGTAATCGATCTCGCAGGAGCATAGCGGCACCGTGTCCAATTAAGCAGTCTCTCTCCATCTCGCCGAAACGCAGTCCACCACCTCGCGCTCTCCCCTCAGTCGGCTGTCGCGTAAGCATTTGAACTTGTCCTCTTGCCCTAGCGTGAATCTTGTCCGTTACCATGTGATGGAGCTTCTGGTAGTACACTACACCCATGAAAATATCGGCAACGAATTTTTCACCCGTGGTGCCATTGTAAAGGACATCTCGACCTGTGTGGCTGAAGCCGAGTTCTATCAATGCTCTTTTGAGGTCTTCCGGGTTTTCGCTGATGAAGGGTGTTCCGTCAGCTGCTCTTCCTCTAGCTGCCCCAACTTTTCCGGCCATGGATTCCAGAAACTGTCCAATAGTCATTCTCGAAGGGATGGCATGAGGGTTGATTATGATGTCGGGGACAACCCCGTCTGTGCTGAATGGCATATCTTCTTGCGGTACAATCAATCCCACTACCCCCTTCTGACCATGCCGAGAAGCAAATTTGTCACCTAGCTCAGGAACTCGTTGATTACGCATCCTAACCTTTACTAGTTTGCTTCCTTCGTCACTCTGTGTGATAAAGACATCGTTCACTACGCCAGCTTCAGCATGCCTTACGTCGACTGAGGTGTCCCTCATCGTTGGACCTTTGACCTCGAACTCCTTGTACTCTTCAAGGAATCGAGGTGGACTTGTTCTTCCAATAAGAACATCGCCACCTTCCACTTCGGATTCCAGACTGATGATTCCGTCGGCCCCAAGGAAGCGGTAGTATTGTTCACCTCGGTAACCTCGAATGCCTGGTTCTGGTGCGGCGAATCGGTCTCTCAGCCCACCTAGGTATTGACGGCATTCTGCACTGTAAATCCTGTAGAATGTGGAACGGTGCAAACCACGTTCGATGGAAGCCTTATTGAAGATCAGGGCGTCCTCCATGTTGTATCCTTCAAATGATATGACCGCAACGACGCAGTTTTGCCCCGAAGGCCTGAGATTATATCCTACTATCTCCATGGGCTTCGTCTTAACGATGGGCGTCTGTGGGTAGTGTAGAAGGTGAGAACGGGCGTCAGCCCGGTAGAGGAAGTTTGTGGCGTATATTCCCAGGGCTTGCTTTGACATGGCCGCCTCATAGGAGTTGCGGGGTGACTGGTTGTGTTCTGCGTAGGGGATGAGGGACGCGCATATTCCAAGGATTGTGTATGATGCGGTCTCTACGTGAGTGTTCTTGGATGTGGCTTCGTCAGGGCTTAAGGCAACCAGCACGTTTTCTTCTTCCTCGGCATCTATGTCCTCAATGATGCCTCGTCTTACCAAGTTGTCCCATTTCCATTCTCCAGAACGAAGTTTTTCGATATGCTCATTTTGCAGGTTTGGTGTACCGTCTTCAACAACTATGAGAGGCCGACGCACCCTTCCTTCATCGCAGTTGACATACACTTCCTCTTTTACGCCGTGAGTCTTTGAGAAATAGGCAACATTGATGTCTGGAGGGATCTTGCCGCTTCTACGCCTTTCCCTCAGTTCGGTCACCAACTCCTGTGGCGACGTAGAGAAACCGATGGGACACCCGTCCACGAAGACTTTGGCACCAGAGACTCGTATGTTTTCGTTTGCTTCTCGAATAGGAATTACACCCATTCGGTAGAGGATTTGCCTCACTTTCTCGATGTTAACGCTTACAGAGATGTTGGCGGCCAAGGCGAGATTCTTAACGAGACCACAATTGGACCCTTCAGGGGTCTCGTTGGGACATAGTCTTCCCCAGTGAGTGGGGTGTAGGTCTCTTGCCTCAAAGTTTGGTTGGCTGCGACTTAGTGGTGATTGTAGTCTCCGCAGGTGGCTTAGAGTAGAGATCCGATTTGTTCTATCAAGAAGTTGAGTGACACCCACACGTCCACGCCTCCAGTTGCCCGTTGCGAGTGCGTGTTTAAGTCGATCAGAGATGATTCCAGGGCGAACAGCCGCGGAGATTGTGACTGGAGATCGTTTGAGACCCATTCTCTCAAGTTGATATTTTATATCTCGACATAGACTTCTGAAGGCAATCCTAAAGAGGTCGGAGAGGAGAGGACCAGCAAGTTTCAAGCGTTTGTTCTTGAAGTGGTCTTTGTCGTCGGGCTTTCGTCTTCCAAGCTTCAATTCAATTACTCGGCACGCCATCTCGCCGAGGAAGAAGGCTTTTTCCCCACGTTCTTCTGTATTCCGACCAAGATGTGGAAGGAAATTTCGGTCGAGAATGGTCTCAGCCCTTCTTCTTCGGTACTCCTCCACTTGGCCGTGAGCTACCCGATTCCCAATGTACATTACGGCCTCATTCATTGTGTCAAAGCCACTAGCCTTCTCGAATGATGGTTCAAGTTCGTTTTGTACGATTTTCTCTGGAGATACGGCGTCAGCGATCTCTTTGTCGGATTCTAATCCTAGTGCACGCATCAGAACAACAAGAGGTATCTCGGCGGGAACTCCTGGCATCGAAACGTAGATAGCGCCGTCTCCTTTCATTCGCAGCTGGATTCTGGCTCTGAAGCCGACTGTCGTTGAGAATATCTTTGCCTGATAGACTGGTCTTGCACCGCGTGTGTCGATGTCCACGAGGATGCGGTTCGGTGCTAGATCTTCTAGTGCGACGATGACTCTTTCAGAGCCGTTTATCAGGAAGTAGCCGCCTGGGTCGCTTGGGTCTTCTCCGTGTTCGATTAGTTCTTCAGGGAGTAGCTCGGANAGGAAGCACAGTTTTGACTTCAGCATCACCGGAAAGTCGCCTATGGAGACGAGTTCGGTTTCGAGTTCNCTTCCATCGATCACTGGGGTCATTTCTAGAGAGAGTGGGGCGGCGTAAGTNAGGTTTCGGAATCGGCCTTCCATTGGATATATTTCGTGTTTTGTGCCGTCGACTTCTGTGATGTAGGGTCCTGTGATTCTTGATTGAGGGTCGATTATCCAGAGTTGGCCCAGCTTTATCTTGTATGGGCTTTCTGGGATTTCTATGTCGATTTCTGCGATCTCATCTATCACTTCTTGCAGTCCATGATCGAGGAATTTGTTGTATGAGTCGAGGTGTTGTCTTACCAGCCCTTTCTCTTTGAAGAAAGATTTTTGGACGATTAGGAGATCGTCATGCGAGATTTCCAAATCCGATTTGGACCTCCAAAGACACATTTACCAAAATAAGCGTACCAGGGGATTTGTGCGATTTCCTCTTAATCGTGGAATTTTTCCTCCGAGGGGTCGGTCATCCGACCCGAAAACGGGTCTCCAAGGTTGCTTCCCATATTATTTTCTGGAAGCTAACATCGTAAACCCTATTGCACATTAATAAACTTTGCTTTTGGAAGATCAGGATTCTGCGTTGTTGTTGAGAAGATACTTACAAGGTTAGTGACTATATGTTCAGGATGGTGGAAATAATCGATACAAAGCCTTCCAGTTATCCGAACGAATTTCGAGTTCTTGCTGAGAAGGCAAAGGTGATCAAAGGAGCGAAAGAACCAAGACGCATGCGCAACTTTGATACATGAAAAACTTAAGTAGTGGCCGCTGTTCTTTATGGAATTTGGCGTTTTGAGCCATGCAGCCCTGGTAGTATAGTCCGGTCTAGTATGAGCGGCTGTCGCCCGCTCGACCCGGGTTCAAATCCCGGCCAGGGCGCCATCATATTCTCGACCGTTAATATTCAGGAGTTACAGGTGCACATGAATGCAGAGAATAGAAAACACAGTGGCGGGCCCGTCGGGAATTGAACCCGAGACCCCCGGGTTAAAAGCCCGGTGCTTTGGGAGCTTGGCTCTTCCTTGCTGAGCTACGGGCCCAGTTGGTTAGATGAAATATTGCTTTGTATGTTTATATTCGTTGCTTTCATGTGGCTTGTCTCAAGCTAAGATGAAGACGGGTGTCGAGACAACTATTGACAGCTAGTAAGTGAATTTCTCTCCGCCGGTGAAGATGCGCTCCAGCGTGGCGTTGAGGTTGATGAGTCCCTCGTTCGTCTTTGCGGAGACAGGGGTCAAGAGAAACCTAAGCCCCAAGCGGTAGATGGCGTGCATCATGTCGCGGCTCAGCAGGCGCCTTGTTCCGCTCAGCTTCTCTTCAATTGCACCTTCCAATTTNNTTGCACTAGCTGACCAGTCGACGATACGATCTNCGTTTTCAGGTGAGAGTAGATCACACTTTGAGAGTACATGCGTCTGAGGGATGAAAAACCGATTGTAAAGGGCTGCCGATAGGAAGAGATTCGAGACGTAGTTTAGGGGATTGGCTGAGAAGACTGAGTCAAACAGATACACAATAGCCTTCGGCTCTTTTGTCAGTTCTTTGGTTATATATGGTCCACTGGCTCTGAATGCGAAGAGCTCCATCTGACCCGGCGTGTCCGCGATGACCAGATCCGGCTGAAGGCTCTCTATCTCCCTTCCAAGTCTCTCCGCCTCTTCCGCAATGAGGTCGGCGGCCATCACGAGGGCGCCGTTCGGCCCCAGCCCATATTTTTCCATGATGTNTTCAACATTTATGTGGTCGCGAACGTCTATGTCAGGTGTATAGGGTAGCGTGAGGACGCCTGGATCTAGGTTTGTGGTTATCACATCTTGTTTCTGAGTTTTCAGCCAGTTTGTGAGTGATGCAGTGAGGAGTGACTTCCCTGAGCCTGCTGTTCCGATTATGAATACTATGAACAAGCAATACACCTGCTGTTGATTGGGGGTAAGCAGAGTAGATAGGTTAGGAAGGCTTATTTGTTTTGGTTTTTGCTCATATGCTTGAGCAATTTCCAGAAAGAAAGGTTGTTTTCAACATTCGATTGCTATTAGGCCCCGAATATCAATGTGATAAGTNACATTCGATTGCTATTAGGCTCCGAATATCAATGTGATAAGTGACATCAAGGGTAGTTTTTCCAGCAACGTGATAAAGGCGAATTCGCACGAAAGGTCGCCGAGACCCCATGAGTCCAAGCTAAGGCCATCTGAAACGCAAACAATAAACGTCGATTTGACAAGATTTAATTGAAGGCATCGATTAGGGTAGCTTAGCCTAGAGAGGCGGGGGTTGCCAAGCCAGGTCAATAGTTGGCTGAAGGCGCAGCCCTGAGGCGGCTGTCCCGTAGGGGTTCGTGGGTTCGAATCCCACCCCCCGCACCATGGCCATAGAGTAGACTACTCAAAAATTGTGCAATCTCATCGGGGAGGAGACAAAACGCCTACGCTACTCCGGTATGGTACTCTAACGAGAGCCGCAAACCATGCATCTCTAGACCTATCTCGGCTTGGTCATTCCAGTATCTCTTTAATTTCTTCCTTGCCCTTTTCTAGCTCTTCAACTTGTTCAGCGTCCTCTTTCAGTAGCAACGCTTGAAATTCTCCAAAATGCGTTTTCTCTTCTTTAGCTACATCCAGTAGAACCTCTCGGATATTCTTATTCTCTGTTGCGGCTACTAGTTGTTCATAGAGGTTTATCGCGTCCAGCTCGGCTATTATCGCCACTCTCAGTATTTCGCGATCTAGGAATTTCTTTTCAACCTTCTCAAGTTTTATCGGCATTTGAGATAGCATTTTATCAAGCCACATCCTTCACATCTATTTTCATAATTATTTATTGTTTTCTGGTTCCTTAGATCTGCACGATGTTGCTATTTCTGTCTCTTTTGTTAGTTTTCAGGAAGGTCAGTCTTGCTTCGTTTACAGTTAGTTATCCAACCAGCATTCTCAACAGAAAACCGACGATATATGCCACGGCTGCGGCCATTCCTCCAACTAGCAACATTTCAAAACCGCTTCTAAGCCAGTTTCGTCCGGTGACCTTAACTCGTAAAGCACCCACAACGAAGAGGCTTAACACTGTCGTTATGGTGGATAACACGAAGACGTTTGTTAAATTGAACGCGTAGGAAAGGACAAAGAAGAGTAGAGGCATAAATCCAGCGGTTAAAAAAGAGAAGAATGTCGCTAGCGCACTTTTCCAGGGTGAGATATTTTCGCTTGAAATTATCCCCAGCTCTTCAGTCATCATAACGTCAATCCAAACCTTCTTGTTTGAAGTTATTATTTCAGCAAGTTTTTCCGCCAAATGTGACGTCAATCCTTTCCTTCGAAAGATTTGGTGAATCTCTTCCCTTTCGGCATCTGGGATATTTTCGATTTCCCAGGTTTCTCGTTCTCTTTCCTTCTCGGAATACTCGATCTCCGATTTTGTTCCGAGGTAGTTTCCGGCAGCCATTGAAAGTCCGTCGGCTAGTAAATTCGCGAATCCGAGGATCAGTATCACTGCAGAAGAGAGAAAAGCGCCGGTTGCACCAGCAACAATTGCGAAAGTTGTGACTATCCCATCACTTGCCCCGTAAATGATATCTCCGATATAACGCCCCCTAGCAACGTCATGCCAAGGCTCCTCCTCAATCCGCTCTTTCTCATGTGCTTCCCGAATCTTTTCGAAATCTCTTTTCTCGTAGGCCTTTCTCGCCTTTTCTACTCTGGGCATTAGATCACTTTTCTTTTTCAGTCTTTGAATAGTCGATATGGAAAGCAGCGAATACGGTCATTCGCACTTCTCACACCTAGCCAGAAGGGACGCCTTAGCGTTGTTTTTTCCTATATCCTCCGATTGCCTTTCTTAGGGTCCTTTTAGCCAAACAAGCACAGTGGAATTTCTGTTTTGGAAGGCCTCCGAGATGATTTACTATATTTTCTTCATCTATCGTCTCTGCTTGTTCCAAAGTCTTTCCTTTTATCATTTTCATCAAGGCAGAACCAGAGGCAAAAGCACCAGCACATCCTATCGCCCGAAACCTCGCGTTCTTTATCACGTTGGATTCGATTTTCAAGAAGATTTCCATAGTGTCACCACATGGACCAGTATACGCAGAATGAACAGTCGGGTCTTCTATCTCTCCAACGTTTACCTTTCCCACATAGTATTCTATTGCTTTGCTGGGGTATCCTGACTTCTTCAATAATTCTATAACCTCACTCATCTTGTTACCTCAACATTCGTTCTTTTAGTTCCCTCGTGTAATTGACGCAACCAGCGATTACTTCAGAAGGCTACATAAAGTTTTGGTGATACAAACCGATTTGCTACATCAGCTTCGGCGGCGAAACGGTTTATTAATGCTGATGTGCTATTGATCATGGTTTGATTGTTCAGCAAATCCGAAATAATGAGGGAAGATTATGCCCATACGGCAACCCATCGTATGCGTGCTTGGTCACATCGACACGGGAAAGACTCTGCTACTGGACCGGATCAGAAAGAGCACTGTTCAGGCACGCGAGGCCGGAGGCATAACCCAACACATCGGGGCGAGCTTTTTCCCTCTCGACACGCTTACAAAAATATGTGGTCCCCTTTTAGGAACATTGAGGGGCGAGATAAAGATTCCCGGACTGCTGGTCATAGATACGCCTGGACACGAGGCCTTCGCAAACCTTAGGAAGAGAGGCGGAGCAGTAGCAGACATTGTAATCCTTCTAATCGACGTCTTGAAAGGCTTTGAAGCCCAGACCCATGAGATCATTGAAATCCTAAAGGCTAGAAAAACCCCGTTTCTCGTGGCTGCAAACAAGATAGACCGCATACCAGGTTGGAAATCCAAGCCGGACGAGCCCTTCCTAGTTTCCTATGAAGATCAAGACCCTTACGTTCGCCAAGACCTTGACGAACGCCTCTACACCATAATAGGAACATTCTCAAGACTCGGCTTCAGAGCTGACCGTTTCGACAAGATATCAAACTTCACGAAAACGGCGGCGCTGGTACCAACCAGCGCAAAAACAGGCGAGGGAATACCGGAGCTTCTAGCGGTTCTAGTCGGCTTGACTCAGCAATACCTGCAACCGAGACTCCAAGTAACCGAAGGCCCTGCGAAGGGAACCGTGCTGGAGGTGAAGGAAGAAACAGGGCTGGGGATGACCATAAACACCATAATCTACGACGGTGTGCTCGAAAGAGGTGACACATTTGTCGTGGGCGGGAAAGAAGAACCCATCGTGACTAAGGTTCGCGCTGCCCTCTTGCCTAAGCCCCTCGATGAAATCAGAGACCCTAGAGACAGATTTTCCTCCGTAGAGGTGGTCTCAGCAGCCGCGGGAATAAAGATTGCGGCACCCAACCTTGAGAACGCCCTCGCTGGAGCACCTATTTATGTAGTTCCATCTGAAGACCGACTTCAAGAGTACATCGAATCCGTGTCGGAAGAGATTGAGAGAATCAAAATCGCCACAGATCTGGAAGGCATCGTGCTGAAGACTGATGCTCTCGGCTCTCTCGAGGCAATCGCGGAGAGTCTGAGACGAAACAACGTTCCGATCAGACTGGCTGATGTCGGTGACGTCTCGAAAAGGGATGTCATGGAGGCTGTCGTCGTCAAGGAGCATGAGCCGTTCTATGGCGTCATCCTAGCGTTCAATGTCAAAATCCTACAAGACGCAGCAAAAGAAGCGGAGGATCGCGGAGTAAAAATCTTCCAACACAACATCATCTACCATCTGATCGACGACTACCTCGAATGGATGAAGAGCGAGAAGGAAGCGCTTCTCAGAGAGGAGTTTGACAGATTGGTCAAACCTGGAAAAATCAAGCTTCTCCCAGGCTACGTCTTCCGAAGAGCAAAGCCCGCCGTCGTCGGGATAGAGGTATTAGCAGGCCGGATCAAGCCCAANTACTCGCTCGTTAAGGAAGATGGGGAAAATGTTGGTGAAATATCNCAGATTCAAGATCGTGCAGAAGCCATCTCAGAAGCCGAGACNGGGATGCAAGTGGCGATTTCTTTAGGCAAACCCGTCGTTGGAAGGCATATCCGAGAGAAGGATGTGCTCTACGTGAGGGTACCNGAGGCAGACGCGAAAGCCCTGTTGAAAAGGTTTCAGGATCGCTTGTCTGCAGAGGAGCTTGAGGCACTAAACGAGTTTGTCGACATGAT
>JGI2171J19970_10001965_pt1 | contig 11357 bp, 8 predicted proteins | sample DeeMarSWOR324_28_FD_19970 | JGI IMG/M metagenome (IMG submission 19970) | reverse complement strand
ATCTTCAGCTAAACCACAATATGGATCTACTATTTCTCCATTTTCTAACCTAGTTCCCGTATGAGCTATTTCATTAGTTCCCTTTTTCAGAACTTTACACCCAACTGCTGCTATATTAGCATTCGTTAAAGCTCGATTAACCAAAGAATAGAAAGTATCCTTCCTAAACTTAACATCACTATTCACTAACAAAATGTAGTCGAATTGAGATCTATTTTTCAAAGTATCATCAAAAATATTGAAAATAGCTTGTGTATACCCTACGTTTTCGTGTTTCACAATTGGGATACTTACTCCTTGAGGTAAGGAGAAATATATTCTGTTTAGTTCTTCGTCTGTACTTCCATCATCCCACAATACTAAACTATAAGCAAAACCATGTATGTAAGACGGAAATAAAGATTCTGTAAACTCTACGAGAAGAGGAATCTCACCTTTAAACGGTACTACTACAAGGATAAAGGGCCATCTCATAGGGCTTTTTTCCTATCTAGTTGATCTTCTACTTCCTCTCGCATTTTCGTGGCTTGTTCTTTCCACGAAAAGACTAAGCCTTTAGTTTTTGGTTTAAATCTTCCACATAAGCTATGTATAGCTCTCTCTACAAATTCGTTTTTATACTCATTTGAATGAGCATCACCCTCAATTAAGTAACCACTAATTCTATCTACGACTTGCTCACCTAAAGCACCAAGGTCTGTCGTAACCACCCAAACACCGTTAGCTAACGCCTCTAAAACTGCCATACAACCGGTTTCAAGAAAGTGGTTTGGATAAAGCATAACTTTTGCTTTCGCAAACTCTTTATAAAGTTGCTTCTGGGGAATAGCGCCAACATACTTGGCTCCATCCATTTGATTAATTGTTCTATACAACTCTCCAAAATTCCCTTCTGGTTGTCCATAAAGAGACATGCCAGTAAAGACTCTTAACTCAGGTTCTACATTGCGTTCTTTACAACCTAAGTAAATTCTTGGCCATACTTCAACTAGTACGTCTAGACCTCTAAAGGGAGTTGAAGCATAAACAGCTATCGGCTCCTTCTTTTCTTTAGTCAACCAATCTTCATTGTAACCATTCCGAATTACAATCACTTCAACATCTGGAAATGCATGTTTAATCTTTCCACAAGCGTAATTGCTTATTGAAAAAATACAATCAGTATTCGCAGTAGCATAAAGGTGAGATTGGAGAGTTTGTAGTCCTGGTTCATTCATATCATCNTGTGACCATAAACACTTTACTTTCGCATCTAAATANNGAGACATAAGCGGTTCTGGATCTCGCATTGTGATAAAAGNGTCCCAGTTAGANCTTNTAGACTCAACAAAGAAGTCTGTTAAAGTTTTGTAAATTACCCCATCGAATTCAGTAATTTGCCTAGGAACTAATCCATTAAAAACAACCACTTCGTCTTTTGGAAAGGTTATTTTCCAATTCCTAGTTATGTTAATAAGTGCACTTTCGCTTCCACCTAAACCTTGTTTTTCAAGAAAGTCTCCGTTAAATTGGAGTCTCATTGAATAGAAAGCTACTTTCATCTTACTTCCTTTACGGTTGGTCTAAGACTTCTTCTTCTATAAAAGGCAGAATATCGTAAATGTAGTACTTAAACCATGAACGTCTTTCAAATGTACGTTCATTTACGACTTGATTCTCTTCTAAAAGAACTACTTTTGGAGGCCTTATCTGTTCCTTAAAAACAGGAGAATCTCCTAAAAGAAGTTTGCCATCTCTCAATACTCCTAGACCACGGAACCAACCTCTATCTTTATAAATCACTTCGTCATTATGCAAGCATTCTCCCCTCTCAGAGAGATTTATATAGTAACCATCTGAAGCTGGAGTGTAGTTATGAGGCCTAAATAAAACCAACATATTTTCTCCGCTTGATATATTAATAACCCCACCAAGAGCTCCTGTTTTACCTTTGTATTCTCCTAAGTAAGTCAGAATGAATTCACCATCTTGTAAAGTAATAGAATTATAATGGTGAATATCTTTTTCTTCAGAACTTCCCGACCAAAGAACGCTAGTTTCTCCTGAAGTTAAATCAAGAGTTACAACTCTGTCAGTTCCAGTTGATACTACAAAAGCTACGTCTCCTACAACTTTAAGACTATGTAAATCAACCCAAGGTCCATTAAAACATCTCTCAACAGTAAAAGTTTCATAATCGATGAGCAAAACATAGTAGTACCCTGCTGCTACAATCTTTCGTTTGTAAAAATCAACTCCTCTGCACCATCCAAATCCAAAGATTCCTTTATCAGGTTCATGTTCTTCGCCCAGTTCTCTAACTATTTCCAAACTTTGAGCATCTATAACTACTAATCTCCCACAGTCATACCAAGTAGCAGTTCCTCTTGTTTGGAAAGATACTAAAGCTAACTCTCTCATTTTATTTCCTTATATCGAATCTGATGCAGTAAGCTGGGATTCCCACTGTCGAATTTCTCTGAAAGTTAGTGAATCCAGCATCTATTATAACTTTTCTTAAAATCTCTTCTGTGTAAAGAGTTTTATGCTCTTGATATTTTTCATTCGGACTTCCATATAACCATATCTGTTTACCCTGTTCGTCCATTTCTCCTTTCTCTACTCGTTCATCTAAACCCTCACAGTCTGGAACTTCTATTATCAAATATCCTCCTGGTTTTAGTATCTTAGAAAGCTTCTCAAGGGTTGGTTTAGCTTCCTCTAAATACAAATGTTCTAAAGTATGAGAGAGAAGAATTATATCTACTGAGTTCTCTTCAAACTTAGAGTCAATCTCTCTTACGTCGCATACCAAATCTGGTTTACACTTGGGATTAACGTCAATATTTATCCATCCATCAATGTACATATAGAAGCACCCAATGTTCAACTTCTTTCCATGTGTAATCCACATTTGATAGGGTTCGAAAGGGTAAGAAGTTCTACAAAATTCATTGATCTCTGATAAGTCATATTTACTAAAGAAGATGTCTTTCGCTCTTAATATGGCTTTATCTCTTTCAGGCGTTTTAGGTTTAAAAGTAGTATCTTCATGATAGAAAGGAAATGTAGTAGTTTCAACTCCCTTTATCTTAAAACCTAAGCATTGAGCTCTATAACACCAATCCACATCTTCGAATCCCCATGTACCTTTTCCTATTGGATCTCCAAAGACGGGATCAAGCCCTCCAACAACTTCCCAAACTTTTCTCGAAGTAAGCCAACAAGCAACAGAAAGAGTATAGACTTTTAACTCATGCGCCCAACAGTATATAGGACCAATAGCGCCAACGTCAGGTTCTTTAATAAATTTATTGTAAAGAAAATCTAACCAATCTGTTCCATCGTTATTTCTACCTAAGATACGAGCGTCATCATCGATAAAACAAATATACTTACATTCTTTTCGCGCTTCTGCTCCTATATTTCTGGCTTCACTTACCGAAACTTCTTTTTGTAAGTTAATAAGCTTTATGTCTACATTCGAAAATTCTTCAACAACACTCTCTGTTGTTCTTTGGATCTCTTCGTCACCATTATTATTCACAACAGTAATATTGTACGGCTCATTTGTATTATCAACTATACTCTCAAGAAGGCTTCTTAAATTTTCATTCTGATTCTCATGACAAATGGTTACTACGGATACTTTTTCTTTCGTGGCCGATTTAGGTAACCACTTCTCCAGCCTCTCAAGAAAGACTTTTTCATCGTCATACCAATACTTTTCTTCTGTAAGATGACCGCCTGTTTCTCTAATACCCCCAATCATTGGATGAAAGTGGAAAGCCATAGCAGTTGGGACAACTAATAACTTAAATCCTCTTCTAAAAATTCTATAACTAAAATCTGTTTCTTCTCTATGACCAACAGAAGATAAATCAAGAAAATACCCTCCAGCTTCAACGCCTGCTAATTTTCTGTACATAAATCCAGAATAAAGATGTTCAACTGAAATTGGTTCATCCGAGGGGTGAATTCTTATATTCAAAAGTCCACTTAAAAACAGATCGTTTCCCTGCCACCGAATTTTTCCTATTTCTTCTAGTTCTTCTTTGGATAGCTCTTCAAGAATTTGACTATTCAAATCTTCATGAGGATTTAAGTAAACTAATCCAGCTGCTCCAAGATCTTCATGTTCTTTAAACGTTTTAACTAGTTCTTCTAAACAACCTGGTTGCAAAGTAACGTCGTCATCTAATCGAAGAATTAACTCTGTTTTCGCAGTTTCTAATATTTTTTGACCCCCGTATTGAGGACCTTTTCTTTTACCTTCCAATATCGTTACAGAATGGCCAGAAGACTCCAACAATTTCACCAGAGATCGGATAGTAGGGTTTTCAAGCGTGGTTGAAACGCAATCATTGTAAATGATAATATCAAAGGCTTGATAAGTTTGATTCAGAAGAGAATGTAAAAGAAGAGCTAATTCAATACCTCTATCTTTTGTTGGAATCCCAATAGTAACTCGAAAATCTTCTATTGGTTCTCTCTCAATCAAGAGTTTCTTCTTTCTTTTAAAGTGTTTTTTCTCGACTTCTTCTAAGAAGGGAAGCAAGTATTGCTTAGTTACAGATTCCCAAGTAAATTTTTCATGCATGAATTCAGCAGTCTTCATCGCCTTCTTCAGGAAAGTTTCATAGTTTTTGTAAACGGTAAACATTGCTTGTGAAAGGATTTTAGGATTGACATGATTCCAGTTACCTTTTAGATATGGATGGTCATTTCCTATGGGTGTAGAAACGCAAGGCACTAAAGACAATAATCCTCTCAAAAATTCGTAATATCCATTCGAAGAAGTAGCTACAACAGGAGTACCGGTGGCAAGAGCTTCAAAAGGAGTCATTCCAAACCAATCCGCTCTAACAGGGTAAACGTAACAATGAGAATCATAAAACAGTTTAACTAAGTTTTTCTGTCCTTCATTTTTACTAATCAAATTTATATGTTTTGAGCTACTACATAACCTCTCAATTTCTTCTCCTTGATAATAATCCATGTGAGTATTTTTATGAATATTCAACCTGAAGTTGTCGTTGTCGAAAATAGATTGAAAAGCCATTATTAAATCTTGCGTTCCTTTTCTTAGAGAAGTTTCTCCAATGTAGAGGAAAGTAAAAGGGGAAGACTTAAGCAATTCTTTAGGTTTAAAAATTTCTGGATCAATTCCATGAGGAAAAATGCGTATAGGAACTTCAACACCATTGTTAGCCATAATGTCCTTACTATAACCAGAAGGAGTTAACATATAATCCATAAATTCATTACAAACAACAGCTGGTAAAACTTCAGAAGAAGATTTATACCACCCTGAAGAATCAGCGCCTGTATAGCCGATATTAACTTTACAACGAACGCTAGGATATATATCTGGGTAACTAAAGAATATTCCAACGGAATCTTCTCTATATCCCTTTTTTAAAGCTTCTTGTACTTCCAACGGATAATCTCTGTCAGTATCTGAGGGCTCTAAAGCATGAAGTCCTACATCAAACCCAAGCTTAACTAATTCGCGAATAACGTTAACCGCTACAACTCCCATCGCCGTGAATTCATGTAGATAACAAATCCACGTAATCTTCACTTTTCCCGTCCTTTCTTAAGTTATTACCGCTCCAGTTCCTCTTTTTACTCCATATATACTAATGTCACAAACGCATCCTTCCCCATAGCAAGTTACATCGCAAGAGCAAGCCTGAAATTCATAACAAGAATCATCGCATTGGTCACACAAATCTACGTTACATTCACTATCACAACTACAAGCGGAGTAAGTATAACATTTGTTGTAGCATATTGTACACCCATATGTAGTATAATTACAATCACAAGAGTCGGAACAGCAACTTTGACCATAACACTGGTTAACACACTGACATGCATATCTAGTATAATTACATACATAACATCCACTATGCCCATAACAGGAAACATCACATTGATCACATTCGTCTGAATCACATGAAGAATCACAAGTGCATGTTTGGTGTTCGTAACATTCAGCGTCGCATATATCACAACTTTCTTGGTAGCAAGTGTTATAGCAAGTGCAGCTCACTAGTTACTCCTTTAATATGCATAAAGATCTTTTATATAACTACAGTCTGAAACAACTCGTTCCTTGTCCTTAAATATCCTAATTACTTTTTTGTTCAGCTCTTCTTGTTCGCTAGTTAAAGTAGGAACATAACCTATGAAAAAAGGGCCGTAGCTAATAGAAGTACCTTTTATTTCTTTCTCTAAATTAGAACTCGTTTTAATAAACAATGGTTTAAACCTATGTAAAACGTTTTCTATATTAACACGATCTACAAAATAAGAAGCATCTTCAAGGTCTCTTTCTTTTAAATCTGGCCATCTACTAATATGAGACAAGATAATTTTACAACCAAAAGACGAAATCGTGTTTATAGTTTCAATTAAAGAATCTAGAGTTACTCCTTTACTCATGTTATCTAGTATTCTTTTTGAAGGAAATTCTACACCAAGATACCATGTTAAATTCTCTGGTTTAGTCACTCTTGGTAGAGTTTCTTGGACAGCCTTCATTTCTCCTATACCGCCACGAATAAACAAGAAGTAGTTATATGTATCAGTATAAGGAAGTTTTGGCAAAATAGACTTTATGTCACTAGGTGAAAAAGATGGAGACCATAAATAAACAGTTCCTGGTATAGCGTACTTACGAAGTGTATCTAAATCAAATTCTCTTTTGTCTTCGCTACTATAGTTACAAAAAGAACACCTTTTTCCACTTTGTTCCCAGTAACATGTGCCACTTATGTAGAAAGTATACATTGGTAACAGATCTTTTTTGGGGAGAGGCTCTATTCTCCAAGTCGTTGGATTCGGTTTCCTATTGAAAATTTCTTCTGCTAAGCCTTTGTTAAATACCATGTTTTCCGGAAGATTGAAGAGAAGAATAGGGGGAGCAGCTCTAACTGTTGGCCCTCCAACTATAAACGTAATCTCTGGATACTTTAGAGCCCATAGATAAACAAGATATAATTGGGTATATAACCAACAACTTACAAAAACTTCATCGGCCTTCGCAGGTAACTTAAACTCCCCTTGAAGTTTTAAAGTTTCTTGAATAGTACTTGCAATATTATATTCTATCCACATTACTTCCCCTGCTTGTTTACAATCCTCTAAAACTGAAGAAAATCCATTTTGAACTGCATAATACGGGGTAAGTAAAGAGTGGGGAGGCAGATAATAGAACTGGAGAAAAACTCGTTTCATAAAATCACTCCATCTATATATTGACCACTAGGAAAAACTATATTCGCCCACAAAAAAGTATCTCCGCCATCTTTAGAAGGTTGTAAATATGACCCCTGATACCGGTAGAAAGTTTTTACTCTTCCATCGGTTGAACTTAACTTTAGTTCTAGTTCTTCTTTTGTTAAGTCTTTAGAGTTTAAAAGATCTGTAGTTTTTAAGAAATCTTTCGTTTCTGAACTTAACTCGTAATCTGAGTAAGATACCACCATTTTACCATCTCTATATGGTGGAAGAAGTTCATATTCAAGTCCCTTATCTTCAGCGTACTTTCTAAACATAAGTCTGAAAAGACCGTCTTTATAAGAAGAAGCACCTACTTTAATCGGACAGTACTGAAGATAAGTGTATAGTATTATCTGGAAAGATCTAAAAAGCTTCCATTTTTCTTCTTCCATTCCAGGAAAAGGAGGTTCATCTGGAACACTAGTTGTAGCGTCGATTATGGCTTCATCTTTGTATACAAAAGGAAATTTTTTCTCATCGAATCGGAGTACAACGTCTGAAACGCTCTCTAACCAGGAGATAGTTCCTGAATAGTCATCTGGTTCCCAAGTCTGCTCTTCTTTAGGCCACTTTTTATAACCTACAAGCTGTTCAACTATAGTATAAACTTGGTCAAAATAGAAGACAACTACATAATCAGCTCTTGCGTTAATAGTTTGGACGAACCATTCATGTCCAACATGGTGACCTCTGCTGATTGAAAACCAACCAATTTTGCCAGTAACAGATGAAGTAAGTTGTTGTAGTTCATCGAAAGAAGTAATTACCATGTATATCTCCCATAAATTATAAAAGAACCAAGATACTGAAAAACAACTCCAATTCCCATTAAAGTAGAGACATGTTCTGGTCCAGTTATGCGTTTAGCCCAACCCCAGTAGTTCGGAGTTTGTCCAGCAGCTATTGGTATATAAATAATTAACCAAACCAATGGCGCAGAGGGAGCAACGTAAGCTAGAACTGGAAACATTACCACTCCAATTAAGCAGAAGATCCAATAACCATACTTGTCTCCAACTCTTGCCGTAGGCCATCTAAGAAGACCAGCAAATATTGCTGCTATTCCTAATAACAACACAGCAATATCTCTATCGTATCCCGAGGTTTCTAATGAAGGAATCCATTTTGAATAGAGTACATAATGGAAACCTGTCATAATAAAATGGTAAGACATAAAAGACCAGAATACTGGTTTCTTAATCCACTCTTGAAGTTTATCAAGCTTCCAACCTTCAATTCTATTATCTGGCACATGTTTTAGTGATACTACTCCTGCAAGTAAGAAGAACAAAGACAAACCAAAAGCAGTCCAATTCCAACCTATTTCTGTTAAATAAACTCCTCCCCCAAGTAAAAGTAAAAAGAAAGCTGTACCAAAAAACTTCGAGGCAGCTTGAGGAGCGATTTTCCACCCCTCGTTTTCACTATACAATTTCATAGGACTAGAAAATGGCGCTAACTTCATCATAGTAGCTGCCGCACCAAACAAAATTCCAAATCCATATAAAGTATATGGAAGTAGAAGTAAACCTAAGGCACCAACTATAGTTGCCACTAAGAACACTTTTCTAGTCTGTATATTATCTAACAGAATTCCTATACCTAATGCAGAAATCATTACTACTAAAAAATAGATACTTAAAATCTTATCTAGAGGAATTCCTGTTCCTACTTTTGAAAAAGCTGTTAATCCTCTTTGGATCGCATAGGATCCAAATACTCCCATTGATAAAGGAAACCAAACCCATTTCTTCACTTTATCTTCCTTTCCAAGGTAGCTCACTACCGTCTGGTTCAACCAACCTTCGAGTATTGGGTGGCGGTCTTTGTCCAGAATACTTTGTAAGATAACAAATACATGAAGTGTCGCTGCTTTTATCTCTATAATAAATTTCTTCTTCAGATCCTTCTAAGTAACACATATTATAACAAATACATGGGCGCCCATCATATTGTTGTTTTTCAGGTTTAACTACTTCAGTTCCAATTTTGAAAATAAGCTTTGAATATCTACAAAAAGAATCTATTTTAGAAAATAAACTCCCAGTAAGGTCTACATGTACTGCATAACATCCTCCTGAACAGAACTTATATGCCTCGCAATCTCCGCATTGCTCTTTTCTTAACTTAGGGTAGTCTAAGAAAACTTGTCTCTTTTCATTAAACCCTTTCCATATATCTCCAATACACCACTTCTCTCTCACCTCTATATTTTCTTTCTTATCACCATACTTATTGAAACGATGACATGGATATATTTTACCATCTAATGAAAAACCTACATAACTTCTTCCAGCTCCGCAAGGATAGTACTGCCAAATCCCTCTTCCTGGATCTGATAAGTGGTGGCAATGGAGATCTTTATGCTCATTCATAAAACGAGCTACTAAGTTAAGTTGTTCTTCAAGTAGTTCAAATTCAGCGTCGCTCCATTTTTCTTCACAAACTGGGGAGAAAGCAAGCCACTTTACACCTTCTTTATAAAACCATTGGACTGATTCAAACAAATGTTGTATCAACTTTGAGGATAAAGACATTCTAAACCGAGCGTCAGGCCAAACGTCTAGTATTAGAGGAACTTTTCTTGCTAAAATATCCCAAGAGCCTTTACCATTAGGAAATATTCGATAGCTATCATGGACAACTTTAATACCATCTAAAGATATCATAAATTTAGATTTATGATCTCTAAGAAACTCTAGCTTTTCTCTATCTAGAAGTAACCCATTTGTAGTGCCACCAAAAATAACTTTATCTGACTTCTTTTCAGAATAAGCAATTAGCTTTTTCATCAAATTATACTGAAGAAGAGGTTCACCCCCCCAAAAAGTAATTTCAAAGTGATTGCGACCAGCTTTCTTAATAAGTTCTGCTTTATCAAAGAAAAAATCGACAATTCGTTTTCCCATCTTCAAATCTAAAACACGTTTTGTATTTCCCCAAGTAAAACAGTAAGTACATGCTAAATTACAAGCTTCGGTTAAATCAATAGTACAACTTACAATAGGTTCAGTATCATACCTCATTTCTTCCATCAAATGTTTCCTTTCTTAGGTTCTTATAATCCTAAACGCAATCAAACATTTCTCAATATCGTTACAAAGGTCAATATAGAAATAAAGAACATCACCTGCACTACATGCTTTTGTCCAGCCAGCTAAATTAGTATCTTCATATTTTATAGCGTTATTTATATATGGTTCATTACCACCAGTAATAGAATCTCCATTATCTGGTGGGTAACCTGCGTAAGTTGATTTCCAAATATCTATCTTTATGTCACCAGTTGTATCAGCAAATAGTCTTACTGCTTGAAGCGAGCAGTTAAACGGAACTTCAATACATCCCCCGTAACCTGGCGCTATTGGGTTAACTACTCCATCGAAGAAGAAATAGATTCCATAAGGCCCTGTATAACCACTTACTCCAGAATACCCTGAAATTCCAGAGTAGCTAGAGTAACCAGATATTCCAGAATAACCCGATATACCACTGATTCCAGAGTACCCCGAAATACCAGAGTACCCCGAAATGCCAGAATAGCCTGAAATTCCAGAGTAACCACTAATCCCTGAATACCCCGAAATACCACTGATTCCAGAATACCCTGAAATTCCTGAGTATCCACTTATTCCACTATATCCTGAGATACCAGAATAGCCTGATATACCAGATATTCCTGAATACCCTGAAATTCCTGAGTATCCACTTATTCCACTATATCCTGAGATACCAGAGTACCCTGAAATTCCACTAATCCCTGAGTACCCCGAAATACCTGAGTACCCTGAAATGCCAGAATAACCTGAGATTCCAGAGTAACTACTATATCCAGAATAACCGCTAAGTCCTGTTCCAGAAACTACAACTGCGTATCCTGCAACATTTACTGGAAAAATTATGGTTACGCCAGTTTCATCTGAAATAATTTCTTGAGGGATAATTACATTCCATGAAGTATCATACACTCCAACTATAACTGCTTGAGTTCCAAGGCCATGAATTACATCCCAATAAGAATTCGCAACTGCTTGATTATGGTAGTAAGCACCGCCAGTAGTACCACTAACACCAGAGTAACCTGATAT
>JGI2171J19970_10001964_pt1 | contig 11359 bp, 5 predicted proteins | sample DeeMarSWOR324_28_FD_19970 | JGI IMG/M metagenome (IMG submission 19970) | reverse complement strand
GGTGGCGCCGCGCGTTCTGGCGTGCCTATTGCTCACGCCCTTTCTGATTATCTACGCCGACTTGATGGGCATCGTCGGCGGCTATTTTGTGAGCGTTGTTCAGTTCGGGATCAATAGTCGGGCCTATTGGAGCTTCAGCGCCTCCGGCGTCGAACTATGGGATGTTTCCATCGGAGTCATCAAGGGCGTCTTTTTTGGTGTAGCCATCGCAGCGATCAGTTGCTACAAGGGCTTCACCTGCAAAGAGGGAGCCCAGGGTGTGGGACAGGCATGCACGGAGGCGTTCGTGGCCAGTTTCATCTCCATATTGGCGCTGGATTTTGCATTGGCTGTGATCTTCAAGGCCATCTACAATACATTTTGGCCGCTCAAGAGCCTGGTATGATCGAACGAAAGAGCACAGAGTGAACCGAGACGGTGAGACAAACAACGCGAATGATGGTGCCTTGCTTCTTCTCAAGAATGTGACGAAGAGGTTCGGTACGAAGGTTGTTCTCAATGCTATCTCGCTGGGCATAGAGAAAGGTAAGACCACCGTCGTGATCGGACCCAGTGGATGTGGCAAGACCGTCCTCGTAAAACACTTGATTCTCCTGCTCCGACCGAGTGGCGGTGAAGTGTACTTCAAAGGCGAGCGCATCGACAACCTGACCGAAACCGAGCTGAACAAAGTGCGCACACACTACGGTTTCCTCTTTCAGGGAGGGGCGCTGTTCGACAGCCTGAGCGTTAAGGAAAACATCATTTTTCCGATAAGACAGCACGGCGTGATAACCGATTGGGAACAGGTTGAAGAGCTGGTAAAGGCAAAACTCGCCATGGTCGGTCTTGACGGGTACCAGAACTATTACCCCGCAAATCTCTCCGGGGGACAAAGAAAGAGAGTGGCCCTGGCGAGGGCGATAGCGTTGAATCCGGAGGTGATTCTGTATGATGAGCCAACGACCGGACTGGATCCTATTCGTTCGGATGTTATCAATGAGCTGATCTTGAAGCTGCAAAGGGAGCTCGGCGTGACGGCGGTTGTTGTCACCCATGATATGACAAGCGCCTACAAGGTGGCCGATCGTATTATTATGCTGCACAATGGGAAGGTCATTGCCGACGGTGACGCCGATCATATTCGCAATCACCCTCATCCGACCGTCCAACAGTTCATCAACGGACAGGTCAGTGAAGACGACCTGGCCGTATTGCGGATGAGCGGGACGGTCTCCCAGGCCCAGTTCCTGCCCCGTGACTTCGAGCAATAAGTCGGAAAGGACCCGGAAGAGGCGATGAACAAGGGACCGGAGCAGATTGCCGCAGATTTGAGAGCAGTAGTACGGGGGGATGTTTTTGCCGACATACTTCACAGAGCTGCTTACAGTACGGACGCGAGCATTTACCGGGTCGTCCCGCAGTGTGTGGTCGCGCCGCGCGATGCGGGCGACGTGGTGGCCACTGTCCAATATGCCGCTGCAGAGGGCATTCCGGTGGTTGCTCGGGGAGCCGGCAGCGGCCTGGCGGGGGAGTCGCTGGGCGATGGCATCGTTTTCGACATGACCCGCTATATGAACGCCATCATCGGCGTCGAAGAAAACGGCCGGAGAGTGACTTGTGAGCCGGGTGTCGTGCTTGATGATTTGAATCAGTCTCTTGCTCAATACGGCAGGAAGATCGGACCCGATCCGTCGAGTGCGAACCGGGCGGTGGTCGGGGCGTGCGTCGCCAACAATTCCACGGGTTCTCATTCGCTTCAGTACGGGTACATGGCAGACTACGTGGAAACAATTGAAGCCGTTCTGGCTGACGGCACCAAGGTGAAGTTCACAAACGATTATGACCCGGAACAATCGGACGATGCGAAGGTGGCCTCCATCGCCAGCGCGTGCCTGTCGGTTCTTTCCGGAGCCGGGGCGGTCATCGAGAAAGCACAGCCCGAATCCAGACGCAATCGAAGCGGCTACAGCATTTCGGGAATCTGTCACGATGGCAAGGTCGATCTGGCGCGGCTGATGGCCGGCTCGGAAGGAACGCTGGCGATTTTCACGAGAATCACGCTCAGGACGGTCCCGGTGCCGGCGGCGAAAGGACTGTTGCAGCTCGAATTTGACTCGCTCGAAAAAATGGCACGGGCGGTGCCGTTGATGGTCGATACCGGCGTCGCAACATGTGAATTGATGGACGAGACGCTCATGGGTATGGCCTTTCACGCGCTGCCTGCATATCGCGATATTCTCCCGGCGGGCGCCGCCGCCGTTCTCCTGGCCGAACATGTGGGCCAAACGCAGGAGCAGGTGAAGGCAAAAATCGAGCGGACCGACACAGCGGTCGCAGCGCTGGCATGCGGGCGAACCATTGTGCTTGATCCGGGGCAGCAGAAGCGCCTGTGGAAGTGCCGCAAAGACGCCGGGCCACTACTTCTTAGAGGCCGGAGCAAGAAGCACCCGGCCGAGTTTATGGAGGACGTGTCGGTCGATCACCACCGGCTGGGAGACTACATTGCGGGTTTGCTGGAGCTTCAGAAGAAATACGGCATTGAAGTACCGTCCTTTGGCCACGCCGGTGACGGCGAGCTGCATATGCGTCCTTTCTTGGATTTGAGCGACCCCGCGGATGTCGCAAAAATGCGGGCGATAGCCAGCGACGTTTACTCGCTGGCCTGGTCGTTGGGCGGCTCCATCAGCGGCGAGCACGCCGTAGGCTTGGTCCGAGCGGCGTTCCTGCGACAGCAGTACGGCGACGAGTACTACGAGTTGCTGCGCAAGATCAAGAACCTCTTCGATCCCGCCGGCCTGATGAATCCCGGCAAGATCATCAATGACGACCCTGATATAATGGTCAAGAACCTCAGACGTGCCCGCAAGATCGTGCCCGAGAGACTAAAGACGAATTTGCTGTTTGAAGACGATGAGCTTGACATCGAAATCGAGCAATGTTACGGCTGCGGCCTTTGCCTGAGCCGGGAGCCCGACCTGCGGATGTGCCCCGTATTTCGGGCGCTGGGCGAGGAGTTGGGTAGCTCGCGTGCGAAGGCGAATCTGCTGCATTTCTGGGTGTCGGGACAACTGGAGGATCACGACTTTGAATCTCCTGAATTTCGCAAGTTCCTCGACTTGTGCGTGAACTGCAAGGCGTGTTCTCTGCAATGCCCTGCCGGCGTCGATGTTTCCAAGCTGATGATGACCGCGCGAGCCGCGTATGTCCGGCGAAAAGGCCTGCGTCGTACGGAGCGGATGCTCAGCCATAACCGCTACCTGAGTATGCTGGGCAGTGTTTTCTCGCCTGCATCGAACCTTGTGATGCGTCTGCCGGTTTTCAAGACCCTGCTGGACAAAGTCGCAGGGATTGACAGGCGAAGGACGGTGCCCAAATTCGGACGAGGCTCGTTCCTCAAAGCGGGACGAAAATATGTGGCCTCTTGCGAGCCGATACAAAAGCCCATCGACAAGGTGGCCTATTTTGTCGATACCTACGCCAATTACAACGACCACGAGTTGGGCTTTGCCGTGCTCGACGTTTTGCGGCACAACAACGTCGAAGTGATTTTGCCCAACCAGCTACCCGCGCCGTTGCCGGCGATGGTCTATGGAGATGTCAAGACGGCGGGCAAAGACTTGTCGTACAGCGTCAGACATTTGGCCGAGGCCGCCCGCGGCGGCTACAAAATCGTCTGCTCCGAACCCAGCGCGGCCTTGTGTCTTAAGGAGGAACTGCGGCATTTCGTAGACGGAGAAGATGCAAGGCTGGTCTCCGAAAACACGTACGAGCTGATGAATTATTTGCTTGGCCTGCACAAGCAGAAGAAGCTCAAACCGCCCGCCAAAACGACAACAGAAGAGTATGTCTATCATGTGCCCTGCCATTTATGTGCCGTGGGCGATGAGACGGCCAGTATTGAACTGCTGCAAGAGCTTTGCGGTGCCAGGGTTACGGACCTCAAGGCCGGCTGCTGCGGCCTCTCCGGAACGTTCGGCATGCAAGGGAAAAACTACGGACTTTCCTCGACAATATCGAAGAGCGTCAAGGACGCTTTGGAGCAATCGCCAACCAAGCACGTCCTAACCGAATGCGCCGCCTGCAAAATGCAGATCGAGCATATCAGCAATTGTGCCGTGAGTCATCCGATCAAGGTTTTAGCCAGGTGTTGTCGTCCTCCTGAGCAATAGGGACTTTGGAGGCACGCAGCGTCTTGAAATTGGCTAAAATTGGCTTTGATTCTTCCAAGCTGCCCGCGCCTTCTGCTTTCATAAGACGTTGTTTTACAAGCGGTTACACTCCTTCCGACTGCAGGGAAATTGGCTTTGTTTTGCACGATTGCAGTCAGTTAGGCACTGTTGTTTACGATCCATTCGACCTTGCTCAGGACATGTTTAGAGTTTCGTATCTAGAGTTTCCGGCTGAAGGCCGGCAAATTGGCTTTGTTTTTTCAGAACAGCCACCAAATTGTGCGGCGCAGCCCCATAGATTGAGCAAAAAGTCGACAAAAAATGAGAAGAATTGGCATTTTTTTGCATTTTCTTTGGTCTTTTCAAACAGATTTGTACAGCTTTGATGAACCACGAATGAACACCGACTGACCAAAATAAGGAAGCAGATTGGCTTTGTTTTTACACATGAGCTTTTGTATAGAATTTAGCGCTTAGGATTTCGGATTTCCAGCCAAAGGCTGGTGATTGGCTTTGTTTTTTAAACCGATCCCGCGTAGCCCCATAAATTGGGCAGAGAATCGACAAAAAATGAGAAGAATTGGGATTTTTTTGCATTTTTTCGGTTTTTTGACACAGATTGACACGGTTTAGTGGACCACGAATAAACACGAATGAACATAGACTCATCCAAATGGAGTAGATTGGGTCCATTCGACGACGCTCAGGACAAGTTTGTTTTGTATTTTACCATGAGACACGGATCTACACAGGTGATCGTGGATTCTTGGGTTTGTAAGAGATCGATGAATCGGTTCTTCATCTTTTGCATTTTGCCTTTGGACTTTTTCCTTCCGGCTCCTGTGTCCTGTCTTCTGTATNNTATATTCTGATGATATTTTAGTTTGATATACATTATACACCCTAGTCTGTTCGGCGTCAAGTAATTTCTTGCGGTAGCCCCGAAGGGCCTAAGACACGAAGAAAAATGCCGTTTTTTTGTGCGGCAGAGGGGTCCTGAGAAGAAGAAATACGCCACACCTTTGATTCTCGCGATCAAATAAACGCCAGGCTGCAATTGCAGAGGCAAAACTGGTAAGCGCGCCTTTCGGTCATTACTCCTGTACGTCCTGTCTACGAAGCAGCTTTGGCTGCTACCCCTCGGCCTTTTCCGGCTTATGGAGTTTCGCGGTAGGGCTTGCCCGATTGGTATAGTTTCAGCCGCTCTTCAAAATCGGCATGCAGTTCTTCCTCTTCCTCGGTCAGTAAATCTATCGCTTTTTTCTGCCACTTTACAGCGGAATCAAAATCGCCGGTCTCGGCATAGGCCGCCGCCAGGGTCCCGACGTAGCGGGCGTTCTTCCAGTTCGTCAGTTCGCAGGCTTTGGTGGCTTGCTCAACGGCCTTGGCACCATCGCGAAACTCAGCGACCGGGCACGTGGCCCGCAACCAGGCGAGGTCATTCAAGGCCAGAGCATGGTCCGGATCGACACGCACCGCTGCTTCATAATCACTAATCGCTTCGGCGAATTCACCGCCGGTCATCTTAGTTTCGGCACGATTGTAATACGCCTTGCGTAACCACTTGACAGCACCTTCTATGTGCGCAGTAGTCTCTGCATCTTTCGATGACCGCAGCTCTTCTATCAGTTGTACAGCTTCCTTGAGTCTGCCCTCTTCAATAGATTCCCATACGGAATAGAGCTTGGTACCTTCGCCGGCGAAGAGCTTTTCTGCTTCAATCACAAAAGCTTGGAGCCAACGGTTCTCAGCCAACTTCGCATCCTCAAGCCGAACACGAAGTCGATTGAGGGCTGCTTGCGCTTCCTCGTCGCGGCCAAGTTGATGCAGAGCCATAGCCATAAATGGACCAGGTTCCAAATGAGCGTCAACTCGCAACTTTTTGATCTGGATTAGTGTCGTAAGGGTGTCCTGATATGCCCCCACACGGTACTGAGCTATGTAAAGCGTTTCGAGGATGTTCCAGTCATTTGGTTGCAAACGGTTTGCCATCTCGGCCTTGCCAAGCGCCAGACGGTAGGCCTCGATCTCCCCGCCAGGCGAGCTGACCACCTCCCAACTTTGTTCAATGAGCTTTCTGGCGTCCTCCCACAGGCGGGAATTGGCAATCTGCAGCGCCACCTTACGTACCGGCTCAGCAAGCGTATTATCAGCATTCAGTTTATCTATCACTTCACTATAGAAACCGGTTTCTCTATATAGCTCATCCAGAACTTTCCTCGTGGCTTCAGCATTCCATCTCGGCTCATAACCACCAGCAGGCGTGGCGGATTCCCAGAGTTTTATATTGTTGTCGTCGTCGTAAATTCCTGCAGCAATCGTTTTGCCGTCCGGGCTGAACGCTATCGAGGAGGGACAATCGCCAACCCCACGGAGGGTCATCAATTCGGTGCCGGTTGCCGCGTCCCAGACCTTGATTGTGTTGTCCCCACTGCTTGAGATGATGCGCTTGCCATCCGGACTGAAGGCTACCGAACTGACCCATCCAACGTGCCCACGGAGAGTCATTACTTCGGCGCCGTTCGCCGCATCCCAGAGCTTTACCGTTGCGTCCACACTACCAGAGACGATTCGCTTGCCGTCCGGACTGAACGCTACTGACCAGACCTTGCGACTATGCCCGCGCAGAGTCATCAGTTCGGCGCCGGATGCAGCGTCCCAGATTTTGATTGTATTATCGTCACTGCCTGAGACGATTCGCTTGCCGTCCGGACTGAAAGCCACTGAATCACCCCAATTGCTATGCCCCGGAAGAGTCATTACTTCTTCGCCGTTCGCCGCGTCCCAGACCTTGACCGTTTTGTCTAAACTGCCCGAGATGATACGCCTACCATCCAGGCTAAATGCTACCGCGACGACGAAGTCGCTGTGCCCGGGGAGAGTCATCAGTTCTTCGCCGGTTCCCGCATCCCACACCTTGACCGTTTTATCCCCACCACCCGAGACGATCCGCTTGCCATCCGGGCTGAACGAAGCATCTTCGTTCCAATTATCATCATGCAGAGTCATCGGTGAGGCCCCGGTTGCTGCGTCCCACACCTTTAACGTTCTGTCCGAACTACCAGAGACTATTCGCTTGCTGTCCGGGCTGAAAGCTATGGAAACAACATAGTCTTGGTGCCCACTGAGTGTCACTACCTCCCCCCTGATTGCAGCGTCCCACACCTTGATAGTTTTATCATTACTGCCCGAGGCGATGCGCTTACCATCCGGACTTATGGCTGTCGAAGCGACCCAGTCACCGTGCCCACGGAGGGTCATCAGTTCGGCGCCGGTTGCCGAGTCCCAGACCTTGATTGTGTTGTCCCCACTGCATGAAATGATGCGCTTGCCATCCGGACTTATGGCTATAGAAGCGACCCAGCCACCGTGCCCTCGGAGGGTCATCAGTTCGGTGCCGGTTGCAGCGTCCCAGACCTTGATTGTGTCGTCCCCACTGCCTGAGATGATGCGCTTGCCGTCCGGGCTGAACGCTACCGAGTGAACCCTGTTTTTATGCCCTCGAAAAGTCATTAATTCGGCGCCGGTCGCCACGTCCCACACCTTGACCGTGTTATCCCCACCATACGAGACGATGCGTTTGACGTCCGGGTCGAATGCTCCTGGCCAGTCTCCATCATACCCGCGGAGAGTCATTAATTCGTTGCCGGTTGCAGCGTCCCAGATTTTGATTGTTTTATCGTCACCGCCTGAGACTATTCGCTTGCCGTCAGGGCTGAACGCTGCTGATATGACTTCGCCCTTGTGTCCGCGGAGGGTCATCAGTTCGGCGCCGGTTGCTGAGTCCCAAACCTTGATTGTATACCCAGCCGAAACGATCCGCTTGCCATCCGGACTGAAGGCTATCGAAGCGAGCCCGTCATGCCCACGGAGGGTCATCAGTTCGTCGCCGGTTTCCGCGTCCCAGACCTTGATTGTGTTGTCGTGACTGCCTGAGATGATTCGCTTGCCGTCAGGGCTGAAAGCTACCAAGTAGACTACCTCGTCATGCCCACGGAGGGTCATACGGGACTGGTCCGAGATATGCCGGAGGCGATGCCATTCCCACCCGCGAAGGTCTTCAGGACACGCGTCCAACAGCTCGCGAACGTGGCGTATGTTTGCCTCGCCGTATTTGGCATCCGCCAACCAAATTCTGTTTACATAAAGAGTACGACGTAGCTCTTCGGATTTCTCCTTGGCTGCCTTTTCAGCGTTCTCAGCACGTATCAGAGCCTGTTCAACTTGCTTGCGAGCGGTGGCCTCTTTCTCCCGGGCCAAAGCCTCCTGCTGGCGGGCCCGTTCTGCTCTGCAGCCCATGACGATACTGGCCACCAAGCCTATTATGATTACTACGGCCACCAGCGCAACCATGGCCACGGAGCCGGCGTGTTTTCGCACGAACTTTCTGGTCCGGTATACTGTGGACTCAGGTCCAGCGATCAGAGGGGTGCCGGTAAGGTAGTTCTGAATGTCGTCGGCCAGCTCTGAGGCCGAGCGGTATCTCCTTGTTCGGTCTTTTCGCATCGCTTTCATGGGTATCCACTCCAATTCTCTGTGAAGACGTCTGGTTAATGTGATGATCTGTGTTCTACGACTCTCCGCTACTCCCTTGGCCCGATCACCTAAGCTAGTCAGTCTAGCGCTTGGTGTTACCGGCTGCTCTTCGCAGATGACCTGCTGAATGTGGTCAATCCCACCTTCGCGAAGTCTCTTGGCATCGAACGGCGGTACGCCGGTCAGCAACTCATAAAGCAGCACACCAAGAGAATATATGTCCGAGCGGGTATCGATATCATGGTAGGCCATCTCGGCCTGTTCGGGACTCATGTATTCAGGTGTACCCAGTAATTGACCTCTCTCGGTAAATGACGTCTTCTCGGTTAGTGGCTGCGTGACGGCTTTGGCTATGCCGAAGTCGATAATTTTGGGTACTGCTTTATCGTCCTGAACAGAAACCAATATGTTCGATGGCTTGATATCCCGGTGTATGATTCCTTTTTGATGTGCGTGATGAACACCCTCACAGACCTGCTGGAAGAGGCCAAGTCTTTGTTCAACGCCAAGTTTTTGCTCATCACAGTATCTGGTGATGGATTTGCCCTCTACATGTTCCATCACAAAGTAGGGTCGCCCGGCGTCAGTTGTTCCTGCGTCGAACACATGGGCAATGTTTGGATGTTCCAGCAGAGCTAAAGTCTGGCGCTCGGCTTCGAACCGGGCAACAACCTGTCTTGTATCCATGCCGAGCTTGACGATCTTTAATGCCACTTTGCGTTTGACCGGTTCCTTCTGCTCAGCCAAGTAGACCAACCCCATACCCCCTTCGCCGATGAGCTCCATCAGTTCATAGCGGCCGATTTGCGTGCCCGGACCCTCGATCTGAGAAATGCCGTCTAGGGGAACGCTCGGACCATCGGGAATCTCAAGAAAACTGCCGGCTTCATCGTGGGATTTGAGAAGAGCTTCCACTTCAACTCGTAGCTTCTGGTCTCCTTTGCAGGCTTTCTCCAGATACTCTTGCCGCGCTGTTTGGTCTGATACCTTAATCGCTTCGTGGAAGATATCTTCCGGACTCATCTTTTCCGCCGCCATGCCACTGCGCCCTCGCTTTCTCCCCCCGTGATCGTCCTATTTTGACGCCGTGTCGGACTGTTGGCCATGTCTGTTCTCCGGCCGGATGTCATCCCATACGCAGAACACACAAAACGCCGCATAAACAAGCAATATCCCACAAATTCTGGCGTCAGGCAGCAAATATCTTGCATCCGAAAAGGAAAAATTCAATCCAAGACGCCCCGCCTCCATCAGGTCTACAATTGATTCGATCCAGGCACCCATGATTCTTCTCCCAATTCTTTTTTCAAGCCTCTAAATCTGTTTTTCTTTGCTTCCACTGAGTAGTGCGCCATCTGGATCGATTTTGGCTCAAGATTTTGAGAAAAAGTTGTATCTTTTTGAGGCCACACACAAGATCGTCAGACCGGTTGGGGTTGAATGCTATGGGACAGGCCCACCCGGCATGACTGGACCTACCTTCCGGGCTCCCTAATCTCCGGAGCGAATTCTCGTGTACAGCCAGGCTCTCGCGTACGTCCAATGGCGCTTGGCTGTGGCCGGAGAGATGTTCAGGAGCCGGGCCGCCTGCTCAAGTGTAAGCCCCGCAAAATAGCGAAGTTTCACCAGCTCAGCTTTGGTCTTATCCACCCGTGCCAGTTGCGTGAGGGCCTCGTTTAGCGCGATAAGATCGTCAGAAGGTGATTCGATTGCCAAATTCTTGTCGCTGAGATCAATCTTCTGGTGACCGCCTCCATGTCTAAGGCGTTGCTTGCGGCGAGCACTTTCGATGAGTATTCGCCGCATCGCTTCGGCCGCCGCGCCGAAGAAATGGGCTCGGCCCCTCCAGGCCGGCGCCTCGGAGCCCACCAGCCGGATGTATGCCTCGTGGACCAGTGCCGTCGCTTGAAGGGTCTGGCCAGGAGCTTCCTGGGCCATCTTCTGAGCGGCCAGGTGGCGAAGCTCCTCGTAGACCAACGGCAGCAGTTGCTCTGCCGCGTCGGCGTCGCCCCGCTCGATAGCGGTCAAGATGCGGGTCACGTCACTCATCAGTTTCCCACTTTCCAGCTTTAGAGTACTACGGATCGCCTGATCTGTCAAATCATCGTGAGTTTGTGCCTTTACAGGCCCATATGACGCGGATACAATGGCCTGCCTTATGGAAAAGATAATGATTTACGATACGACGCTTCGGGATGGTATGCAGGCCGAGGGCGTTAGTTTTTCGCTCGAAGATAAGCTCGCCATCGCCAGGCGGCTCGACGAGTTCGGCCTCGACTACATTGAAGGCGGCTATGCGGCTGTTCCCCAGTTGTGGCATTCGACTGCGATGGAGGATAGATGCTTCGTGACCCTGCCTGTGACCCAGACGGGGCCGGCGGCTCGGCAGATATTGTGGTACTTCTCCAACTGGTCGGGGAAAAAGGTGACTTCCGCCAGGCCGGAAAAGTCTTCCAGCGTCACAAAACCCATGACTTTACCGTTACTGGTTTTCGCCCGGCGGGCCGTGGCGATAAAGCCTGCTATCGTGATTTCTCTATTGATAAACCGGTCCAATTGGGCGGCGGGCACGTGTTGGATGCGGAACAATAGGGCAGGGTGTATGCTGAAGGGAATCCCCGTAATTTCCACCTCGGCTTTTAGTTTGGCCACCCGCTCATATTCCGGCAGCC
>JGI2171J19970_10001963_pt1 | contig 11363 bp, 13 predicted proteins | sample DeeMarSWOR324_28_FD_19970 | JGI IMG/M metagenome (IMG submission 19970) | reverse complement strand
ATTTAAATTATTTTTTCTAGAACCAAAGCCTCGGGAGGGATTTGAACCCCCGACATGCTGGTCACTCGTGATCATACGATCAATACAAGCCAGCCGCTCTACCGGGCTGAGCCACCGAGGCTTATCCATTATACTATAGAATTAATTTATAAAATCTGTTGTTTTATCTTTTCTATGCAATTTTTTCCTATTTGAGTACCGTTAACAATATAAATGTTTCTAAAAAACGGATAAATTCTTTGTTGCACAGATATATACTTGATAATGATGAATTTGAAATTTTTATCCTTCGTATTTTTTGCTATTCTTTTACTCATCCCAGCATCTCTTGCTGTGGACTATGAAGTATCTGTTGACATAACACCGAAAGCAATTGATGCAAAGCCATGTGGTATAGCAGCTTATGATATATTGGTTAAAAACACGGGGGGATTGGAAGATACCTATTTTTTCGATGTCGAGGGAGTACCCGAAGGTTGGTTTACATTATCTCATGATACAACCACGTTAGAAGCAGAAGAATCACAAAAAGTATACTTGTTCATAACTCCGGATTGTTACGAGGAAAAATACGGGCTGTTCGAAGGCACTTTCATTGTTACAGATGGTTCAGGAACTTCTGTTAACTTCAGCCTAAACGTCATACCAGATCATATTTTGGAATTGGAGATGCCTGAATACCTGAAGGTCTGTTTGGGTGAAGATACTGAGATGACAGTTGTTGTTAAGAACATGGGCGATTACATTGAAGAAGTATATTTAACAGCTTCAGGAGATGCTGGGAATTTTGTATCATTCTCTGAGGTCATAGTTTATTTAGATCCTTTTGAAGAAAAAGAAGTTACTGTTACCGTTTCGCCAGCAGACATAGAGTATGGTGATTACAGTATCATGGTAGAAGCTAAATCTACAACGAGCTATGCAAGATCTTCGGCTTCCAGTGTTATAGAAGTAACAAAATGTTATGATGTTGAAGTTACTTATCCTGAAGAAGTGAAGGCATGCGGTGGAGAAGCGAAGAGTTTTGAGATAATGATTAAAAATATNGGATTAAAGGATGACTCTTATGCATTGACGATAGAAGATTTAGATTATGCGGTTACTGTTCCTCTCGCCCCTGAAGAATTCAGAACAATAGAGTTGGAGTTCTTCAAGGAAGAGGAAGGAACTTATGAAACGCCTTTCACAGTAGAATCTGATTTCATAAGCAAAGATGAAATGATAACTTTTATCGTAGAAAAATGTTACGGAGTTGACTTGACATTAGAAGAAACTGAAATCGAGATAGAGAGTGGAAGTGGAAGCTTAGTAAAAGGAACTGTTAAAAACACTGGAACTCTTACTGATACTTTCAACATAATTTCTGATGTAATATGGTCTGTTGTAAAACCTGATAAAGTCACTCTAGTATCGGAGCAAGAAGGAGATGTTTATGCTTATTACAGTCCTGAGTATGGAGTTATAGGAACTCAAACTGTGAAGTTAACAGCAAAGTCTGTGAAGAGTGAAGACACAGAAGAATTAATGATTGAAATTTTGACCAAAGAAGAAGTCCCAGTCGTAGTTGAAGAGACTCCAACCGTGGTGGAAGAAGAGACTACCACGATGGAGGAGACGACAACTACTCCAGAAGAAGAGACCACCACAGTCGAGGAAATAGTTGAAGAGACGACGATGATAGAAGAAACTACAACAGTAGAAGAAGGTGTGGAAGAAGAGATAACCACTGAGCCATTAATACCATCAATACCAACTGGTAGGATAATAGACATAATTTATGAAAATAGGGCAATCAGGTCTTTGTTAATCGCGATAATCGTTGTCATAATCATCCTGATCATCATTTACTTGATCGTAATGAGGTGAATTTTCTGATAGCTAAAATCCTTCTAGTGGCAAGTTTCTTCATGTTCCTTGCTGTTGCTGCGGAGGCAAAAGTAAAATCTGGCCTTGGCTTCTTCATCGTCGTAACTGGTTTAATCATTGGAATACTGAATTTGATCTATGTATTGCTTTCCACATTTTAGGTGATTGAATGAAGTTCAACAGCTTCCTTGCATTCTTGCTCACTCTTATAGCGATAGTCGTTGTAGTTGCTGGATTTGCTGTAAAATTTTCAGGTATGCTCTTTATCAAAAAAGATTGTGAAGGCTACTCACTCATATTGTTTGCGGATGAGAATGAAGTCGATGCTGTTGTTGGTAAAGGAGAGTTGATCAGATTACGGGTCGTGAATGCTGGTAGTTTTGGAGACAAATATCAAGTTTCTTTGTCTGGACCTGAATGGGCAATAGTCAAACCAACTTCCTTCACACTCAGATCCGAAGAAGTGAAATCTTTGTTCGTGTATGTTAGTCCTGACCTTGGGTTTGAAGGGAAATATGATTTAGATGTGACAGTCGAATCAAACTGTGTTAGTGAGGCAGAGAGAATAGAAATCGGAGTTATTAAAGAAGAAATTTAGTCCTTTAGAAAAGTTTTTAATGTTTAGTTAAAACTATTGATTATGCAGAAGATTCCAAAAAAATTCTTAGACTTATACTACAAACAAGGTTACAGGATAGTAGGTAAGCATCAAAATTCTGCTGTAAAGATATGTCGCTGGACTAGAGAAAGTTTAAAAAATGACAGAGTTTGTTTTAAAGAGAAATGGTATGGAATTGAAAGCCATAGATGTTTACAGTGTTCTGTTAGTTTATCGTGTTTGAACAGGTGTGTTTACTGTTGGCGAACGTTTCATCCTATGTTTGAAAAAGAGATGGATGCAGAAGCAGTAGATGAACCTTCTGAGATAATCGATGAGTTGATTAAAGCTCAGAGATTGCTCTTAACTGGTTTTAAAGGAAATCTCAAGGTTGATAGGAAAAGGTGGGAAGAGGCGCAAAATCCAACGAACGCTGCTTTAAGTCTGATTGGTGATAGCATACTCTATCCAAAAATTTCTGAATTGTTAAGAGAATTCCATAGAAGAAACTTTTCAACATTTTTAGTGACTAAAGGCACATCTTCAGAAAAATTGGAGAATCTTGAGGTTGAACCGACAAACCTTTACATTTCTCTTTGTGCTCCCGACAAAGAAACTTACATGGATGTTGACCATCCTCTGGTTAAAGATGGTTGGAAAAGGATGAATGAAAGTTTAGAATTGATGAAAAGCTTTAATTGTAGAACCGTTATCAGGATAACTTTGGTTAAAGGATTAAATATGAAGAATCCTGAAAAATATGCTAAATTGATTCTCAAGGCTGAACCAGATTTTATTGAACCGAAGGGTTATATGTGGGTCGGTGAATCACAAAAGAGATTGCCTATGGATTCTATGCCTTTCCATGAAGATGTAGTAGAATTTGCAAAAAAAATATCAGAACATACAGGTTACGAAATAAAGGATGAGTTCAAACCGAGTAGAGTTGTTCTTCTTACAAAGAAGTAGTCTTCTTCCCTCTTTCTTGTGGGATAATTTTTATTCTTGTATTCTTGAATTTTTTTTCTAATTCTTTCCCTTCGAACAATCTATCCAAGAAAATAGCAAGACTCCCGACTTCACTATGTGGTTGGTTGGTAACTGCAATGTTAAAATCAACTAACCGATAAACATCACTAGGAACCTTTTCAGAACCAATAATAACAAGTATATTTTTTGATTTTTTTATTTCATCGATTTTATCTTGTATCGGTAGACCGTACATAGTGAGATGAATAGTTTTTCCTTTCCAGTTGTTTATGATCTTTCTCCAGTTTTTTTCATATCTTACTTCAAAATGATTGCCCCAATTTTTAACTACTTCATTAATATTTTCCATGATAGAATCATCTTTTTCGCCGCTAAGTATAATCCCATCACATCCAAGAGCACGTGCTGTCAAAGCTACGTGTGTAGTCAATCTTGGATCACGTCCTCTTCTATGCCCAAGTCTCAAAACCCAAACTTTCATAATATTAAGGAGTTAAGTTAATTTTTAAATCTTCAACGAACAGAGTATATTTAGGTGAATTTTTGAAAAAAAGCTGGGGAAAAAGACGACAAAAATGGACAGAAGAAGAAGAGATAGCACGAATCAGACTCCCGAAAGAAGATGAGCTACTCGGTATAGTTGAATTAATGCTCGGCTCAGATAAATTACGTGTTCAGTGTGACGATGGTAAAGAAAGGATCGTTAGAATACCTGGAAAATTGAGGAAGAGAGTTTGGATTAGAGTCGGGGATTTAATTTTGATACAGCCATGGAAAGTAATGTCAGATAGAAGAGCGGATGTAATCTGGAGATATACAAAAACGCAGGCCAGATGGTTACAAAAGAAAGGTCATTTAAAGGGCATCTCTATAGAATAAACTGTTTTAATCCTAATTTTTGATGTTTATGGTACTCAAAAGAAAACGAAAAAGAGAATATTATAAGGAATTTAAGGTAGTCCACGGTGTTTTTGACGAACACACACTCTTGGTTTTGTATAGGTTGTTGAACAAGACTGAAATTACGGCCGAGTCATTGATAAAAGAAGGGAAAGAGTCTGTAATTCTGTCAGGTTTAACACCAGAAAAAAAGTGGGTTGCTATAAAGGTTTACAGAACTGAAGCTTGTGAGTTTAAAAAAATGTGGAGGTATCTAATCGGGGATCCAAGATTAAAGGGCTTGAAGAAAAGGAAAAGAACCGTAGTTAATTTATGGTGTAAGAGGGAATTCAAGAATCTAAAAATTGCTGTTGAAGCTGGTGTTAATTGTCCTGAACCAATAACATTCAGAGAAAACGTATTGATAATGAGCTTCATCGGAGAAGATGGTTCACCTGCACCAAGATTAATAGACGTGATACTGGAAGATGCACCACCAGTCTACAAGGAAATAATGAAAGATTTGAAAAAACTAATCAGGGGTGGTATAGTTCACGGGGATTTGAGCGCATACAACATACTCCTGTTGGACAAACCATATTTCATAGACTTCAGCCACGGCACGACCATCAATAACCAAATGGCCCTGGAATTGCTGAAAAGGGACCTAAAAAATATAAATAGTTATTTTTCCAAACTAAACCTACATTCAAAACAGCCAGAAAAGGTCTATGAGGAATTAAAAAAGGTTATAGAAAAAAAGGTTCAAAAATGAAAGATTTCATAAGAATTCCTCAGAAAAGAATAGACATCTTAAAAAAATATGATGAATTAAAGAAAAAAATCGAGGAATTTACCAACACTAAGATAGAATTGGATGATGATGTGTCGATTGAAGGTGACAGTGTGGACGTATTTCAGGCAAAAAACGTGATCAAGGCATTTGGCCGAGGGTTTGATCTAGACGATTGTTTCTACCTTTTAGAGGATGAATACGGATTAGAGATAATCAACCTATCAGAATTCACGAAATCAAAGGGAAGGTTAAAAATTTTAAAGGGTAGAATAATAGGAACTGGTGGGAAAACGAAGAAATACATAGAAAAATACGCAGATGTTAAAACCTCTNTTCTCGGCAAAACAGTAGGTATAATAGGTAAATGGGACAAAATTAATATAGCTAGAGAAGCAATAATGAAACTAATTCAAGGTTGTACTCACCAGACGCTTTACAGATGGCTGGAGCGTCAAGCAAAGAAGTGATGTCGATGGTAGATGAAAAGAATGTTGCAGGAAAGACTGCGGAAGATCTGGCTAAAGATCAGAGGGAAATCTCTGTTTCTGAGTTTTTTGAGAAGAATAGACACTTGTTAGGTTATGATAACCCGACCAGAGCGTTGTTGACTGTAGTAAAAGAATTAGTTGATAACAGTTTAGATGCTGCCGAGGAAGCCAGAGTTCTGCCGAGGATATGGGTAGAGATTAAGCCTAACGGGGTGAATAGGTTTAGAGTCACGGTCAAGGATAATGGACCAGGCATGATCGATAAACAGATTCCTCTTACTCTAGGAAAGTTATTGTATGGATCAAAGTTCTTTAGACTCCGTCAATCCCGTGGACAACAAGGTATAGGTGGTAGCGGTGCTATACTCTACAGTCAATTGACGACAGGTAAAACAACAAACATCATTTCGAGCACTGGTAACGGAAAGACATCTTATTATGAATTGATGATAGACGTTAAGAAAAACGAGCCTGAGATCGTATCTCATAGGTTAATAGAAGATGGAAAACTCTGGCATGGTTTAAAAATAGAGACGGAAGTAGAAGGTAGGTATGTAGAGAGCAAACGGGGTATAACAGAATATATGAAACAGGTTGCAATAGGAAATCCGTTCGCGGATATAGTGTTCGATGGACCGAGTGGAAAACTAAAATTCCCTAGGGGAGCGAATGAATTACCACCGTTACCGAAAGAGATCACCCCACATCCACATGGTGTGGAGTTGGGAATTTTTAGAAGAATGTTAAAAGCAACAAAGTCAAGAACCATAGCTTCATTCTTAACGAACGATTTTTCAAGGGTTGGGGCGGGCACAGCAAAAGAAATATGCAAACTGGCTGGTATAGACCCCAAGATTAGCCCAAAGAGATTGGAAATAACTGACACAGAAAAGATTTTCAAAGCAGTAAAAAAAGTGAAATTGATGAGGCCACCTCTAGACTGTCTTTCTCCTTTAGGGGAGGATTTATTGATAAAGGGCCTGAAAAAAGAATTCAACGCTGAGTTCTATGCTGCGATAACAAGACCGCCAGAAGTCTACAGAGGAAACCCATTTCAAATTGAATGTGCTGTTGCTTATGGCGGAGAATTGCCGCTAGATTCACAAGTCGAACTATTTAGAATAACGAATAGAGTTCCTTTACTTTATCAGGAAGGGGATTGTGCGATAACAAAAGCTATGCTGGGTACAGATTGGAGAAGATATGGTTTGCAAAAATCCGGAAGAAGTATGCCCACTGGCCCAGCTGTTATTCTTGTCCATTTTGCTTCGGTGTGGGTGCCTTTTGTCTCAGAGAGTAAACAAGCAATATCGTCATATCCTATAATAATCAAAGAAATTAAACTCGCTTTGCAAGAACTTGGAAGGAGATTACAACGTCATGTTTCTGGGAAAAGAAGAGTTGAAATGCAACAGAGGAGAAAGCAAATTTTCGACAGGTATTTGCCAGAGGTTGCTAATGCTGTTGGTAAGTTGACGAGTAAAAAACCCGAGCCTATTTTAAAAAAGTTAAAAGTTATCATGAAAAAAAGTACTGGAGTGGTTGTGGATGGTAAAGAAGATAAAGGAAAAGCTTAAAGGACTGGGGGAAGACGTACTGAAGGACATAGATAAGAAGAAAAACCCTGATATAAATATTCCTATCCGTTCATTGTCTAACGTGGTTTATGATGAGAAGACCAAGATGCTTAAGTTGGGCGATAAAGCATCAAAGAGATACCTGTTCAACGTTGCTCATGCGAAAAAGTTTATGCAGACTCTGTTGGTAGCTGCTTTCTGTAAAGACTTACAAGATCAGAACTTGCACACTAGTTTGAGGGATCTGTACTATGCATTAAAAAGGACTCTACCAGAATCAGATGAGAATACATTCGAGGAACAACAGGAAAGTGACCCCATCATAGTAGATTTGGAAGTTATGCTAGACATGTTGAGAGAGCAATTAAATCTTAATGCCGATGTTAGGGGACGTGTTGTAGGTAACGTAGTGGTCAAGGATAGCGGGGATACGATTGATTTCTCAAAGTTAGGATCTGGAGGTTGGGCTATACCGAGTAACGTTGAAGATATAACGATAAAAAGTGTTAACGCAAAGTACATCCTAGTCATAGAAAAAAACGCAGCGTTCGAAAGACTGCATGAAGATAAGTTCTGGAAGAAACAGAATTGCATACTCGTGACAACACAAGGACAGGCGGCAAGAGGACCTAGGAGACTCATTCAAAGATTATCTACAGATTATAAACTACCTGTTTACATTTTCACAGATGCTGATTCTTACGGGTGGTATATTTATTCTGTTATTAAGTACGGTAGTATAAGTTTGGCACACATTTCTGAAAGACTCGGATGCCCAAGCGCAAAGTTTATCGGCCTGACTATAAGCGATATCGATGAGTTTGATTTGAAAAATTTCACTATCAAGGCAAGGGAAGTGGATATAAAGAGGGCAAGAGAAATGTTGAAATATAAGTGGTTCAAGCATCCTGCCTGGCAGAAGGAATTGAAACTGATGATACAGAGAAAAATAAAGGCAGAGTTGGAAGCACTTTCTGGTCGTGGTTTGAGGTTCATGACTGAGGTTTATCTACCGACGAAGATAAAGAAAAAGAAGTTCTTACCTTAAGATTTTAAGCATTTGATCATGGATTTTTGAATTGGATGCAACAATATCTACCACCATCAAATGATATTTTTCTCCTTTTATCTCTGTAATTTTTCCTCCAGCTTCTGTAACAATTAAAGACCCTGCAGCAATGTCCCATGGTTTAAGACCGAATTCCCAAAATCCATCGGCTCTTCCACATGCAACGTAACACAAATCTAATGCAGCTGAACCAGTTCTTCTTATTCCATTAATGCTCGCGTTAAAAAACTTCTCAATATTTTTTAGATTTATTTTTATGATTTCGCCTCTTTCGTAAGCAAATCCTGAAACCAACAGTGAATCGGTTAATTTTGCTATGTCAGAAACTACTATTTTTTTATTGTTTAGAAATGCCCCCTTTCCTCTTTCAGCATGAAATAATTCTTTTCTTATCGGATCAAAAATAACTCCTAAATTTACTTTGCCTTTAAAAAGATACGCTATAGAAACGCTAAAATGAGGAAAGGAATGAAAAAAGTTAGTCGTTCCATCAACAGGATCTATAACCCATAAATTATCTGAGATTGTTCTTTTGACAAGACCTTCTTCAGTGTAGAAACTGTGGGTAGGAAACTTTTCTTTAATTATAGACAATATTTTTTTCTCAGCCTTCAAGTCAGTATCTGTTAGAAGATTATCTGCACTTTTATAGTCAATTATTTTTTTGTTATCCATAGATTTGATTATTATTTTTCCAGCTTCTCTGGCAGCCTTAATTGCAGTTTTTAACATTTAATCACTCTCACAGTTTATACAATTTTACAATCCAAGACCCAATGGTAAACTTTCGGGGCGTATGATTTAACTTTAGTTTTTTTGATTAATCTTACTTTACGTCCTCCTATTCTGGCAGCTCTTTTAACGTCTTCAAAGAGTTTTTTTTCTTCGTCCTTCTTGGCAATACCATGATAATGAATTACTCCATTGGGTTTAACGACTTTCATAGCATCTTTTAGGTATCCTTTGCAACTTGGCAATAGACCCATGATAACTCTGTCTGCAATTTTACCAAGTTTATGTGTTTCAACAGCAGAATCGCCTAACATTGGAACGAGTTTACTCACAACTTTGTTTAACTTTATGTTTTCAAGAAGATACTCGTAAGGTCCAGAGTTAATTTCTATGGCATAAATTTTCTTAGCTTCAGAAAACTTAGCGATTCCTAAACAAAAATAACCTATCCCAGCGAACATATCGACAATAGTTTCTCCTTTCTTGATTTGTTTTACGATTCTTTTTCTCTCGTTCAAATTGCCCTTCGAAAACATTATGTTTTTGACATCTAATTTGTAGATGATACCATGCTCTTTATGGATTGTAACAGTACTGTTAACTCCTGATACGAATTTAATCTGTGGGATCCTGAGTTCAGTCTCTACGAAACCGGTTCTTCTAAAAACCGATTTGGTGTTAGGTATATTTTCTACTACAATCTTGCCGACTAAACTATCGTACTTCCACAACTCTTCTTTTAGGTTTAGGATGACTATATCGCCAATTTTCTGATAACTTGACGGGAGTAGTAGTAATTCTTTCTTTGAAAGTTTATGTTCTAATTCTTTAGACAACAATTCTTTAATCGGTTCGAGCATTGAATAAGAAATAATGATTATATTTTAAATAAAGATGTACAATTTCTTTGAATAACTAAATCAAAGCTTCATCTTTTATTCGGCTTTTTGAAGAACTCAAAATTCCATCAAAGTCTCTACAATCTTCTCGACTTGCTCTCTTTCTCTGCTCGTCTTTGGTTTAAACATGTCATTCATTCTTTCTCTCAAAGTTTCTCTCTTTGCTATTTCACCCACTTCTGCAAAACTCTTCATTATTGTCTCAACCTTTGCTAGTCTGCCTTCAATACCTTTTAATTGTTTAGAAACTTCGGTTAATGCGGCCCAGACTTGAGCTACTTTTACATCGTCTGCTTGCATGTATGCTGCTCTATGTGTCTTGGCTTTTTCTATTAAGTCAGCAAGTTCAACTTGAGCGTCCTCGGACATGAGTTCTTTCCAATCCTTATCTTCGCCAAACAGCACTATATCACCTGTCAAAATTGTTTGAATTAAAAAATAAATACTTAATGGTAGTAACAGTTTTATATTCCGTAGAAACTTCTTTAAGTTTCGGTATAAAACTTAACTAAGGTAAAAATCATGAAAGAAGGTGACTTCATTCGCATAGATTATGTTGGGAGAGTGAGCGAAAGCAATGAGATTTTTGACTTGACGAAAGAAAGCATAGCCAAAGAAAAGGGAATTTATAATCCTAATTTCAAATACGGTCCTGTTCCTGTTATCCTAGGGGCACATCATATCGTGAAAGGTTTAGAGAACGAACTAATGAAAATGAAAATCGGGCAGAAGAAAAAAATAACAGTAAAACCTGAAGACGCTCTCGGTGAAAGAAAGCCCGAATTGATACGTTTAGTTCCATTATCAGAATTTAAGAAACGTGATATAGATCCGTTTCCCGGTATGCCCATCGTCCAAAATAATATGCGGGGGAGAGTTTTATCAGTATCTGGTGGTAGAGTAAGGGTCGATTTCAATCATCCTTTGGCTGGCAAAACATTAGAATATGAGGTTGAAATCAAAGAAAAGATAACTGGTGTTAAGGAAAGGATAATGGCAATATTGGAATTATTCCTGAAATTTGAAAAAGATGAAATAAAAGTAAAAATCGATAAAGAAGGCCTAGAAATAAAAATAGACAAAAAAAAGGATGTCCCAAAACCGATCAAAAAAGTCATTGTAGATAACATAACAAAATGGATAAAAACTATCAAAAAAGTTCGTTTTATCGAAGAGTTTTAATCCTCTGAAAATAGAATTTTCATCCTATAAATCATTCAAGTAAAAAACACTTAAATTTTGAACTCAAGTAAAAAATAAGAATTTAAGTTTAACTGTTCTTAGATTTTTATAGTTGTAATAACTGAATGATAATAAATCGGAGGGAAGTTTATGGCTGTACAACCAATGACAAAAAGGCAAGAAAGAAGGAAAGTTCATGAAATAGATCAAGAATTAAAAAGACTTCTAGAAAGTAAAAAGGCGAGTATTAGAGTTGTTGGTAGTGGTGGAGCAGGAAACAACACTGT
>JGI2171J19970_10001960_pt1 | contig 11368 bp, 10 predicted proteins | sample DeeMarSWOR324_28_FD_19970 | JGI IMG/M metagenome (IMG submission 19970) | reverse complement strand
CCTGACGGCTCGCCGGTCGTCTTCGGCCTCGGCGCGGTGGATGAGGCCGCGCCGTACCAGTCGATCGACCGCCTTGCTCGCCGCGGCGTTGCTGACCCCCAGAAAAGCAGCCACGCTACCCACCGTGTAACCGTCGGTGAGCGACACCATCTTGAGCAGCTTCAGCTGCGAGAAGGTGACCTTGGCGCCGGTCACCTGACGGAGCTGCTCTTCCATCAGATCGTTCACCGCCGAGGTGAAGATCTGCGCGCTTCCTAGGAAGTCCCGGACGAACTGAGTAGAGGGGCGCGCTACTTCCACAAGGCACTCCCTTGATTCTGCCCTGCAGGGCGATGGCCGGGGCAAATTTTAACCTTGCGAATCATTAACCAAGTTAATAATAAACCAAGACTAAGGAAAGACCCTTAGTCGGCCCCTGGAAATCCCTTATTCTGCCGCAAAGCGTACCCGCCCGGGCGCAGCTAACCGCCTCCAGCGGGGGGTTGCTCTCTAAGCGATCGCGTTGCCGCGCGATCTACGACCTTCCTACAGCCTCCCTCAGAACCTGCAGGAAGCGCGGGATATTGAGTGGCTTCGTCAGATACAGTACGGGTAGGCTCATCCCTACCTGTTCCGCATTGGGAAAGCGCTCATCCGGTGTCTCCTCCAGCGATGACACCATGATGAGGGGGGTCTCGCGATACTGGGCGTATTTCTCCTCCGTCTTGATCGCCTGGTTCACTCCGTAGCCTTCTTCGACGGTCTCCATCATGACGTCGAGAATGATCACGTCCGGATCGTGCTCGACCAGCATTCGCAGGCCTTCTTTCCCCGAACTCGCCACGACGACGGCATATCCCTCGCTCTCGAGAAGCGCACTGACCGAAACCGTGAAGTCCTTGTCATCGTCGATTATCAACAGCTTCTTTTTCGCAACCATGGTCAGGCCCTTTCTACTTGCCCGTCGCAGTGCGGGAGCTTTGTTGTCCCGCGGTCACACCCGAGTGAGCGACTCAACGATGATCTCACTGACAAGCGCCAAGACGCCCGGGACGGCGCCCTTCACTGCCGGGGTCATCGCGCCCCCGACAGTAGTGCAGTCGGCGGCCTCCACAGCAATGATCGTCACCTCCTCCGGCGCCGGCAGCCTCAGCTTCCTCGCGAGAGATAGCGCCTCGAACAACCCGACGTAGTGGGGAGAGTTGCCGGAAGGCGCCTGGACGTCCCGCTCCGTCATGACCAGCACAGTCCCGGGTTCTGCCCGGCCGCTGAGCACAGTGTCCACCACCACCAGGTGGCGGGTGTTGAGGATGTGCTCCAGTAAGCTCAGACCCGTGTTCGCGGTAAAGGTAACGTCCACCGAACCCGGCGCTTCTCGCCGAATTCGCTCGGCAACGACACCTCCGAAGGCGTCGTCGGCGAGCAGGTCATTGCCCAAACAGAGGACGCGAACCGCTGATTCCCTCGCGTCATCCACGATGCACGCTGCCATCCAAGTCACGGCGCAGAGTGGCCACCGTCTGCCCCTGATGGTCGCGGATCCGGACAAGCAGCGGCATGCTGCCCGGCAGCGAGTGCGTGGCGCACGCGTGGCAGGGATCATAGGCGCGGAAAGCCATCTCAATCTTATTCAGAATACCGTCCGTGATGTTACCGCCCGATATCAGCCCCTTCGCCGCTTTCTCCACGCTCATCGCGATTCGGGCCGCGTTGTTCTGCGTCGCCACGATCAAGTTGGCCATTGTGATGACGCCTCTCTCGTCGGTCTGGTAGTGATGGAACAGCGTGCCACGCGGGGCCTCCACCACCCCCATGCCCTCCTGCGGCTTCTCGCTGGGCAGGGTACGCACATGCGGGTTAATGAGCTCGGGGTCATCCGCGAGTTCCTTCATCCGCTCCGCCGCGTAGATGAGCTCCACCACCCGTGCCCAGTGAGTTGCCAGAGTATGGTGTACCGGCTTACCTCCCAGCGTCTCGAAGAACTCCTCGTAGGCCTCCTGTGCCACCGGAGTCGCCATCCCGTTGGCCACATTGAGCCTCGCCAGTGGAGCGACCGCGAACACCCCGCTGTACTCGCCTTCCTTGAACCCGATCCAGCCTACTTGTTTGAGGTAACAGAACTTCACGAAACTCCAGGGTTCGACATGCTCGACAACGTAGTCCAGATAATCTCGCGTATGGAACTTCGCGACCTCCTTACCCACCGGCGAGACGACACGTAGCAGACCATCATAGAAGTTCACCCGGTTCTGGTCGTCAACCAGACCCATGTAGTAAGTGCGGTGGGTGAAAGCATCGGACACGATGAGATCCACGTAGTCGCTGTTCTTCAAGACCACGTTCCGGAAGAGATCCAACGTAAACTTCCCAAACTCCACCGCTTCGTTCGCCACCCGCTGGAAGCGCTTCTGTTCTTCCGCCGTGATCGGCTTGGCCACCCCGCCTGGCAGACCGAGTACGGGGTGGATGACCTTACCCCCCGCCAGCCCGATGAGGTCGCGCAGCTCGCGCCGCATGGCGAGGACCTTCTTACCCGCCTCCACTCCGACCCTGTCGACAACCCCCAGAATATTCCTTTCCGCCGCAGGCGCAGTCGGCCCCACGACGAAGTCCGGTCCACCAAGGAAGTAGAAGTGAAGAGCGTGGTCTTCGGCCATGAAGATGCTGTAGACCAGCTCGCGTATCTTCTTGGCGACAACCGGCGGGTCGACCTTGTATAGATCGTCCAGCGTCTTGGTCGCCGCCATATGGTGAGCGGTCGGGCACACGCCGCAGATGCGGGAAGTGATCTGTGGCATGTCCTCCGATAAGCGCCCCTGCGCGAATTTCTCGAATCCTCTCAGCTCCGGAATCTGGAAATAGGCGTGCTCGACGTCACCACGATCGTCCAGGATGATGTCGATCTTGCCGTGCCCCTCCAGACGCGTGATCGGATCTATGGTGATGCGCCGCTGCTGATAGTACGCTTGCGCTCGCTCCGCCCCTTCACGCCAGGCTGCACCACGAGCTCTGTCTTTCTCGTCGGGCATCGAATTGGCCATTGTTGCTCTGTCCTCTCGTTCAAGACCCCTAGCTTGGGCTGCCCGCGGAGGCAGTTTCCTCTCTCCGCACACAGTCCAACACGGGAGTCGCAGGCACCAGTTCCGTCCCAATTTTCAGCCGTTTGGGATCAATCCCGAACGCCAGTCCCATCAACTGTGTGAAATACAGGATCGGCACGGCGAACTTCTTCCGAAACTCCCGGCTCACCTGGTTCTGATAGCACTCGAGGTTGATCTGACATAGTGGACATGCCGTGGCAATCACGTCAGCGCCGCCGTCGATTGCACTCTGCAGAAGCTCGCGTAACATGCCCAGAGCGGCTTTGCGATTCGTGGCAACCAAAGACCCGCCGCAGCAGCGGAGCCGCGCCGGGTAGTTGATCGGATCGGCCCCAATCGCCGACAGAAGATCCTCGAAGAATCGAGGCCCCTCCACGTCCTCTGCGTCTTCACCCTCTTTCCGCGGACGCATCATTTGACACCCGTAATAGGGAGCTACGCGCAGACCCTTCAAGGGAACCGACACCGCTTCCTTGATCGCATCCAGACCCACATCATTGACGAACACTTCCATGAGGTGATAGACGCCGATGGAACCCGAGTAGTGCAGATCGTCTTCCTCGAGAGCGTAGTTGATGTGGTCGGCCAAGTCCGCGTCTTTCTTCAGGTGGACGTTGGCGAAATACATGTTCTTGTAACAACCGCTACAGGGAGCCACGAGATCCAGGTTGTCCTTCTCCGCTATCGCCAGATTCCGAGCACACAGCGCGTCCGCTAACAGCTCGTCCATGTGGGAATAGGGGGTGGCCCCACAGCAATTCCAATCCTCCACCTCTTTGAGTTCGACCCCCAGCTTGCGAGCCGTCTCCAGTGCGGAAACGTGGTAGCTCGTGGCCATCGTTTCTAGCGAGCAACCCGGGTAATACGCATACGTTTTCATGCGATCCCTTCCACCGGCATGATCCTGTTTACCATTCGACGGAAGCTCTTGATCCTCTTGATCTTCGGCGGTATGAGCACCATCCTGCCCTTGCGCAGGAGCTTGAGCCCCATGCTCATCTCGCGGAACAGACCCAGGAATCCGTTGCGGAAAATGAACGCCGTCGCATATCCAGGCTCGTAGGACTTCCCGGTACGAATGATTGTCCTGACAAAGCGCCGCGAGAATTCCGGTCCGATCATCCCTCTCTTGTACTGCCTCTTCCAGATCGAGTAGCGCTTTAGAGCATACATCAAGTCCGCAGGACGAATGCCTTTCGGACAACGCTCGGAACACGCATAACACGACGCGCAGGTCCAGAACGCGTTGCTCGCAAGCACCTCGTCCCTGAGATCAGCGTTGATCATGGCGATCAGCTGACGAGGCGTGCAGTCCATGTAGTCAACGGCCGGACAGGCCGAAGAGCAGGTTGCACACTGGACACAGCAATTGAGCGGTTTGCCCTCTGCAGAGTACAGGAGGTTGGAGACCTCCTGGCTAAACGAAGGTTTCGTATGCATGCGGTCTCCTAACGGCTAGCCTTTCCCTTCCGCGTTGCCGCAGCATCCAGTAAGGATCGCACCCTCTCGAGAAGATGTTCCGGCTCGACCGGTTTCTCGACGAACTCATCCACCGGCACATACCCGGGATGCACGCCCTTGCCCGGAAAGAGAAACGCGATCTGTTCCCGAATGCCGGTGATGATCAACACCGGCAGCTCCTTGAGCTCCGGATCCTTGCGGATCTTGCGGGCCATCATGATGCCTTCGGCACCTCGGCCCATCATGATGTCGAGCAGCAGTAGGTCGTAAGCTCGGCGCTTCAAGGCCTGAAAGCCGTCCTTGGGGTTGTACGCTACGTCAGTTTCGTAGTCGGCGCCTTCAAGAATGGCCCTGATACCCTCGACAAAATCGGGGTCATCGTCGACAATCAACAGTCTCTTTCGTTCGCTCATCCCCCACCTCCCTTGGGAGGACGATCCAGCAGGCCCTGTCCACCGAAAGCTACTTGCACAACTTAGCCCTCGATGGCAGGCAGAGTGATCACAAACGTGCTTCCTTCACCAAGCTTGCTCTGCACCGAGATCGAACCGTCATGAGCCTCGATGATGCGCCGGCTGATGGCCAATCCCACCCCCAGACCGCTTTCAGCACCCTCAGCCGACTTGGCTCTGTACAGACCATTGAAGATGAACGGCAGGTCTTCCTCCGATATGCCCACGCCCGTGTCCGACACTGATATCACTACCTGGTTGTCCTTGCGTTCCCACGCAATAGACACCTTGCTCTCCGTGGGCGAGTACTTGACCGCGTTGCCAAGAACATTCACCAGCGCTTCCGTGAGAGCCCCCTCGTCGCCCATCACCTGCCCCGCAGACTCCTCGACGGATGTGACGATCTCGATGTCTTTCCTGACCGCTTGCGGTAGGACGCTCTCGACTGCCTTCTCGATCGCCGAACTGACCGCAAGAGGCTGGTAGTTCTCCTTCATTGCTTCGATATCGACGGACATCCCGCGCAGCCACCGGTCAACCAGCTGCAGCAGATCCTTGATGCGGGTCTTCATTCGGTCCAGTCGCCGCTTCTGATCCTCGCTTGCCGTGCCTGCCAACTCCTGCTCCAGGACGAACATGTTCTGCTGTACCGCGCTCAGAGGACCCTTGAGCTCATGCGACACGATGGCGGCGAAGTTCTCCCTCAGCAGCTCTCTCTCCCTTCGCAGCGCCATAGTTTCCAGAACCAGTGTTCTCTTCTCCAGGCCCCTTCGAGTAATCAGGCGGAACTCGTCCGGCGTAAACGGTTTGGGAAGAAAGTCGTAGGCACCTTTCTTCATGGCCTCGACGGCGGAACTCACGGTCGCATAGCCGGTGATGACGATCGTGACAACGGTGGAATCATGCTCACGGATCTTCTCCAAGACTTCGAACCCGGAGATCCCGGGCATTTTCAGGTCCACAAACACCAGATCCGGGCGGAATTCTTGCACCAGCTTCAACCCCCGACCCCCGTCTGTCGCCGTGGTGATCTCGTAGTCGGACCCTTGCAGAATCTCGGTGCACGAATCCAGAACGACTTCCTCGTCGTCGATAATCAAGATCTTCTGCCCGTTCTCCACTTGTCCTACGATCCTTCCTCGGCTTCCTCATCCACTGCCACGGGAAGCCGAATAGTGAAAGTCGTTCCGTGGCCTACCTGGCTCTCCACCGAGACGCTTCCCTTGTGCTCTCTGATGATCCCGTAACTGATCGCCAGACCCAGTCCCGTCCCGTGCCCGACTGCCTTGGTGGTGAAGAACGGATCGAAGATCCTCTCCACGTTCTCTTCACTGATCCCATGACCGGTATCTGTGAACTCCACCTCGATGACCTGTTCTGTCGAATCGAATCGACTCGCCACTATCAGCCGCCCACTGCCGTCCATTGCCTCGGCGGCATTGATGATCATGTTCATGAAGACCTGCTGCATTTGTGAAGGGTCGACCACGACCAGCGGCAGGTTCCCGTTCCAACTCTTCACGATCTCGATGTTGTGAAACAGCGCCTGGTTCTCGACCAGTGACACACATTCCTCCAACACCGAATTGACATCAGAGAGCTTCTTCTGCGGCTTGCGCGGCCGCGAAAAATCCAGTAATCCCCTGATAATCACCCTGCAACGGTCTGCCTGGTTGACGATCTTCTCGATCGACCCGGTCATCGACTCATCGCAACTCCTCCTCTCCAAGAGCAGATGAGAATACGTGACGATTCCCTGTAGCGGATTGTTCAGCTCATGCGCCACATCCGCGGCGAGCTGCCCGATGACCGCTAATCGCTCCGACTCCATGATCCTCTTCTTCGTGTACTCCGCGAGCTTCTCATCCCGTGCCTTCAACGCAGAGGCCATGATATTGAAGGCCTCTGCAAGCTCGGCCAGCTCGTCGTCCGATTGCACCTCGACCTTCGCGTCGAGATTGCCGTGCGCCACTTGCCAGGATGCCGACACGAGTTGCCTGATCGGGCCCAACAGTCTCTTCGAGAACAGGTAGGACAAAGCGATTGCCAGAAGAGCGCCGGCGAGGGCGATGCCCAAGAAGAGAAGTACGGTCCGCCTTTTCAGTGCCAGGTATGGTTCCTCCAGGATCCCCACATAGAGGATGCCGATGATTCGGCCGTGTATGTCCCGGATCGGCTCGTAGGCGCTGATGTACCAGTTGTTCACCACATAGGCACGGCCAATCCACCGTTCGCCTTCCCGCACAACACCCTCGTATACCTCCTCGGCCACGCGGGTCCCGATCGCCCGCGTACCGTCTTCATTCAGAACATTCGTCGAGATCCTGACATCATCGTTGAAGATGGTGGCCGTGCCGATATCTCGGCCCTCGTACTTCGCACCTTGAAAGACAGTCTCCTTGATCTTGTCAACGATCTCGTAGCGTCGGTTCAGCAGAAGCCCAGCGTAGAGAACGCCAATCACGTTGTCGTTGTAGTCGACGATCGGAGCGGCAGCCTTCAACATCATGCCCGTTGTCTGCTCCGTTTCCTCTCTGGGCCGCGCCCTGGGCGTCTCCACCAACTCGCAATAGGCTTGCTCGGCCACATGGGGGCAGTCTTTCTGCAGTGCCTCCGCAGACACGATGGTCGTTGCGGCGACCGGTTCCCTTCCCTCAAGCACGGCTCGGATAAGGTCATCATCTGCTTGGCTGTCGCCCGCTACAAGCGGATTGGTCGCGCGGAACAGCACAACGCCTCTGCCGTCCGTTACCGCGACGACGTCCAGTCTCTCTCTCGCCCACAGATCGGTCAGCTCATCGGCAGCGCGCCCGATCTCTCCGCTCAGTATGGCATCTCTCAGATAGAAACGGTGTGCCGTGAAGCGAATCACGTCCGATACGTGACTCAGGTAGTTCAGGTAGATCTCCCAAGCAGCGTTCAGATCCGTTGCGACTCTGCTCTGGGCCTCGGCCACGACGCGGTGCTCAATAATCCGAATCCCCACCACGCTGAAAATCATGCTGACGACCACGATGATCAGCAGGAAGCTCGACATCAGCCTGATGGCGATTCGTCTCATTGCACCACTCTTACCTGCCCAACACCTACTCCACCGGTCCGCAACTCCCGCGGTTCACCGGAACGTCATGTGGTCTCCAATTTCTTCCGTCGCAGCAGCGAGGCGGGCAGGCTGTAGCGATAGAAGGTACCCACCGGGTCAGGGATCCGCTCCACGATCCTCGCGATCTTCGCCTCGTCGTTGCTGTCAATCATCGAAGTGATGGCGGCGAGAAACTTGGCGCCTTGATCTTTCACCCGGCTGGTGGGGCCGAAGCAGCCAGTGCAAGGCATGTTCCCTTTGATACACAGAGCCTCGCAGCCGGCGCGCGTCGCCGGACCCATGCAGAGCAACCCTTGCGCCAGCAGGCACTTGTCCTCTTCGATCACGACCTCGTGCGGACGCTTGAACTCCGTCAACGCGAGGGTCTCCGGCTTGGTGTCTTTGCGCGGGCATTCCTCGCACAGCGCGTAGTCGGGGGCCAGCACGGTTCCCTTCGGCGGTAGCTCCCCGCTCAGCAGCGTCTCCACCGCCTGCCAGATGATCTTCGGTGTCGGCGCGCAACCCGGTATGTAGTAGTCCGTGTCCACCACCTGATCGAGGGTCCGGACGGTATTGAAGAAGCCGGGCAGGGTCACGCTGTAACCGTCCTCCTTATGCTCCGTCTCTGGGAAGACTCGATCCGGATTCTCGGTGCTGGGAGATTCCACATACACCGTCTCGAACACGCTGCGCCGGTCCCACAGATTGGCCAGGCCGGGGATCCCGCCCAGGTGCGAGCAGGAGCCGAACGCGATGAGCAACTGCGACTTCCTGCGCAGTAGCTCNACCATCTCCTCCTGCTCAGTGGTACGGATCGCGCCATTCACAAAGGTCGCGAGGATCGACCCGTCCTCCATCGCCTCCACGTCCTTGCGCTTGAAGTCCAGTGCCACAGGCCAAAAGACGATGTCCACGGCTGCGACCACATCGAGGATCTTCTCCGCGAGATCGACAACCGCCTCCTCACAGCCGCCGCAGGAGGCGCACCAATAGAACGCGACTTTCGGCTTGTCACTCATGCGACGCTCACCCCCTCGGCGAAGTCCTCAGACGGGACCGCGAGATTGAGTGGGCCCAAGGCCTTGAGCTTCTCCACCATGTCATCCACGGCCCACTTCAATCGCTCGGCTTCCGACGCAGAGATCCACTCGAGACGGAAACGCTCCTCCTCGATGCCCATATCTTTCAGCATCCGCTTGAGCAGGTTGTAGCGCCGCAACGCCTTGTAGTTCCCCTCCTGATAGTGACAGTCGCCGGGATGGCAACCGCCGATCAGGACTCCGTCTGCCCCCTTCGCGAAGGCCTCCAACACGAACTGGGGATCCACACGACCCGAGCACATCACGCGAATCACACGCGCATTCGGCGCGTGCTTCATGCGAGCCGTGCCAGCCAAGTCTGCAGCCAGATAGGTGCACCAGTTGCAGAAAAAGGCAACGATCTTCGGCTCGAACCCTGTCTTCCTCTCGTCAGCCATGTGCCAGTAACCCCTCGATCTCCTGAAAGATCTCGTCGTCTTCAAACAGATTCTGCCCTATCGAGCCCGATGGACAGGCCGCCACGCACACACCGCACCCCTTGCAGAGGACTTCGTTGATCTCCGCCTTCTTCGTGTCCTCTCGAAACGAGATCGCCCCATAGGGACACAGCGGAACACAGGTCTTGCAGCCCGAGCACTCTTCCTCGTTGATGTAGGCGGTGTTGGGCTCCAGTTCCACGTAGCCCGTGTCGATGAGAGCGAGCGCCTCGGCGGCGGCTGCCCCCGCCTGCGCGACTGTGTCGGGTATGTCCTTCGGACCCTGACAGGCGCCGGCCAGGAAGATCCCGTCGGTGAACGTATTCACCGGCGCCAGCTTCGGGTGCCGCTCCATGAACCAGCCCTCACTAGAGCAGGTTATGTTGAACATGCGCCGTACCTCTTCCGCGTCCGCCTGAGCCTCCAGCCCCACCGCCAGCACGAGCATGTCCACGGGGATCTTGCGCATCACGCCGCCCATCAGCGTGTCCTCCGCCTTCAGGACCAGGCGGCCGTTACCCCCAGACTCGGGATACACCTCAGCCACCTTACCGCGAATGAAGTGCACCCCTTCCTCCGCAACGCGGTTGTAAAACTCCTCGAAGCCCTTACCCGGCGTCCGGATATCGATGTAGAAGTTGTAGACCTCAGCCTCCGTCTTCTCCTTGATCAGGTGTGCCAGCTTGAGCGAGTACATGCAGCAAACGCGCGAGCAGTAGAGGTTGGTGTTCTCGTCACGGCTGCCGATACAATGGACGATGCCGACCGCCTTGGGCTTGCTGCCGTCACGCAGAACGATCTCGCCGCCGGTAGGTCCTGCCGAATTGACCAATCGCTCTAGCTCGAGGGCGGTGTACACGCTCGGGTAGACGCCATAACCGTAGTAGGGGATGCGCTTGGGATCGAATGTCTTGAATCCCGTGGCCAGGATGATGGTCCCAACCTTGATCTTCTCGAGCTTCTCCTCTTGCTGAAAATCGATGGCGCCACGATCCCCACACGCGTCCACACAGGTCTTCTTGCACTTCCCGCTCTTGAACTCGATGCAGGTCTCCGGGTCGATGACCGGGAACTGCGGCACGGCTTGCGGGAAGGGGATGTAGATCGGCTTGCGCATGCTCAAGCCCAGATTGAACTCGTCGACGACCTTGCCTTTCTTGTAAACGCAGGCCTCGATGCACTCCAGACAGCCGACGCACACATCCTCGAGTATGTAGCGAGGCTTGCGCCTGACCGTCACTTCGTAGTTGCCCACGTACCCTTCAATCTCGCTAACCTCTGAGAGGCTCCACAGCGTGATGTTGGGATGAGCCTTCACCGATACCATCTTCGGCGTGAGGATGCAGGCGGCGCAGTCCAAGGTCGGGAACGTCTTGTCGAACTGCGCCATGTGCCCGCCGATCGTGGGCTCACGTTCCACCAGGTACACGTGCTTGCCGGCATTCGCGAGCGTGAGGGCCGCATGAATCCCCGCGATTCCGCCGCCTACGATGAGCACTTCGTTGTGCACCGGCACCCGCCTGATCTCGAGCGGCCTGTGGTGTCTCACTCGTCGGACCGCCGCCCGGATCAGGTCCTTGGCTTTCTCGGTGGCCGCTTCTACATCTTCGTGCACCCACGAGTCGTGCTCGCGGATGTTCACCATCTGGAAATAGAAGGGGTTCACACCGCCGTCCGCCGTCGCGTCGCGGAAGGTCTTCTCATGCAGGGACGGTGAGCACGACGCCACAACGACTCGGTCAAGGCCGTGATCGCGGATGTCCTGTTTGATCAGCTC
>JGI2171J19970_10001955_pt1 | contig 11373 bp, 10 predicted proteins | sample DeeMarSWOR324_28_FD_19970 | JGI IMG/M metagenome (IMG submission 19970) | reverse complement strand
GATATATGGAATGACCATAAATTTGCTTCTTATATTAGAGATTTTAAAAAAGAAAATTTAAAAAATAACTGTAAAGAGTGTAAATATGGAAAAAGTTGTAAAGGAGGTTGTAGCACTATGTCTATGGCATTAACAAATGAGCTACATTGTAACCCCTATTGCTTATATTTGTTAGAAAAGGAATTAATCACAGGTTGATTCATTTAGTTCAAATTAAATATTTTAATAGTACACTTTTAATATATACCTCTAGAGAAATAACATGAAACTAAAACAAACACCATATGACTTTATAGTAGAAGAGATACCAAACATTGATATTTTTAAAGAAAAAAAAGAGCATNNNNTATACTTGAAAAACAAGAAATGGATACCTTTGAGGCTTTACGTCTAATATCTAATAATCTTTTAATTTCACTATTTGAAATAGGATATGCAGGGCTTAAAGATAAACATGGACTAACAAAACAATACATATCAATTCCAACAAAATATAATATAACAAGTAAAAAAATAGAAAAAATAAAATTAGAGTTCGTTGGGTATTACAATAAAAAAATAAAAATAGGNGATCTTAACGGCAATAGATTTACAATAACTGTTAGAAATATACAAAAAGGAGACACACCAGGAATTTATAGTAGAGCAAAAACAATATCAGAAATAGGTGTACCAAACTATTTTGATTCACAGAGATTTGGTAGTGTAATACACAAGGAGTTTATCGCAAGATACCTTATACAGAAAAACTACGAACAAGCAGTTAAAATATTTTTAACAAAATACCTAAAAACAGAACGTAAAAGAATAAAGGATGAAAAAAGAAAGATATTAGCAAGTTGGAATAACTTTGAAAAAATAGATATAAAAAATAATGTTTTCAAATCAGTAACAAACGAGTATAAAAAGAATAAGAACTGGCTTGAGGCATACAGAAAAATTCCTCCAAATCTTAGAGAATTGTTTTTAAATGCTTATCAAAGTTATTTATGGAACGAATGTTTAAAAGAAATATTTAAAAGAATTGTTGGAAAAGAAAGATTATATCATATTGATTACAACATTGGTTATTTAATTTTTTATAAAAAATTAATTGATACTGAAATAAAAAAGATACCAATTACTTTTCAAACAATAAGTCCATCTATGAAGTTTTCATCAGATTTTGAAGAAGAAATAATAAATTATGTTTTATCAATAGAAAATATTAATCTTGAAGATTTAGATATTGAAAAAGAAACAAGTAATTTTTTTAAAACACGAAAAAGAGAGGTAATTTTAAAACCACAAGAATTTACCATCTCAAATTTAGAACTTGATGAAATTAATGATAAGGGAAAGAAAAAAAGATACAAGATTATTTTGTCTTTTATTCTACCAAAGGGAAGTTATGCAACTATTATCACTAAACGACTTTTTGGTCATTAAGATTGCGTGATAAATTTTATAAGAGATTTGATCAAGAAAAAATCTGGTTTTTCACCTTTTAAAGACTGTAACCTTTGGAAAAATTGTAAAAGTAAAGAATTAGTTACTACTTTTGTTCTTGGAATTGTGACTTTTAATGTAGTCCAGCCACTCTCATATCCACCAATATCTCTGGCTTTAGCACTTATAGTATAAGTCCCTTTTTTTGTCCATGTATGATTTATATTTAGTACTTCACCAGAGTTATAAGGTCCTATCCAACCTGTATTGTCGCTGTCTCCCCAGAATACAAAAAAGTAAACATCGTGGCCATCTGGATCTGTTGCATTGATTTCATAGGTAATTGTTTCCCCAACTTTCCCATGATTTGGACCATTTATGGTTGGTGTATTAGGAGGAGTATTATCATTTACATTTACAATCAGTGGTTCTGACCAATCGCTCCTGGTTCCATAAGTATCTTTTGCTCTTGTTTTAATCATAAAGCTTCCTAAACCTCCCCATACTCGGGATTCAAGGACTGGCACCCCAGAATTATATGGACCTATCCATCCGCTGTTTGTTCCATCACCCCAATCAATATAATAGTAGATATCATCATTATCTGGATCTGTTGTAACAATAGTATAGGTACATTCTTCATTTATAACAACATTTTGAGGACCAGTGATTAATGGTATATTTGGGGGATTACTAGGAAAACCTGGTTCTGCAAGTTCTGCAAGAGTTGCAAGTATAAGTCGTATATTTTTTACTGCATAGGTTGCATTGATATGCTCAATAGTATCACCAGGTGAATGATAGTATGGTGTTTCAGTATATTCAAAATAAAACAATGCATCATACCCTACGTCCCAGAATGAATTATGGTCGCTACCCCAGGTAGAACCTCCATGATGCAGAGTCAGTTGGATATAATCAGAATATTCATTATTAATGTTAAGGGTGTATGTATAAAGCCACTCTGATGGGGTGTTTTCAAACACAATGAAATTATTCCCATCACTTGTTGTTATTGCATAACTTATCATATCACAGTTTAAAACACCAATAATATTCCATCCTTGTGCATATGCCTGCTGAGCATATATTTCACTTCCTAAAAGACCTTGTTCTTCCCCAGAGAATGCTACGAACTTAAGGGTATGGTTGAATTGGTATTGACTCATAATATAAGATGCTATCATAACAGCTACAGTTCCTGAGCCGTCATCATCAGCACCAGGACTGGATGTTACTGTATCGTAATGACCACAGATAATGTATATTTCATTACTTGATTCGTCAGTTCCATTGATAGTTGCTTCGACATTATCTGAAGTGTATCCACCATTGGACCAATGGTGGTAACGCACATCTTCTATTCCCATACTTTGAAATTGACCAAAGATGTACTCTGCTGCTGCTATACAAGCAGCAGTTCCTGTACGACGTGGGCCAAAACCAGTAAGATTTTCTAGATAACCTAAATAAATTGATTCGTCAACCTCTTCAATCATACCAATTACGATATCATCTATTGTTGCTGCCGTTATTTCAATATGTTCACGGACTATTGATGAATTCATTACTATCTTAGATGGTGGAAATTGTGCTTCACCTGGAGGTGGTGCTTGATAATGCGGTTGTACATTATTCAGATTCATTATTTCCCCTGTTTGAATTAAAAAACCTGTAACAGGGATAACATTGATTATCATCAGCATACAAAATACTATACCCAAGATTTTTTTCATCATTATTTTAACTCTCCACAATTAACAATTGTTAAGATAATATAAATATATAAATATTTGCAATTAATAAAACAAAGGTTTAAATTATAATTTTTTAACAAGAACATGACAATTTTCAACAATAATATCTATTTCGTCTTTAGTTGCATTATCAATATGAATACCACCTAATACAACAACCTTTGTCTTATACTTTTTACAAGCTGCCTCAGCAATAGGTTTCAACACAATATAATCATAATGGCCTTGGAGTTTTGTTATTTTAGTTTTTTTACCTGGTTCACAAAAAACAATACCACCGATATGAGGTTTTTCTCCACCACCTAAAAAATAAACAAGGTCTTTTCCCATTCTTTTTTGCTCAAGCCAAACCTTGTATTTACCCTTACCTGAGGTAAGCATTAATATCAACTTTTTTGTATTTTACAACCTCATATTTACTTTTTTCAACATCAAAAGGAATCGTTGCATCAACACCAACTTTACAAGTTAATGCCTTTTTACCTGGCTCTTGTTTTGAGGATGGATCAAGACTACTACCGGGCTGATCGGATTTTACAACCAAATCTTTATCCCCCTGAAAACGTGTAGCAATAGACCATTCAACAGCAACTGGGTTATAAATATCAACATCTTCATCTATGATTACAACATGCTTCATACTCTTATGTCCCCTAAAAGCAGCTTCAATTGCTTTTTTACCATCATCAGGATTTTTTTTCTCAATCTGAACAATACCATGTAGCCAAGAACCTCCACCTAAAGTAATAAGTACGTTTTTACATTTAACAACCTTACTTACTTCATCATAAATAGTGGGCTCTTTAGGCATACCCATTAAGTTTTTGTGTTCGAAACGACCGGGAATTAATGCTTGGTACATTGCATCCTTTCGATGTGTAATACAATCAACAACAAAAACTGGTTCTTGTCTTTCAAAATCTCTAGTTTCGGTTAAATCAACAAAAGGTCCTTCTTTATCAACATTCTTTGTAAGTCTACCTTCTATTATAAACTCAGATTCAGATGGAACTTCAAGGTTCTTAGTTATACATTTTACCATTGACATTTTATCAAGAGAGTTTGCAATTGAAAACTCATCAACTCCAGAGGGTGGACCAAGAGAAGCAGCAACCATAACAGAAACAGAGTTACCTATGCAAACTGCCATTTCTAAATCATCCTTTAACTTATCATAAGTTGTTCTAGTCTGTCTACCTTTAATAAGCCTGGCAGTGAAGGTGTTTTTACTTCTTAGCATTAGTCTATGATAAGCAACATTTCTACCAAAATCTGGATCCTTTATAGTTGACACAGTTGCTGTTGCATATCTTCCACCATCACCTGGTAGATGAAAAAGTAGTGGTAGTTTATCAATATCAGGGTTTTTAACAATAACCTCTTGACAAGGAGCTTTATCTAACAACTCTGGTTGTGTAGGATTTCTTAGTGCATTAACTAATTTATGCAAAAGTTTATCTTTTGATGTTCCTAAAGCCTCTGCAATAATATCTCTGTTTGAAGTTATACCACCAAAAACTGGGAAATCATAACCTTTAACATTATCAAAAATAACAGGTTTTTCATCAAGAGAATACATTATATTAGCAATCTCATACTCCACAGAAACCTCTTTTTTTATGCGAACAAGTTTATTTTCGTTTTCCAGTTTAACTAGAAAACTGCGTAGATTCATTATAAATTCTCCCTTCTATATGCGCCGATTACAGTTTTTAAGCTCTGAAAACCCTCTTTCTCAATAGCATTTGCAACCTCTTCTTGAACTTCTTTACCAGGAGTAAGAGCTATCATACTACCTCCAAGACCTCCACCTGTTAGTTTTGCACCAAGAGCACCATTATCTCTGGCTAGTTTAACCATAAAATCTAGTTCCCTTGAAGAAACCTCTATCTGTTGTAAAAGCTTATGATTCTCATTCATTAACTTTCCAATTTCTTTATAGTCTTCATTAATCAACGCATTTTTAGCTAGATAAGCAATATTTTCAGCCCTGTCAAAAATTTCTTCATATTTTTTAGGATTTTTCTCTTTTCTATCACGAACACCAGCAACCGCTACTGCAGTATTTGCAACCTTACCTGAATCCCCCATTACAATTTCAATAGGACTAGGAATAGAAATTTTTTCAATAACATTATTCTCCCCTTTTTCAAACCATATAAGACCACCATATGCTGAGGCTGTATTATCTATACCTGAGGGAGTTCCATGATATCCCTTTTCACCTTCAAAAGCAATACCGTTTACCTGATCATCAGATAAATTCAATCCATAATGATTAGATAATGCCCTGGCAATTGCAACACAAGAAGCAGCACTAGCACCAATACCACTGGCACAATGTAGTGTCCCATCAAGAATAATTTCAAGACCTTCATTAGATAAATCGATGTTCATCTTTTTCAAAATTCTATTGATAGAATCCTTCTGCTGCTCAAGTTTATCTTCTTTATATCTAGGAGTAGCTTTCCTATTATCTATAATTTTCCAGCCAGTCTCATTAATTGGATTAACCTTAGCAACAGTATATTTTCCAATTGCAGAAACAATAGCTGGTACTCCATATACTACAAAATGCTCATTAAACAAAATCGCTTTCCCAAAACCTATGCCCTCGCCAGACATTTATATCACATAAAGCATAATCCGATTGTTCTAATTGAAATACCATAATTAGTATAAGTTTTTATTGATTTTGGTAAAACTATTATATTTTAGTAAAATATTTAATTATGTAGTAATTTAATCAATAATACGAAAGGTTGAATAATAATAATGAAAACGATTAAAGAAGTGGGGGATTTTAATTTCAAATATAATTTAAATTTAAGACAAATTTTTGGAATTAAAAGATCGGTTTTATTTTGGAAATACGTTGACTATATAGCATGTAAATTAGAAAAAATAGCCAAAGCTTATGAAAATACAGTTGGCAGAGAATACAAAAAAGAGATAGAAGACTTTAATCTTAAAAAAGATAAAAAAATATTACATATAGGCTGTGGAGCCTATCCTATTTCAGCTTTGATGCTTGCAAGTTTAGATGATACAAAAATTGTTACAATTGATAGCAGCCGTAGATCTATAAAAATTGCAAACAAGATAATACAAAAAAAGAACTTAAATAATAAGATAAAAGCAGAATATGGTGATGCCACAAAATATCCCTTAGATGGTTTTGATACAATAATAATTTCAGGTTGCTCAGTTCCAAAAATTCAGGTTTTTAATCACATTATAAAAAATGCTAAATCAAATTCAAAAATAATTATAAGAGAAACATTTTTAGACATTGAATCAATAGTAAATAATATTGCCTCAAATAAAGAAGTAAAAATTGCTAAAAAAATTAAAAACCGCGCTTTTTCTAACTCATATTGGACATCCTATTGTTTATTAAAAAAATAATTAAATTTTCAAAATAATTTTTTTTCTATCTTTTTCAACTGCTTCTGTTAAACTAAATAAAAAACCTATAAAACCTGGAAATACGTCTGCTATTATGAATCCTAAAAGAGTAAAAACTAAAATTTCCTCCTTTGTTACACTAAAAAGAGTTGAAAAAATCACAATTGATGTAAACTCGCGCATTCCCAGACCAGCAATGGTTATTGGTAAATAGCCGGCAATATTGGCTATAGGGAAAAGCATTAAAAAATAAAAATAAGGTATATTAATACTCATTGCATAAACAACAATATACTCTTGAGTGAATATCAAAATCCATACAAAAATCCCCAAAATCAAAGGAATTATCAATATACTTATTTTTGGAAAATCAAGATAAAAAGTATCTATGAACTTAAATGAATTACCTTTTAATTTTTTTGGAATAAAATATTTCACAAAACTGTAAAAGAATTTTTCTCCTCTTTCTTTTTTAATGAAATAATATAAAATTAATCCAATTATTGTTATAAATACAATAATTATTGTAAATATTTCAGGAAAAGANCCAAATATTATTAATGCTCCTATTAAAATCATTAAAAATTCAGCAATTGTGCGGATAGTTGTATCTATAATAATNTTTANAAATAATTTTCCATATGGTTCATTNGTTTTTTCTTTAATATAAGGAATCCTCATCAAATGACCTAAAAATCCAGGAGTTATAGTAGAATAAAAAAATCCNATCATGTAGATTTTTAGTGATTTATAAAATGTTATGTTTATTTTTTGTTCTTTTAGTATTATCTGCCATACATAGTTTTTAACCATCATTATAGGAAGTAAAAGAAACATTGATAAAACAATAAAAATAGGATTTATGGATAGAAATGCTGCTTTAATTTTTTCTAAATCTAAATTTATAACTATAATAACTAATATTATTATTCCAATTAATGGTAGGAATTTTTTTAGATTTTTGAAAATTTTTTCTGCCACAGGTTATAATGGTAAGATTTTTTGTTTATTTATTGTTATGGAAAAATACATACTAATTTAATAATTTAGTACTTAAGAATGAACTTTAATACATTAGTTGATAATGATTTTTTATTATCTAAGATTAATTTATTGATCAAAATTAATGGGTAATTTTTGATTTAAAAATTTGAATTTACCCCTATTTGTAAGAGGAATATGATCAACAAAATCTATTGATAATAAAAACTCATCTCCTAGTTTTTTTTGAAAGTTCTCAAGTATAGCTTTTGTATCAATTTCTGAATAATTTTCCCCTTTGACAATATTAATAACTACTTCACCTGGAGTATCTTGATACAATTGACATTCTTTAACATTGAAGGATGATTTCACTACTAAGCCATAGAAACCAATTAGAGAAAATAATTGGTTTGTTTTTGAAACTAAAAACTCCTGTATTCTTCCTTCGATTTTTTCTAACAATGGATAATTTCTACCGCATTTGCATTTTTTTAAAGTATAAATCCCTAAATCACCGGTTCTATATCTAATAAATGGGAAAATATAAGTGTAAAAACCTGTGCCTACAATCTCCCCAGTTTCACCTTCTTTTGTTACCGGTTTGCCATCTTTTCCAATTAATTCAACAATTCCAAATTCAGGAAACATGTGAAAATAGTTACTATGCTTACAAGTACAACCTAGGGCAGCATACTCCCTAAGTCCATATTGGTTATAGATTTGGCAATTAAACATTTTCTTTAGAAAATCTTGTTGCCAATCACTTAGTGTTTCTGCATGACATACTATAACTTCAAGACTAGGAAATCCTTCAAGGTTATTTTTCTTCATGTAAATAGCAATTTTAGTAATTGCTGAAGGATAGCCAAGTATTTGTTTTGGTTTAAATTTTTGAATTTTCTTAATTATTATAGGTAAATACTTGTCATTAATAAAAAAACTTGATATAACTAGATTTCTTCCAAAAAGCTGAAATTTAAATGGAAAATCATCTCCTGTTATGCTAACGCATTTATCAAAAAAAGAGCAGTTTCTCCAATCCATTTGTAATTTGGCATATGCTATTAATTTAGATAAAGCCACACCTCTTTCAATATAAAAAGTTAAGGGTTGCCCAGTTGAGCCGCCCGTACTTAAAAGCTCAAATTTTGATTCAGGGTAATTTATTGCTTTTAAATCCTTAATATTTAATTTTATTATATCTTTTGTTAAAAAGGGGATTTTAACCAGATCTGAAATAGAATGAATGTCTTTAGGTTTTAAATTAGAACTATTAAACAGTTTTGTATAATAAGGAACATTTTCATAAGCATGCTTCAGTAACTTACTTAATTCTTGCATCTGGTGTTTTTCTAAAAGTTCTTTGCTCCACCACTGGGATTTTTTAAGAAATTTATATGTGTCACTAAAGACTTTATAATGCATTAATGTTTGTAAACCCATACCATTAATTGAATAATTAGTCAAAATATCTCTTAATTTATGCATTTTTAACCGTTCATTTGATGTTAATATTTTTTATTTCTGATACCTAAATAATCTTTTCTATTAAAATATAAACAAATACCTTATCTTATATTAAAAAGGCGTTAATATTTATTTTCTAATAAAAATAATGAAGTTTATTAGTTACAGATAAATTATGTTTTTGTGAATAATTCAAATTCTGATAAAAAATTACATTATGAATTAATAAAAAAATATTTTATTAAAAGTGCTGCCAATAAAAAAGGGTATTATAAATCTAAAGATATTAATGAAATAATACAAGATATTAAGAAACGTAGTGATTGGAGCAATTATACTTATGCGCTGAATGAAATATTGAAGGAAGATAATCAGATTTCAAGTGCAATTGATGTTGGATGCGGAATGGGAAATTTTATTTTAGAATTAGTTTATTGTAAACAATTTAAAAAAATAATAGGTGTTGATTTTTTAAAAGAAACTTTTGATATAGCTCGTGAAAATAAACAGTGTTTTTGTAATGCTGATTTTATCCAGGGAAACATATTAAATTTNCCTTTTAAAAATAATAGTTTTGATTTAACAGTTTGTTTAAATGTAATACATCATATTCATAAAGAAGATTTTACTTTAGCAATTGATGAATTAACTCGTATAACAGATAAATATTTAATGATAGAAATAAGGAATAAAGATAATATTTTTGAATTTTATTATCAAAAAATTTTATTGCCAAAATTGTATGATGATTTACCTCAATTTACAAACTCAATTAAAGAGGTAAATGATTTGATGAAACAACATAAATTTGAATTAAAAAAAATTAAAGGAAGAATTCCTTTTACGAGGGCTTGCAGACATATTGTGTTGGTATATAGGAGACTTTAAAATTGGTGATATTTGTTGAACAGAAAAAAAGTAAGTTTTCAAAATTTCTTATAAATAGTAGGAGAATTATTTCTTGTTATAAGTATAATTTTTTAGAGTTACTTGCCACAAGAATTAACTTTTTTGAAAAACTTTTAATGAGTTGGCGTAAACCAGTTTTTCTAAATGAAATAAAAATTGCTAATGTTACAGAAAATGATAAAGTNCTTTTGATAGGTTGTGGTATATTTCCTTCTGAAGCTATGCTTATTGCAGATCAAACAAAAGNNAAGGTTGTTTGTATTGATAATTCAATTATAGCTGTTAATATTGCAAAAAAAATTGTGAAAAAAAAAGAATTATCTGGTCTTGTTTATATCGAATATGCAGATGGAATAAATTACCCATCTGGTGATTTTGATGTTATTTTTATAGCAATTAATGTTTGGCCAATTGACTTAGTTTTAAGAAATTTAGCAAAAAATATTAAAACAAATACAAGGGTTTTATGTAAAAGTTTGAAAAATGATATACTTGAAGTTTTCAAAAACGAAGGACTACAAGAAAATTTTCGTATAGAATCAAAGTTAGAAAATCCAAAGACGCAGTCTTTTTTACTAATTAAAAAATANATAAATATTAAATATTTATAAATTAGTTAGTTTAGTTAATCTAGATCTCATTGCCTCAAAATCTTTTTCCATTAAAAATTTCTTTATTTGCCCATATTTATATGTTAAAATGGTAAAAACTGTATAAAACGGTAATGAACATGCAAATTGTATAGTTTTTTCTAATGTTTTTTTGTTTCAATAGGAACATTTAAGGTACCAAAGAAAATAGTATTTGAATATATCTTAATTAAAAAATTTTAAATAATCTAGATAAACACCAAAAGGTATTAATCTATGCTAATATGGACTATAAAAAATTATTACCTATAATTGGTGTTATAATACTTATTTTTATAGTTTTTACATTGGATTTAAATAAAATTTATGAGGTTTTTTCATTAATTAATCCTTTTTATTCATTTATTTGTTTTTTTGCAATTATTCCTATTGTTATAATGACAAATATTCAATGGCAATTACTACTAAAAAAACAGAAAATCAAAGTTAGTTTCTTTTACTCCCTAAAAAATATATTCGTTGGTTATTTCTACGGATTTATTTCACCTGGTGGAATAGGTGCATATACAAGAGCTTTATATCTAGAACATGAAAGTAAATGTTATTTACCAAAATGCTTATCTAATATAATAATTTTTAATACTATTAATTATATTTCTTTATTATTTCTCGGAGCAATAGGCGCAGTAATTCTTAGTAGCATTTTTCCATATCTTTTTGTATTTATTATTATTTTAATAATAATTGTTATTTCTTTGCTTTTATTTTTACTAAAAAAAGAAAAATCTAAAAATGTTTTTATAAAAATTATTAAGACAAGAGTTTTTGCT
>JGI2171J19970_10001951_pt1 | contig 11382 bp, 17 predicted proteins | sample DeeMarSWOR324_28_FD_19970 | JGI IMG/M metagenome (IMG submission 19970) | reverse complement strand
AGAGGCAAAATCTACGAGGTACTGGATATCATCCGCGTCTATACCAAGGCGCCCGGCAAAAAGCCCGACCCCACCGACCCCATTATCCTAAAGAGGGGCAGCACCCTGGCCGATGCCGCCGAGGAGGTGCACAAAGACTTCCGCGCCAAGATGAAGTACGCCCGCATCTGGGGTTCGGGCAAGCACGACGGCGTCATGGCCAAGCGAGACCACGTCCTTGAGGACGGCGATATTATAGAGCTCCACCTTTAATGCTTGCTTACCTTGTGGTCGTTGTACCTGGTTGTGACCGGGGTAGTGATGGCCGTCCGGGCGAGAGAGTAAGTAGGCCGGCCAATCTGCTGATATAAATTAAAGTCGCGGGGGCTGAGCACAAGTTCTGGCTATTATGCATTCAATCCGTTAGTCCCCTATGGGATATATCCCTGAGAATGCTATCTTAGCCGGGTGTACCTATTCTTAATATTATCTTACTTCCTCGTTGATTTAACAATCAACTGTGCTTTTTGTTTGGCCTCAGAAATAATCTCAGCTGCTTCCCATTCTGCCTTGCGCTTTGCCTCAGCCACTGTCTTAGCTAGTTCAACTTCCGTATTCTTTTTCGCCTCCTCCCTAGCTTCATGGAAAATCAGTTCTGCTTTTTGTTTAGCTTCAGTGATCACTCTCTCTGCCTTATCTTCAGCCTCTCTCATTGCATCAGCCTTTACCTTATTGGTCTCATCCTCCGCAGCTTGCCTTGCTTTGGCAATAATCTCAGTCGCTTCCTGCCTGGCGCGCTCCATAACGCGTTCCACCTCTCGCTGTTTCATACTCTCAGCTTTCTTCTTGGCACTCGCCTCAGCCTCTTTAGTAATCTGCAGTGCTTGTTCCCTTGCCTCGGCAATTATGGGAGCTGCTTGTTCCTCAGCCCTTCTTTGAGCTTCCTCCTCGAATTCAGAAGCTACTTGCTCAGCTTTCCGCCTCTTTGCCCCAATATACCTTGACAGTGCCCCCTCAGCTTCTCTTCTCACCTCGGCGATAACCTGCTCCGTTTGAAGTTGAGCATCTGTTCTGGCCTCGGCGATAATGCGCTCCTTCTCCTTCTGAGCTTCAGCGATAACCGCGGCTGCTTCCTTCTCTGCCTCTTTTCTTACCTTTTTCCCCTCCTCCTCAACGACCCGGCTGAGCCGTTCCTTATATTCCTCTCGAGCTTTAGCTATAATGGCGGTTGATTCCTTCTCCGCCTCTTTTCTTATCCTATCCCCCTCCTCCTCAATGACCTGGCTGAGCCGTTCTTTGTAGTCGGTAGGGATCCTGGTTATCTCTTCGACCTCCCGCAAGATTTTGTTACTCGCTACTGCCATCTCATTCACCTCCTTTCATAGGTAATTTAGTTGCTTCCCTGTTCTATATAGTTAGCCTCATTCTTGATTCTATTAATTTCGGTCGGGGTGAACAGCCTCCACCCCCGCCTATCCCGGCATGACACATCCTTGAGAATGCCAATCCTAAGCCATCGGAGCAGGGTAGACCTACCTATACCTACCGCTTCGCAAACCTCTGCGGTCCTATAATAGGTTCTTCCCCTCATTTTCATCGGCATAGCTCAACTCTCCTTCGCATTACTAAGCTATAGCTGACATATGTCAACTTTAGCCGCATTAATCATGCCATATGGCCACATTAATCATGCCACGTACTTACCGATTTGAGAACCACCAAACGTACTAATTTGACCAACAAATAGTACCGGGTAAATAGTACTATAGGTGAGGAATGATTAGGTGAATGGTTAGGTTAAAGATTGGAACAAAGCAGACTGATGGCTAAATCAAAGCCGAAGAAGCTGAAAGCCAGGGCTTAAAGCCCTGGCTTTTGGTCAACTTTGCCCCGCCAATCGCCATTATATAACCCCACCTCTTTGGACCTAACTATTGCAAAAGGGTTGTCTGTATTGTATAATGCCTCACCATACCTAGTAGCACTAGGTAAATATAAGGAGGCATATAGAAAATGAGAATGAAAGGTTGGAGCTTGGGCTTAACCATTATTGGCCTGGTCCTGGTCGTCTTCTCTGTAGTCTGGCTGCTGGCCATCTTCCCCGGCATGGTCAAACTCCCCGAAGACCACCACAGATTAATCATTTTCGACGGTACCTATTACGTGTTGAACCCCGATACCCAAACTCTGGATGAAATGCCGGTCTGTGTGGAGCGAGAGCAACTGGCCACAGATGTTGAAGGCAATGTGATCACAATCGTTGAGACGGTATGCTGCACCCATGCCCTAGCCGGCATGGAGCTGGAGCAGTTCGGCGCCTACGGGGAGTTGAGCGTTGACCGCTCCACCCGGGCGTTTGTATCAGGCCAAGCTGATGGCATGCCACGGAGCGGCCAGTTCTGCTTCCCCTCCGATTTGGAAGAGGAAAGCTACTCCATGTGGATCCTGAGTGCCGGGCGTCCCCTGGCAGCCGAATTTACCGGTGAGGAAGAATTCAACGGCCTGGACGTCTACACCTTCGCCATCAGTGAGCAGGACCTGGACATCGGTACCGACGAACTCACTGGCTACCCTAAGGTTGTGGACGTAGCTATCAGTCTGAAGGTTGAGCCGGTAACCGGTACCACGGTATATACCGCCAGCGATACGACCTACAGTTATGTCGTCGGGCCAGACACGAAGATGCCGTACTATATTTCCAGCATAGTTTTCAATGACGCCACGATAGCCGAGTTGGTTGACGATGCCGAAGGCAACCGCACTCTGATACTCTGGCTNTCNTTCTATGGCTTCTGGATAGTCATCGCCGTGGGCGCTGCCTTGGTTGCGACCGGGGTNGTGACCGCNGTCCGCAGCAAAGAATAAGCCGCNCGATTAANAAAGCGGCCTAAATCAANAGAATAAGCTGAAAGCCAGGGCTNNNAAGCCCTGGCTTTCGGTTGACTTTGTTTCCCCACCCCTAATGCTTGCTTACCGTACCATCACCGGAGTTGGTCACCCAGACATTAGCACCGTCGAAGCAGATCTCTTGGGGGAAAGAGCCAGTGTCGTAGGTGCCGATAAGGCTTCCGTCGAGGCTCAGCTTGGTAACTGCGTGGCTGAATTTATTGGCGACCCAGATGGCCTCCCCGTCGAAACAGACACCGTAGGGGGGGCTTCCCACGTCATAGATGCCGAGCAGAGTGCCGTCGCTGGCACTAAGCTTTATCACCTCACCTTCGGCGGCAAGGGCGACCCAGATGTTTTCGCCGTCAAAGCAGATACCAGAAGGGACGTCACCCACGTTATAGTTGCCGAGCACAGTACCGTCGCTGGCCCTCAGCTTGAAAACCTTATCGTTTAAACCCTGACGGGTGACCCAGATATTCTCCCCATCGCAACAGATACCAGAGGGACTCATGCCCACGTCAATAGTATCCAGCAAAAAGCCGTCGCTGGCCCTCAGCTTGGTCACAGTAGTGCCGCTGAAGTTGGCGACCCAGATGTTCTCGCCGTCGAAGCAGATGCTTCCGGATAAGCTGCCACTGGTAGCATAGGTGCCGAGCACGGTACCATCGCTGGCTCTCAGCTTGGTCACGGTACCGGGAAGCGCCGTGTAATTAACGACCCAAATGTTTTCGCCGTCGAAGCAGATACCATAGGGATTGATGATGTCTGCATGGCTGTAGGTGCCGAGCACAGAACCATCGCTGGCCCTCAGCTTGGTCACCGTGCTGTCGTCATAATTGGCGACCCAGACGTTCTCGCCGTCGAAGCAGATGCCCCCCGGGTTGTTACCCACATTGTAGGTTATGCCCGTCTCATTCGCTTCCCACCACCGCAGCAAGGCTATCCTCATCGGGTTCAGAGAAGTACCCGCCGCCCCCGCCGCCCCTGCCGTTCCCGGAGTTCCCATTGGCCCTGTGGCGCCCCGCGCTCCCGTCTCTCCCTGCGGCCCCGCCGGACCCGCTGGCCCCGCTGGACCCTGTTCTCCCTGTGGACCCGCCGGTCCTTCCGCTCCCGTTCTGCCCGCTGGCCCCGCTGGCCCCTGTGGCCCCGCCGGACTTGCTGGACCCGGTGGTCCCGCCGGACCCTGCGGCCCCTGCGTTCCCTGTCCCAGGTCGCAGGCCGCCAGCGGCACCATAACCAAGGCTAAAATTGCCAGAAAAACAACTACTTTGGCTAATTGTTTCATTTCTCTCTCCTAATGCTTGCTTACCGTATCATCCTCAGCATTGGCCACCCAGATATTGGCGCCGTCGAAGCAGATGCCCAAGGGCTCGCCGCCGACGGGATAGGTGCCGACCAGGCTGCCGTCGATTCTCAGCTTGGTCAAATTATCGCTAACCCAATTGCTGACCCAGATGTATTCGCCGTCGAAGCAGATGCCCCTAGGCGAATTGCCAACATCATAGGTGCCGACCAAAACCGTCACTGGCTCTCAGCTTGGTCACATCATCGCTGCCCCAGTTGGCAACCCAGATGTTCTCGCCGTCAAAGCAGATGTCATAAGGCGCGATGCCAGCGTCATAGGTGCCGAGCTCAAAACCGTCGCTGGCCCTCAGCTTGGTTACAGTATCGCCGTTCCAATTGGCGACCCAGATATTCTCGCCATCGCAGCAGATGCCCATAGGCCGACTGCCGACAAGGTAGGTATTGAGCACATCACCGGTGCTAACAGCAAGCCGGCTTACAGAGTTTATAAAATCCCTGCTGACCCAGATGTTCTCGCCGTCGAAGCAGATGCCGCTGGGCCCATTAGTGACGGCATAGGGACTGGTGGCATACTCGCTGCCGTCGCTGGCCAGGAGCTTGGTCACATTTCCGCTGGTGTAATTGGCGACCCAAATGTTCTCTCCGTCGAAGCAGATGTCTCCGGGCAAACTGCCGACGCCGTAGGTGCCGAGCACGGTACCGTCGCTGGCTTTCAGCTTGGTCACAGAATCGGCTAGCTGATTGGTAACCCAGACGTTCTCCCCGTCGAAGCAGATGCCCGTGGGGTAGTCGCCCACGCCGTAGGTTATGCCCGTTTCATTCGCCTCCCACCACCGCAGCAGGGCAATCCGCATCGGGTTCAGCGAAGTACCCGCCGTTCCCGCGGCCCCTGCCGTTCCCGGAGGTCCCATCGGCCCTGGGGCTCCACGCGCTCCCGTCGCCCCCTGCGGCCCCGCCGGACCCGCTGGCCCCGCTAAACCCGGCTCTCCCTGTGGCCCCTGCGGCCCTTCCGCTCCCGTTCTGCCCGCCGGCCCCGCCGGACCCTGTGGCCCTGCCGGCCCTGCTGGCCCCTGCGGCCCCGCCGGACCCGCTGGTCCCTGAGCTCCCTGCCCCAAATCGCAGGCCGCCAGAGGTACCATAATCAAGGCCAAAATCACCAGAAAAACGACTACCTTAACTGCCTGCTTCATTTCGCCCTCCTTGGCTGTCCTATCTCTCTATGGCATAAAAAATTGGGGTATCACAGCCGAAAATCCAGTCCGTGAACACCCCAAAATCTTTACCGACAAACGCATTCTGCTTTTTTTAATCTCCCGGGTGACTAAAAAACTAACGCCATTATAACACAGGCGGTCAACCCGCAAAACACCCCTCAAAGCAAAAACTTGTTCACCGCCGCTGCCACCCCGCTTCTCCCCACCTCATCGGTGACACGGTGGGCCACCGCCTTGACCTCATCGGGGGCGTTGCCCATGGCCACCGCCAGCCCGGAGATAGAGAGCAGGCTGATGTCGTTGGTGCCGTCGCCGATAGCCATAACCTCGCTCAGCGATACCCCCAGGTGCGAAGCCAGCGCTGTCAACGCCTTCCCCTTGGAAACCTCGGGGGCCAACACGTTGATGAACTCGACTCCGGGGTAAGCCGGCGACCTGGCCACCGAAAAGCGCAGGCTGCGGTCAAAGCGGTTGCGGAAGCTCCTGGCCTTAGCCACCTCCTCGGCGTCGCGCGTTATCAGCCCCCCCTTTATAAACTTCTGCGTACCCCCCAGCTTAGCAAAATCAACCACCACCGGCTCCAGCTTAAAGTAACTACGGTGTATTTCCGTCGCCCAGTTCTCCCACTCGACGAAATAGTCCTTCGCCGAATAAAGTTCCAGGTAGATATCGTGCTTGCGGACGAAATCGACCACCTCCTTCACCACCCCACTCGACAGTGGCTCGACGTAGAGCTCTTTATTCGGTACCGATACCAGCGCCCCGTCGAAGAAGATGTGATAACCGTCCAGCGAAAGTTCGTCAATAATCCAATGGCAACCCTGGGCCGCCCGCCCCGTGGAGAGGCAGACCTTTATCCCCACCCGCTTGGCCGCCGCCAACGCCTCCCTGTCCTCTTTGGAGATGCCCCCCTCGCTGCCCAGCAAGGTGCCGTCAATATCTACTACCAGCAGCCTATAGTTCATTCAATCCCCTTTCTAGCTAACAACCGCATTGCAACAGTTATAAAAAAATATGGAATTACTCCGCCCCCAATTCTAACATCAGCGGCACTAAATTTCCAAATCGCCCCCCAAAAGGGCAAGGGGAAGAAGAAGAAAGGCCTACGCACAACAAGGTGGTGCGGATGGGCGTATCCCCCCCAGGTTAAGGAGTTTATCTCATTAGGGCGGGCTGGGTTGGGACGAAAAACCAGCATTCGCCAAGGCAGGGTGGTAGATTGAAACAACCCCACAAATAGACTATAATCCCAAAACATGCACGCTATCGGCGTTGATATAGTTGAAATCGCCCGCATAAAAACGGCCATCGCCCGCCAGGGGGAAGCCTTTCTCAAGCGGATTTACACCGACGCCGAAATAAAAGCCTACCGCTGGAAGCTCCCCTCGCTGGCGGTGCGCTTCGCCGCCAAGGAAGCGGTCATAAAGACGTTGGGCAAAACGACGGCGGGCGCCAAACTCAAAGACATCGAGATATTGGCCGACGACAAAGGCAAACCACAAGTCAACCTCCATGGCGAGGCGCAAAACCAGGCTAAAGCGTTGGGCTTAGAGAACATCGCCGTCAGCCTCTCCCACTCCAAGGAATACGCCATCGCCGTCGCCATCGGCGAGATAAAATGACCCCTTTGACCGCTAAAAGGCGAGGTGTTAGAATCTACTAGAGAGGTAGCTATGTCGGGTCATTCCAAGTGGTCAACGATTAAGCGGAAAAAGGGGGTAGCTGACGACCGCCGCGGTCAGCTCTTCACCAAGCTGGCCCGCGAGATTATCGTGGCGGTGCGCGAGGGAGGCCCTAACCCCGAGGGTAACTTCCGCTTGAGGCTGGCGGTGCAAAAAGCCCGCGACAACAGCATGCCACTGGACAACATCGAGCGCGCCATCAAGCGGGGCAGCGGGCATACCGAAGGCGCCGTCCTGGTCGAGATGGTCCTCGAAGGCTACGGCCCCAGCGGCGTGGCCATTCTGGTGCAGGCGCTCAGCGACAACCGCAACCGCACCCTGCAGGATGTGAGAAACATCTTCACCCGCCACGGCGGCAACCTGAGCGAAAGCGGCAGTGTCGCCTGGCTCTTCGACTCGCGCGGCTTAATCACCGTGCCTACCAACGCCAAGGACGCCGAAGAGATGGCGCTGGAGGCCATCGACACCGGCGCCGACGACGTCAAGATAGAGAAAAAATTTCTGGAGGTCTACACCAAGCCCGCCGAGCTGGAAAAGGTCCGGGAAGCGCTGGAGCAGAAGCAGATTACCGTCAGCTCGGCCGAGGTCTGCCTGGTGCCCAAGAGCGTCGTCGAGCTTGAAGAAAAGGCCGCTCTGCAGACCCTAAAATTGCTCGATAAGCTGGAGGAGCTGGACGAGGTGCAGAGCGTCGCCTGCAACGCCGACTTCTCCGACGCCATACTGGAGAAATACCAATCGTGAGCCAGCCCCGATGATAATATTAGGCATTGACCCGGGCACGATAACCACGGGCTACGGGGTCATTGAGGCCGAAGACGACGAGGCCACCTTTGTCGACTGCGGCGCCCTGACCGCCCCCGAGCGCTCCCCCATCGGGGAGCGTTTGAGCTTAATATACCGGGGACTTTCGGAGGTAATCGCCCGCTTTCAGCCCGACGTCATCGCCATCGAGAGCCCCTTCGTCGCCAAGAGCGTCAAGACGGCGCTGTCGATAGGCAGGGCGCAGGCCATCGCCATCCTAGCCGCCGCCGAAGGAAAGATACCCGCCCACGAATACTCCCCCGCCGAGGTCAAAAAGCGGGTTACCGACTACGGAGTAAGCACCAAGGAGCAGGTGCAGGAGATGGTAAAACTGCAGCTGAACCTGGACGAAGCCCCCCACCCCACCGACGCCGCCGACGCCCTGGCCGTCGCCATCTGCCACCTGCGCCGGATGCACCTGGAAAGCCTAGTGGCTGAAAGCGAGGAGAAAAGGTGATAGCCTCTCTTAAAGGGAAGCTGGAGGCCATAGGCGCCGACTTTGCCGTCATTGATGTAAACGGCATCGGCTTCAAGGTCTTTATGCCCACCTCCACCCTCTCCACACTGGGGTCTAGAGGCGAGGAGGTCGAGTTGCATACGCACCTTCATCTTAGGGAGGACAACGCCACCCTCTACGGCTTTGCCGCCCCCGAAGAACTGGGGCTCTTTCAGACCTTGATCGGCGTATCGAGGTTAGGCCCCAAGCTGGCGATATCAATGCTATCGGCGATGAGCGCCGAAAAGCTGGCCATGACCATTGCCACCGGCAACGCCAATCTTCTGGCCGAAATACCGGGCGTGGGCAAAAAGACGGCGCAGCGCATCATCCTGGAGCTTAAGGAGAAGATAGGCATCGCCTGGGCAACCCCGCCCCCCGAGCTCGCCGAGGAAAACGCCGAAGTCCTGGCCGCGCTCACCGCCCTGGGCTATTCGGTGCGGGAAGCCACCGGCGCTACCGCCACCATCCCCCTCGACCCCGCGTTGACCTTAGAGGAAAAGATAAAGCTGGCGCTCGGCTTTTTCGCCGCCAAGTAGCCGCTTTGAAGAAGATATTGCGAATTACTTTTGATGGGAGGTATTGCTATGCAGATTGAGTACGGAGCTAAGGTCAAGGACAAGAACGGCAAGGTGCTGGGCAAGGTCAACAATATAATTAGGGACTCCTGGACGGGCGAAATCAGCAAGTTTCAGGTCACCACCGACCCCACCGAGGCGGGCTTTTTCATCCCCCCCGACAAGATAGATAAAGCCACCCCCAAAGAGATAAAGCTGAAGGTCGCCCAAGAAGAGCTTTCATAAGGAGACGAAATGGAATACGCCCTGCTGGCCGTAATCTTCCTCCTCATTCTGGTCATCATATTCTTAATCATCCGCATGAGGAAGGCGCCCGCCACCGACGTTGACCAGCTGGCCGAAAAACTCCGCTTCGCTCTGGCCTCGGCGGATTCGGTGCGGGAGATTCAGCGAATCCTGGAAAGCCTGCCCCGCGATGTCCTCAAGTCTATTACCTCCAGCGAGGCCGTCAGGGCGGGCAAGCTCAACGAGCTATTGGCTACCCTGGAGCTGACGCACTATGACCGCCTCTTTTACCTCGGCGGCAACCCCGTTGACTTTGTCGGCATCAAGTACGGCCAGGGCGTTGACTTCATCGAGGTCAAGACGGAAAAGGCGGCCCTTTCCCCCGACGAGAAGGAGCTCAAAGACCTGATTGAGTGCAAGATGGTCAACTATGTGCCCCTTTCGGTGAAGCGCATCGGCATTGCCGAGGAGGTTGAGGGTGGGGAGGGGGAATGAATGAAAAAAGAAAAGGACTTTCGGAAAGCAATAAACGCAATGGGCAACATCTGGGACATAGATAGAGATGATATCATTTTCTTTGGGAATGTACATGATTTGACCGATTTACACGCTGTATTTACCCATTGTATTGAGATATTGAACACTTCTAAAAGCCCAAGAGAAATGGTGCTTGAAACATGGCTGACTCTCGATTTCGCTCTTCGACAGTTCTTATTATCAGGATTTGAATTAACTAGATTTTGCGATGAGGACTTCGACCTAAGATATGTGTTATTACCTAAATAGCTTTTCAGATTTAATAGTTCTTTTTGAGAAAACAATAAGATATAACTCAAAATTCCCTCTCGAACCTGAGAATTCCATAACAAATACGACTGGAGGTTTCAAGGCTTCTTACGATTTCTGGAAGTTCATAAAGGACAAACACCCAGAACTTGACCGTAAGATCGTAGAGGTCACAGAAGAATATATAATAGAGAAGTCCCCTCTCCCAACAATAACAAATGAACCCTTATCTATTAAAACTGAACCCGAGGTAGAGAGAATGCGTCTTGGATGGAGAGAAATTGCGAGTAAATTCGGCGATCCGTAGATTAGAAAAGCAAGGCAACTGAATAAAGCTAGAAATAAAGCCGCTCACTCATACGATATTAATGACATAGGACTTGCTTTTGGACTAAAAGGAGGTAATTTAACAGAGAAGATCCGAAGAAAGTGTGTCTCTCTACTAAATGTACTTCTAGCTGTTAGGATTAATAACAAGGAGTAGCAATCAATAGCCCCCCAAAAAGGAGCTGAAAAATGGATATAGACCCCGGTATTCTCCTCAACCTCATCTTCTGCGTCATCACCCTGACCCTGGGCATCACCGCCTACCTCAAAAGGCGAATGATGTGGCCCCTGCTGCTGGGCATCGCCTTCGCCTTCTTCGGCGTCTCGCACCTGTTCACCATCATCGGCATAGAGGAAAGCCAGGAAGTCGTCATGGTCGTCACGCGGGTGATAGGCTACATGCTCACGCTCTATACCATGTACTGGTTCGGCTGCCGCAAATACGCCTGAAGCAAAAAAATCAGGGAGGGGTAAACGCCCCTCCCCGACGTTTCCTAGTATTGAGTTTTTAAGCTATCGGGCTATTTGCCCTCGTACTTAAAGGAGACCCTTACCTTGGCCCGGTAGTTGACAACCTTGCCATTATCAATCTGCATATCCAGCTCTTCGACCTCGGCGATGCGCAGGTCGCGCAGCGTCTTGCCCGCGGTCTCCACCGCCTCCCTGGCCGCGTCTTCCCAGGACTTGGTGCTGGTGCCCACCAGAGTGATTATTTTGTAAACGCTGTCCGGCATATTACCCTCCTTTTCTTTTGAGTCTTCGCTCTATATGTGAATACACAGTCTATACAATGTGGGGCGTCCTGTCAATAGCATTGTCACCGCTATCCTCAAAAGCTATACTATTAGTATGTCCGACTTCAAGATTGTCTCTGATTTTAAGATGACCGGCGACCAGCCCCAGGCCGTGGATAAGCTCGTCGCCGGGCTGGAAAAAGACTATGGGCACCAGACGCTGCTCGGCGTAACCGGCAGCGGCAAGACCTTCACCATGGCCAATGTCATCGCGCGGATAAACCGGCCCACGCTGGTCATCTGCCACAACAAGACTCTAGCCGCCCAGCTCTCCACCGAGTTCAAGGAGTTCTTCCCCGAAAACGC
>JGI2171J19970_10001948_pt1 | contig 11394 bp, 10 predicted proteins | sample DeeMarSWOR324_28_FD_19970 | JGI IMG/M metagenome (IMG submission 19970) | reverse complement strand
ACCTCATATATGGGCACCCGAGGTTACGGACTTTATTTATGGTCCCCACTTCATGATGGTGGCGGCCTATACCCTTCTTCATCGGGGTCATGTGACTATAGAGGTTATTTATGAGCGCTTCTCGCCAAAGACAAGGGCAATCCTGGACTGCTTTACCTATCTGGTTTTCTTCTTCCCCTTTTGCATTATTGCTTTCACGCAGGGGATCCTGTTTGCCTACACATCATGGTCAATAGGTGAAACAAGCGAGTCTGCTGCCTTGATTGTAGTTCCCGGAGTAAAGACAGTCATCCCGGTAGCATTGGCGTTGCTGCTGATTCAAGGACTATCAAATTTTATTCGGCATCTGGTCTTCCTCGTTACGGGAAAAGAGATATGAGTGCAGAATTCATAACCATTGGAATGTTCGTCGGGCTTTTGATCGGCCTTTTTATGGGGCATCCCCTTGCCTTTGTCTTGGGGGGCCTTGCGGTGATATTCGGCTATATTGGCTGGGGGCCGTTGTGCTTCTATATGTTTTTAAACCAAACCTGGGGCATTATGGATAATTATCTCCTTGTGTGCATCCCGCTTTTTATCTTTATGGCCCAGCTGTTGGATCAATCAGGAGTGGCAGAAGAGCTATTCGATACCATGAGACACGTGTTCGGCCCCTTAAGGGGAGGTATTGCTATTGCGGTGGTTATTGTTTCTACCCTTTTTGGGGCGTGCACAGGAATCATTGGGGCATCGGTTGTTACCATGGGGCTTCTGTCCCTGCCGGTGATGTTACGATACGGTTACAGTAAAACACTTGCCTGTGGATCTATTTGCGCAGGCGGCACGCTTGGGATCCTCATTCCCCCAAGTATTATGCTTGTTGTCATGGCCGACCAGGCAGCTTTATCCGTGGGCAAGCTCTTCGCAGGAGCCATTATACCTGGCCTTATCCTCTCAGGCCTTTATATTTCTTATATCTTGTTCAGATGCTGGTGGAAACCTCAAGATGGTCCCGCTCTTTCCATGAAAGAAAGGAATGCTATCTCTAGAAAAAAATTAACCCTGATGGTTATTAAATCAATGCTCCCCCCCATGATCCTTATCCTGGGTGTGCTGGGATCCATCTTTGCAGGAATAGCCACACCCACTGAGGCAGCAGGAGTCGGTGCCGCCCTCGCCTTCTTGATGACTTTAGCCTATGGCAGGTTCACGTGGAATGGTCTTAAAACAGCAGTGGTCAACACCGCCAAGACCACATCCATGGTGATTATCATCCTCGTTGGCGCCGCCTGTTTTGCCGGCGTCTTTATGGGATCAGGTGGCGGCGATGTGGTGAGAAATTTCATCCTTGGTATCGGGCTCGGAAAATGGGGAACCTTTATCATCATGATGATTATCTTGTTTATACTCGGGATGTTCATCGACTGGATCGGAATTATCATGATCACCTTTCCGATCTTCCTCCCTCTTGCAGCAGAATTGGGATTTGATAAGCTCTGGTTTGTGGTAGCCTTAGCTGTTATGCTCCAGGACTCCTTTCTCACACCGCCCTTCGGATATGCCTTATTCTATCTTAAAGGCGTCGCACCCCCGGAAGTAAAAACAACAGACATCTTTTGGGGAGCTTTTCCATTCTGGAGACTTATGGAGGTAGGCCTGATCATCGTGGTGATATTCCCTAAAACCATCACATGGCTTGCCTCGGTACTTGTAAAATAGGGGCACCCTATCGCCCTAAAGGCCTTGGAGAGGTTGGAACCAAGACCTTCTTCTGCTTTTGCCTTAAACAAAGCTCTCCTCGAGCGTTATCTGCTGCGATGAGCCAGACTATTAAGCACACACCCTGTCACAACTTTTAGATAAAGCCACATGAATGGAGCTTGAGCCATGTTAAAGCCCGGTAAAACCTATGACGAAGTGTACCACTCTTTTGGTTGGGAAATTCCAGACCTTTATAATATTGGTACGGACATATGTGATAAGTGGGCACATCAACGATACCGGCTTGCCTTGATCTATGAGGATGAAAAAGGCCAGGAAAAACATTATACCTTCTGGGACCTAAAAAGGCTGTCAAATAAGCTCGCCAATGGGCTACAGGCTCACGGGATAGGGCGAGGGGACCGAGTCGGTATCCTATTGCCACAGTGCCCTGAGACAGCAATTTCCCACATTGCCGTATACAAAATCGGGGCCATTGCCATCCCTCTCTTTACCCTCTTTGGTGTCGACGCATTAGAGTATCGACTATCAAACAGCGAGGCCAAAGGGATTGTCACTGACGAGGCAAACATCCATAAGATTTTGGAGATACGGGAGAAACTTCCCCACCTCAAGGTGGTCATCGTGACCACCGGTGAAAAGAAGGAAGGAGTACTTGATTTCTGGGAATTGATTCAAAAAGGATCGACTGATTTTGAAACTGCTAAGACTCAAGCAGATGATCCTGCCCTGATCATTTACACGTCAGGTACCACCGGTCCTCCCAAAGGGGCCCTTCATGCGCATCGAGTCCTCTTGGGCCATCTCCCGGGTGTCGAGTTCCCCCACAATTTTTTTCCTAAAGAAGATGACCTTTTCTGGACCCCGGCTGACTGGGCATGGATCGGGGGACTTATTGATGTCCTATTCCCCAGCTGGCACCATGGCATTCCAGTTGTTGCCCACCGTGCCAAGAAATTCGACCCGGAAGAAGCATTCCATCTTTTGGCCAAGTATGGGATTCGAAATGCCTTTATGCCACCAACCGCACTGAAAATGATGCGGCAGGTCAAAGATCCGGATAGTCGCCATGATTATCATATGCGAACCATCGGGAGCGGCGGAGAGACCCTGGGCGAAGAACTGCTTGATTGGGGAAAGCAGACCATGGGGCTGGTTATTAATGAATTCTACGGTCAAACAGAGGTTAATTTACTGGTCGCAAACTGTGCAGAGATCATGAAGATAAAACCCGGCTCCATGGGAAAGGCAGTCCCTGGACATGTTGTCGAAGTTGTGGATGAGGGGGGAGGTATTGTACCTCCGGGCGCTGTTGGGGAGGTGGCCATTAAACGTCCTGACCCTGTCATGTTTCTGGAATACTGGAAAAATCAAAAGGCTACAGAGGAAAAGTATATTGGTGACTGGTGCCTCACAGGAGACCTGGCCAGAAAGGATGATGAGGGATATTTCTGGTTTGTGGGAAGAACAGATGACGTTATAACGAGCGCAGGTTACCGAATAGGGCCTGCTGAGATCGAGGACTGCCTTATGAAGCACCCTTCAGTGAGCATGGTGGCCGTTGTAGGGAGCCCGGATAAGGTTCGGACAGAAGTTGTAAAGGCCTTTGTGGTGCTCAAGCCAGAGGTAACCCCAGGTCCGGATATGGAAGAGGAGATCAAGAAGTTCGTGAAGGTTCGACTGGCCGCTCACGAATACCCCCGGGAGATTGAGTTCGTCAGCGAACTTCCCATGACTGCAACCGGTAAAATTATGCGAAAAGAGCTGAAAAAGATGGAGGTACAAAGGAAATCAAAAGATTAACTATCGTCCTCTTCAGGAAACTGCTCCATCCTTCACCACTTCGATCCTCACAGAACGCTGCTTCCATAGCCTCGATTTCAAAGAAGAAAATCTATTACAAGAGATCGGCATTCAAACAATAAATATTTTATAAAAAGGTTGTTGGTGAGGATCCAGCCATGGTACGTACAATCAATTACAGGTAATCTGAACATGTCAGAAACCATTCGAACCATTTTAGCCATCTGTATCTTGATAATAGTTTACATCCTGACCAGAAGGGTTCACGGCTGGAGGATAAAACGGGCATACACAGTCATTATTAAGGATCTTGAACAAAAGGGGGCCCTTGATTCCACTTCGGCGGTGGTGCTTCCCTATGCAAAAAAGGGCCTGTTTCGAGTGGGGGTGAGAGATTACCGGCCTAAAGCGCTCGAATACCTGATCCTTGGCAATATTGTTGGCGTGACGGATAGCGGTAAGCACTATCTCAAAAACAAAAAGGGCGGCCCCCTCAGTTCAAAATAGACTGGTCAGCCATGCCTCGTGGAGATACAGTCATAAATAGAATAACAATAGTCGCATTATCTCTTGCGTCCATCACGCTGAGTGGTGTTGAAGCCAAGGCCTCTTGGTTGGTCGATTCCAAGAAGTTTCATATCTCTGCCCATGGCCAGACCTCCTGTCAGGACTGTCATGAAGACATTGCTGAAAAGACGCTCCACCCGAACCCTGGAGATGTCAACAAAGAACTGACAGATCTTTTTAGCGCGGATCAATGTCTGTCCTGCCATGACGATATCATGGACGACCTTGATCAAGGGTTGCACGGCGCCAAAAAGGTCAAAGATCCAAAAAAATACGGGTACTGTCTCCAGTGCCATAACCCCCATTATCAACCCCGGCTTGGGGAAAACAGGATAGGCCGTTTCCACCCCACTAAACCACGTCACGAACAGTGCGGGGCCTGTCACGAACAGCGATCGGCCCTGCCCGCGCTGTCCCCTGAAGATGAGGCCTGCATGAAGTGCCATCGCTCAGTTGACCCGGAGGACCTCCGGGGGAAAGAACGCATCGCTGAGCTCTGTTTCCTATGCCATGGTCAGACAGGCACTCAAGCCCAGAAGATGACTGGGAAGGTAGTCCCCCTGATAAATCAAAAGGAATATCAATCCACACCCCACGCTGGAATCACCTGTACGGTCTGCCATCCTCAATCGGCTCAGTTCAACCACACCGGCCAAAGGCTGGGAGATTGCCACCAGTGCCATCTTCCCCATGATGAAAAGGTTTCCCGCGATGTCCATGCTGGGGTTGCCTGCGAGGCATGCCACCTTAAAGGGATTGAACCGGTCAGGGATCCTCAATCGAAAGTTGTTATATGGAAGAAAGAGCCCAAGGTAGGAAAAACTTCCACGGTGCATCAGATGCTCCGTATAAATGATGGAGTCCTATGTCAGAGATGTCACTTCAGGGGAAATCAGATTGGTGCGGTATCCATAATTCTACCTGCCAAAAGTATCCTCTGTATGCCCTGTCACGCTGGGACCTTTTCTGTAGGGGATACCATCACGATCCTCGCCCTGATCGTTTTCTTGGCTGGTGTGGTACTAACCGTTTCCGTCCTGCTAACGGGGTCTTTACGTGGGCAAAGTGATTTGAATTTCTTTCACAAGATCCGCAAGATACTGTGGACTAGCGTCATTACCCTTTTCTCCCGGAAGATGTTTTTGATTATCAAGGCCATGATCCTTGATGTACTCTTTCAAAGGAGGCTCTACAGGCAGTCTCAGACACGGTGGCTCATCCACAGCCTGATCTTCCTCCCCCTTGTCTTGAGGTTCTTCTGGGGATTTTTGGCCCTGATAGGTTCCCTGTGCAAACCCGAATGCTCCTCTGTGTGGGCCATGCTGGATAAGAACTACCCAGCCACCGCCTTTCTATTTGACGTGACAGGGATCATGATCATTTTAGGAGTGATTTTGGCCTTCATCCGGGGAGGGCTCAGGCAACCCAGTCAACTCCCTGGTCTTCCAAGGCAGGATCGTGTGGCCCTGAGTCTGATTGCCGGGATTATCGTAGTCGGTTTTATCCTTGAGGGGATGCGCGTGTCCATGACGGGCCATCCTCACGGAGCAGGGTATGCGTTTCTGGGCTATAGGATCAGCATGTTATTCACAGAGACACGCGGATTAACCGAGGCCTATGGATACCTGTGGTATATCCATGCCATCCTCACAGGGGTCTTTGTCGCCTATCTGCCCTTTAGTCGGCTGTTGCATATCATCGTGGCCCCAGTGGTTCTGGCTATCAATGCGGTGTATGAACATGATTAAGTGAAAGATTGATGGCCCTAACTGCGATGACAGATACTGGCCCAGAGCTTCCAGGCAACGCCAAAAACTCTGAGCATACCCAGAAGACGTGGTTTTCGAGGGCGCAGTAAACACTAGAAACAAAGGAGACAATATGGCTAAGAAGATGATACAGGATTTTTACCGTATGAAGAAACAAGGAGAAAAGATTACCTGGTTGACATGTTATGATTATCCTACCGCACAGTTCGAGGAGGCTGCTGGGATTGATATGATTCTCGTGGGCGACTCCATGGGCATGTGCGTGTACGGGTACGAAAATACCGTGCCAGTGACCATGGATCAATGCATCATGCACTGCCAGGCGGTTCGCCGGGGTGCACCCAACACCTTTGTTATGGGAGACATGCCGTTTATGAGCTATCAGAAATCAGACGAGGATGCCGTGGTTAACGCCGGGCGATTTCTTAAAGAGGCCAATGTCGACGCCATCAAACTGGAAGGTGGAAAACGTGTAATCAGCCGCATTAAGGCCATCCTGGATGCTGGCATTGTTGTCTGCGGACACATCGGCTTGACCCCCCAAAGCTCCGGCCAACTGGGCGGCCATAAGGCCCAGGGACGGACGGTTGAGTCTGCACAGCTGGTGATCGAAGATGCGTTGGCAATCGAGGAAGCGGGCGCCCAGTTGCTGCTGTTGGAGGCCGTTCCGCCCGAGGTAGCGGGATTCATCACCAAAAAGCTGGCCATTCCGGTCTTGAGCATTGGGGCAGGCCTTCAATGCGATGGCCAATTGCTGATCGTATCGGACATGATCGGCCAGTTTCAGGCCTTCACACCCAAGTTTGTCAAGAAGTACGCCAACATCGCCGAGGTGATAACCAACGCTATGAAAGACTACGTTAAGGATGTCAAGGCAGCATCTTTCCCCGCTGACGAGCACTGCTACCACATGCTCAAAGGCGAGGACGAGAAGTTCAGGGAAATGATCAAGAAATTTAGATAATGAGCTGTCTTGACAGGACGGCAAAACCATGATGATTTAGTCCGCTTCGAGCACCACATCACCGAGACCTACAAACCCATCGTGCGCCAGCCATACAATCGCCGCGAGGAGCTGGTTGAAATCGCCAAGGAGGTGCCCAATATGAGAAAGCTTTCGAAAAGATCTAACGCCCTCGAAGGGTCAGACTCCTCTTCTCAGAAAAACAGAGAAAACATTAAACTATGAGGTCAAAAAATGAATTCATCATCTCAAAAGTGGCGGCACCCTGGGGGTAAACTCAGGGAACTCGGGCCGGAAAGCCTAACAGATGCCGAGCTTCTCGCCATCCTGATCTCCTCTGGAATTAAAGGCAAACCTGCAGAAAAAATTGCGGACGAAATTTCTGCCAAATTTGGCTCATTCAAGAAAATGGCAAATCAGCCGCTACACAAATTCCTAGAGATAAAAGGGCTTGGGGATGTAAAAACCATAAGGATTGCTGCTGCCTTTGAGATTGCACGAAGAATAGTAAATCAAGTATTAAAAGACCATGAAAAGTAAAAATTGGGCAAAATACAACGAAGGCCTGCACAGTTCATGATCCTGGGGCCTCGCGTGCAGGAATTGCAAAAAATTATACAGGAGATCACACAGGCAAACGGCACTACGTGCAAAAGCACAGGAGACACCTTCATGAAAAGGGTCTGCACAGGGGATCAGTTTGGATGAAGGGTAATGGACAGGAAATGGGCCTTTCGGAAGATCCTGGCCTGCACCGCGGTCTTGCCCCTCGCAAGGGCATCCTTCAACTTCATCACGTCCTCAACACTCTGCCCCCCCACCTCCACAAAGATATCCCCTCGTTCTATCCCATCCTTTTCGGCACGGCTGCCTTTCCGGACCTCAGAGACCAGGACCCCATGTGTTGACCCAAAGGAAAAACACTGGGCCAGTGAGGGATTAAGCTCCTGAAGGCTGAGACCATACCGTTCCTCGATCTCCTTATGCTCCGCAAGGGGGATAGCCATCTCTGTGAACAAACTCTTGGAGACGAAGATAGGGGCCTTGAATTTCAGGGCCATGACGATGGAGTCGCTCGGCCTGGCATCGATCTCTACGAGGGAGCCTCCTTTTTCCATCACAATCGTCGCATAGTAGATGCCTTCCTTCTGATGGGTGATGACAATCCGGTGAATCTTTCCATTAGCCTTCTGGATAATCCTTTCGAGTAAGTCGTGGGTGAGGGGACGGCGGTGTTTTATCCCTCGTATCTCCGAATAGATGGCATTGGCCTCGAAAAGGCCGATCCAGATCGGCAGTGCGTACTCCTCAAGGGAGTCAGCGAGAAGGACCACGGGTTGCTTGCTTGTAGGACCCACAACGGGACCGTGGACCTTTACCTGGAGCAGTTCCTTTTGTTCCAAAGCAACAAGGCTAAACCTCTCAGCCCCTATCTCCCCAGAGAGACCTATCAAGGCAGCAAATAAGAGCCCAGCTGTGGCCAAAAATCGTATAGCCTTGTCCTTCAGCATAACGAATCACCCAAGAAAACGCCTATTTTGTCCTGGAACGGGCAACCTTGAGCTCGAGGCCTTCCCTTCACCCATGGATTAATGAGCTCCATCAAACAAAGACATCATAAACGGCACTGCTTCTTTCTGTCAAGGAGAAGGATCCTCTTCAGTTCAACGCAGGTGATGTGTGAACTTTGCCCTGGGGCCTACATTCCTGGTATGCCCTCAGGATCACTCCTTACAGCGTTGTCACTTTCGCTATGTTTCGCCCAAATCGACTTTGAAGAATTTGTAGTGTTAAAGGGACAATGGCTTGTTATGATCAAATCGCGTCAGGGTAGGCTTGACATAAACTTTAATATTTTCAGTTATAGAGACATCAGGAGGACCGATACCTTATGAAGAAGATATTCTAACAGAACAGGTTGATATACATGTGGAAATGTTATATGTCTCTGATCGCCAGGTTTGGGCATTTAGGAAGGAATCTTTCGATACCTTTGATAGCACAACTTAGAAATGAAGAAAGGAGGAAACGCCATGAGCCCTAAAGATCCGGGGTTTTCGACAAAATCTGTCCACAGCGGGGAAAAGCTTTGCCCTCTTACGGGATCGATAACCACACCCATCTATCAGACGTCCAATTTCGGATTTGCCGACCTCGATTCCCTCAAGGAGGCTGTTGCAAACCATTCAAAGGGGTATTTCTACACCCGGTACAGTAACCCTACTTTCGAGGCCGTAGAGAAAAAGCTCGCCGATTTAATGGGGGCTCAAAGGGCTGTGGTCCTTTCATCTGGGCTGGCTGCTCTTACAACTGGAATCTTCTCCCTGGTCTCCTCCGGAGACCATATCGTCTCCGCCTTCGACATCTATGGGGGGACATTCAACTTCTTTGCCAATGTGCTCCCCCGATACGGGGTAGCTGTCGATCTGGTGGAGACTACCAATCCCAAAAAGCTTGCTGATTCAATTAAACCAAACACCAAGGTCATTTTCTTCGAATCACCCACCAACCCCTTATTGAAACTGATGGACATCGCCGATATAGCCAAGACCGGAAGAAAACATGGGATTATCACATTCATAGACAATACCTTCGCCACACCCTTTAATCAGAGCCCCATGGAAATGGGAATTGACCTAGAAATGCACAGCGCCACGAAGTATTTGGGAGGGCATAGTGACCTCGTGGGCGGTGTGGTTGCTGGAAGAGAAGACTTGATCCAAGATGCCATGTTGTTTAGGTACCAATTTGGCGGCATTCCAGATCCCCAATCCGCCTGGCTATTGATGCGGGGAGTCAAGACCTTGAAGGTTCGAATGGATGCCCACAACCAAAATGGTATGGAGGTAGCTCGATTCCTGGAAAACCATCCCCTTATTGAGAGGGTTTACTATCCGGGCCTGAAAAGTCATCCACAAAACGAGCTGGCAAAGCGACAGATGAAGGGGTTCGGCGGAATGGTGAGCTTTGAGCTAAAGGGGAGAGGCGATTCACTCGGGCAGTTCCTGGGAAGCCTTCGAATATTCCAGCTTGCGGTAAGCCTCGGAGGGGTTGAGTCACTTGTTTGCCCGCCAGCCTTGACCACTCACCGGAGACTTTCCGAATCCGAAAGAACCAGGGCGGGGATAAAAGATAACTTAATCCGCCTTTCCGTGGGCATTGAAGATGCTCAAGATCTTATTGAAGACCTGGACCATGCTCTAAACTCCATCTCCTGAGGGCTTAGGGTTCAGCATCACCTTTCACCCGCCGGCGAGGTGAGTCCTAAGAGCAGAACTCGGTCATCCGATCCGCCGCGAGCCTCAGTATCTTCTCATCTGCGTTTCCCACCGCAACCCGGATGTAACGCCATTCCGTGGACCCGCAACACGATCCCGGCAGTACCAAGACGCCTGCGTCCCGTGCCAGCTTTGTCACCACCTCCCAGGCATCAACATCAAATGGATGACGTAAGTACGCAAAAAATGCCCCAGCCGATTCGGCCTGAAACGGACATCCAGGGGCGGCAATCGCCTCCTTGAACACGCGCACACGGGACTCCATTTCCCTTCGGTGCGTGTCAAGCCATTCTGCAATCCCATCCCAACACAGACCCGCCAGAGCCGCCCGCTGCCCAACCCGAGGCGCGCAAATAATGAACGCATCTTGGATCTTCAAAATCTGCTCAAGGAGCTCTGCCGACGCACACACGTAGCCAACGCGGTGCCCGGTGATGGCCAGCGACTTTGAAAACGTGTTGACCACCGCCGCATTCTCATGCCAGCCGGGTAGACTCATCAGCGAAACTGGCGTCGTTGTCAAAGGATGGAATTCCAGATACGTCTCATCAACAATCAGAAAGGCTCCCCATTGCCTTGTGTGAGCAAGCACCGATTCGATGTCCTCCTTCGAGAAAGAGCGGCCCGACGGGTTGCTCGGATTGACCACAACGACCATTTCGCCTTCTCCCGCACGGAATCGCCCTGTGTGTAGAGCCTCGCGCAGCGAGGTATCAGCCGGAAGGCGCCATTCCGATAGGTACCCACCGCAAAGCTCCACCGCCATGGCATGATTGAAGTAATAGGGGGTCAAGACATGCACGGGCAGCTGTGGGCCAATCAATGCCAAAGCAAGCATTGAGAATCCAAAGTTCGCGCCAGCCGTGACGAGAACCTTGTCAGCTGCAAGCTCTGCCCCGTGTCGCTCTCTATGGTAGTGAGCAATCGCCTCCCGCAACTCGGGCAGGCCTGCATCTTCGGTATATCCTGTCTCCGACTCACTCTCCGCTGCCTCCTTCGCCGTCACCAGAACTACGTTGGGTGGAGGATACGAAGGGACCGCCTGATTCAGGTTGAGGAAATCCTTCGGAATCTCCTTGGACCCAAACAGACGCCGCTTCAACTCGACGATCGGTGGCGCCATCACGGTGCGGCAGCGCTCAGCTCTCAGCATTCTCTCCACCGGTTGTATCCAGGGATTGAGACAAGATCTCAGCAGCCCGGTTTGTTGAACTCGCAACAGATGCACCGTCCAACAAGCTTGCCTGAGCCTTCTATTCGGGTTTGATACTACTACCCGGACAGACGCAAGTCCCAGAAATTGATTGATAAG
>JGI2171J19970_10001947_pt1 | contig 11394 bp, 10 predicted proteins | sample DeeMarSWOR324_28_FD_19970 | JGI IMG/M metagenome (IMG submission 19970) | reverse complement strand
CTTCGACTCAGGGTGTTGAGAAACAGCCAGTGTGATACAACGTGTCATACGTTGCATATGATACGAAGAATAGGTCGAAGTGGCTGAGTGAGGCTTCTTCGAAGCTATTAGCCCGATTGAAGGCGATTGCCCAGACTGANTGACTTTCATACACGCATTTCTCAGCATAACAAGGAATTCTGTGCGGTCGCTCATTCCAATCAGAATATGTTGCCTTGATGCATTCGTATAGCACGTCGGGATTCTCGCCGATTTCCACTGCTTTTTCTTGCATTTCTGTGATAATGTTATCTCGCAATTCAACAGATAGGTCTGCGCCACAATAGTTATCGGCAAATACCTCATGGATGTTTGTATAAGGTACGTCCAAAGGCGCTGAAGTATAATCAATATCCGTCACAACCACGACAGGATCGCACGCTGGTGATTTGCTGCAACTGGACATAGAAAATACAAGCGCTATCAACATTCCCCAGAGGGTTAGTTGCTTGTACATGTTTAGCCTCCCTTTCTTATTGTCTGATCATAGCGCATATAATCACATTTAGCTCACATATTTGGTCACAGGTACGGGTGGTGTTGTGTTCTCGGTAGGAAAAAACGGACTATAAAAGGTGGAGAATTCCTTTGGTTAGGGTCCGCCAACACGGCTGGTCCGCTTTGCGTCATGGTATAACATCGGCCAAGAGGTAGTTGCTAAACTTTCGTTGCCATACAGAGCATACAATTCTGCTCGGTCGCCAACCCTTACATAGATGGTTCCATCAGTGCCAATCGCTGAAGTGCCACTGCCGCCGGTACACAAATTCCACGCCTTCTGCAAAGTTCCATCAGGGTTAATGCTATAGAAATTCATCGAATATCCAGCAGGGTCAAAACCACCCAGACAAATCGAACCATCTGAAGCTATTGATGCCGTGAAACCCCCGTAGTCAGAGGTCCATTGTTGACTTCCGCTCGAACTGATTGCATATAGCTTGTTCCCACTGGCATAGATTGTTCCACCGGTTCCGATTACGACATCAGAATGCTGGCCGCTTCCTATTCCTAGACTCCACAAAAATCCGCCATTTGCATCGAGTGCGACTACCTGATTACCGGAAATATCCGTGACGTATATCGAACCGCCAGAGCCAAGAGCAGGTGCTGTTAAATCAGCGCCACCCGAAAGGTAAGTCCACTGTTCCGAACCGTCTGGGTTGATTGCACACACTCTATCCCGGGCGCCGACATAGATCGTACCATCCGTCCCTATGGCAATACCCCAGATGAAACCTGTCCCTGGATTGTCCCAGGTCCACAGTGTACTACCAGCAGTGCTTAGCGCGTGCAGGTGTCCGCTATTCGCCGCATAAATTGTGCCGTTTTGAGCTATTGCCAGGCATCCACGACTTGACGGAGTAGAGGGTAGGGTTGTTTGCCACGTCAAAGATCCATTTGGGTTGAATGCGTATACGTAATCAGAATCCGCAGTGAAAGTAACGAAGATTGTGCCGTCAGCACCAATTGCTGGGGGACAGTCATTAAAGATAAAGCCAGTATCGCAAAGTGTATATGCCCATTCAACGAGACCAAGCGTGCTGAGTGCATAAAGATATCCTGCTTCACCAGTGAAACCGCCGCTCACGTACACAGTCTGATCATCCCCGACGGCAGGTTCAGAAAGATTGCCGTTGCCGATGAAGACCCATTTGATCGTCCGAACAGTAAAAGGCCATAAATCGGACCAATCACTCCATTCACCAGAAGCATCAAACGCACGTACTTGCCAGAAATTGTCACCTTCAAGTAGGGGCCAGTATCTGTTATCATTACCCTGACTCACACTACGAATGTATTCAGATTCAACTACAATTGTATCAATGCGCCAATGAGCTCCATAACGTAGTCGGAAATTGTACTCGGTTGCTCCCTGGAAATCCTCCCAATCGAAAATCGGTGTATTTTCGTGTATTGTTCCCCCAAATGCTGGAGTGATAAGCGTTGGTGCGTTTGGTGGTTCTTCTCCCTCACTCTGGCATCCGCTGCTAATCAAAATTGTTAAAGTAGCGGCTACTATCAGGGCAGAAAATATCAAGCGATATTTCTTCATTTTTCCTCCTTATATCGCAACCAACTCTTCGAATTTATCAAAAGAATCGACATATTTTATTGTTTTTAACATCAAAGTCAACATGTCGTTATCCTATAGTATTGTAATCTCTATGGTCACGCAGGGCTCACAGAATCAGTCACAAGTAACGCGGATAGGCATACACTTTTTACACTTTTTGGCCTAGGGCTTGCTGCAATCGAGGAAAAGTTAACAAGATCTAGCCTTAAAGGATCTACGACAGGTTGGTTTTGTTAATTTTCAAAAGTGTAAAAAGTGCATGCCTATCACCGGGTGTTTCCTGTAATCAATATACGCAGTACAAGAGTTGGAAAGTATCGTACCTGCCACCAAGTACCTTTGCTAATCCCTAGTACTCGCCTCGATTGAAAAAGAAGACAGCAGAGAGTATTACCACAAAGCTGAATACGAGCAGTATGCAACAGTCGAGGGCGATAGGGAAATTGGATATACCGAGCAAAATATTGCGAAGAAGATCAACACCGTAAGTCAGCGGATTAATGTATACCACTACCTTTAGCCACGATGGTAACCGAGAAATCGGAAACATTGCACCGCTTAAGAAAAACATCGGCATGACAAGGAAGTTCATGATCGTGCCGAAACCTTCAAAGGATGTCATGCGGCTTGCAATGATTATTCCGATGCCAACCAGGGCGAACGATATGAGGAACATCGCCGGGATTAGAATCAATACATTATACCAGGCAATGGGCACCTTGACGATTGGCGCGAAAATTAGAATCAGCGTACCCTGGAAAACAGATAGTGTGCTGCCCGCAAAACCTTTACCCAGCGCAACGGCTGTGCGTGGTACAGGAGCCACCAAGATTTCTTTAAGGAATCCGAATTCGCGATCCCAGATGATAGAGATCGCCGATTGTATTGACGTAAATATCAAGGCCATAGCGATTATGCCAGGGAAAATGAATTGCGTGTAATCGAAGCCTTGAATGGCACCAAACGAAGGGCGCAAACCACTGCCCAGGATAAAGAGCCACAAGATCGGCCTGGCTATTGAACTGTACAAGCGGCTTCGCTGGCGCACGTATCGTATCAAGTCACGGAGCCAGATCATGTAGATGGTGCTCCAGTCCATTACCGCATTCCTCCAATGCGCCGTACGCGTTGTCGCAACCTGTCTTTATCAGAGGCGGTTTCCTCACGAATCTCGCGACCCGTCAATTTCAGGAAGACATCATCGAGCGTGGGCCTGCGGACGCTGACCGCGGTTATTGGCATACTGAAATCCTTAACCAGTTTGGGAATGAATTCTTCACCCTTGTCCATCTCGAAATGTAAGCCACTAGAGTCACGCTTTACTACTACACGGTATCTTTCGCCCAATTCCTTCTGCGCCAGGGTATCGTCTTGCGTGTGCACCGTTACGATGTCGCCTTTGACCATTCGCTTTAAGTTTTCAGGAGTGTCCAGAGCGATGATTTTTCCGTAATCGATCACCGCGATACGATCGCAGTTTTCAGCTTCGTCCATATAATGTGTGGTGAGAAAGAGAGTGATTTTTTTAGTACGCCGCAAATCATGCAGATACTGCCAGATGCGGTTTCTGGTTTGAGGATCTAACCCCAATGTCGGTTCATCCAGGAACAAGACCTTGGGTTCGTGCAGCAGCCCGCGTGCGATCTCCAGTCTTCGCTTCATGCCTCCTGAGAAATAGCGAACCAGGTCGTTACGTCGGCCTTGGAGCTCGGTCATTCCTAGAACCCGATCTATTCGCATTTTTCTTTCTCGTCTTGGAACCTTGTATATAATCGCGTGGAATTTCAGGTTTTCGTAGGCGGTCAGCCGATCATCAAGACTGGGGTCCTGAAATATGATACCCAGAGAACGCCGCACTTCGGTTGGTTGCTTAAGTACGTCATAGCCTGCAATCCAAGCCTGCCCACGTGACGGCTGGATCAAAGTGCAGAGCATTCTTATGGTTGTGGTCTTGCCTGCACCGTTTGGGCCTAGAAAGCCGAAAATCTCTCCTTCCTTGACACCAAATGAAACACCATCGACGGCCCAAAGTCCGTTAAAACTCCTAGCCAAATCTTCAACCTTTATCATGGTATATGGTCGCTTTCTGGGTGGAATTATAGTCATTTAGTACTGTAAATCAAGAGGGACCCTGGTGTTGACATGGTAATGCTTGTGATTATACTTCTGCAATGTTTTTTATTTCGTTAGTATTTTTGTATAACGCGTATGGTTCGGTTAGCGGGTTTGTAGCAGACGCGTCAAATGGCGAGAAACTGGCCTACACAAATATCTATCTGGAGAATACTACTCTCGGTAGTGCCACAAATGATAAGGGTTATTACATCATTCATAGAATTCCTCCAGGTTCATATAGGATTGTGTTTTCCTATGTCGGCTATGAGACTATTGTTAAAGATATCGCCGTGGAGAATAACAAGAATGTGACTCTGAATGTAGAGTTGAACCCCTCGGTAATAGAAGTTGAAGAAATGACCGTATCAGCTGAGAGAACAAGATTCGAACGGACCGTCGAGGTTAGTCACATAATGTTCACGCCGAGAGAAATAGCTTCGGTGCCCAGATTGGGCGAAGGCGACTTGATAAAAACACTGCAGCTCATGCCTGGTGTTGTTACGATGCATGACTTGTCGAACAAACTGCATGTACGTGGTGGTAGCCCGGATGAAAATTTGGTACTATTAGATGGCATTACTGTTTACAATCCATCAACTCATCTAGGGGGTCTATTTTCTACTTTTAATCCTGATGCAGTAGGTTATGCAGAGCTTTATGCAGGAGGATTCCCTGCTAACTACGGAGATCGTCTGTCTTCTGTGCTCAGCGTTACCACAAAGGAAGGTAATTCAAAAGAATATACCGGTGCAGCAAGTATCGGTTTGGTCACATCGAGGTTGCTATTCGAAGGCCCGATACCAAAGGGGTCTTTTCTCATAAGCGCCCGGCGTTCGTACTTCGATGCCTTAGTTTGGTTATACGACAAGTTTCGGAGTGACGAAATATCGTTGCCATATTACTTTTACGACTTTATTGCTAAATTAAACTTCAACCCATCTCAGGAAAATCGCTTCACATTGGCTGGTTTGGCAAGCACAGATATTGTCAGCTTTCAGGAAGCTGAAACAAATGTTGTGGACGAAAAAATCGATCTCGAGTGGGGCAATAGAGGGCTATCTCTTCGCTGGCGGCGGGTGTTTACTCCAAAATTCTACGGCGAGATCATCGGCTCCTGGAGCAATTTCTTAACGCACTTGAAGTATGAAGACCTTACTGATACAACAGAAAATCTGGACCTGCATGAGGACATAATTGATTATGCAGTAAAATGTGATTTCAACTATTTCTGGGGTGAAAATCATACCATGGAATTTGGCATTGAGGGCAAGCATTCGATAATAGGGTATAACTGGGATTTCGAAGAAGAGGAGTTGCTTTTTGAAAGAGAACATGATATGAACGTTCTGGCTGCTTATGTCCAGAGCAAATTATATCTAATCCCGAATATATTATCTATCAAGGCTGGGTTCAGGCCGATTTTCTATGGCGAAGGCGATAGATTCTTCCTTGACCCGAGATTCGGACTGAAATACCTTTTTAAACCGAACACTGCCTTTAACCTAGCATTTGGCAAATACAGTCAATTTCTTTTGACAATAAATAGTCAAGAATCTTATTTTTCGATTTTCGATTTTTGGCGTCCAGTGGATGAAACACAAAAAGTACCGTATTCATACCACGCAATAGCAGGTTTTGAGCAATGGTTTGATGAAAAAACTAAATTCACAATCGAACCGTATTACAAGAAGTACTATAACCTTCTTATTCCCACAGAAGATGACATTCTTTTCAGTACGCCGACCGAGAGCCTGCAATTAGGTGACGGCTATGCAGCGGGTGTCGATTTCTTCCTTAAAAAGACCTTAAAAGATGTGTTTGGTTGGATCAGTTATTCACTATCCTTCACCAGGAGAAAATTCGAAGGAAATTACTACGCGCCACGGTACGATCGGAGACACAATTTGAATGTTGTTTTTGGGTTCACCATCCCTAGGGCAGTACCTCTATTTAGAAATGGCACCCTGAGTGCACGTCTTTACCTTGCTACTGGTCTTCCGTATGGCCAAGACCTTGGACGCTACCGGTACTATTTTGGGGATCCTTTAGGATTTGCTACTGATTATGAATGGGCAATCATCAGTGGAGCGCGTGACGCTTATCGGCTTCCTTTATCACACCGCCTCGACATACACCTTGAGAAAAACATGCGCATATTCGGGTTAGACGGTTCTTGGTATGTCGACGTAATCAATGTCTATAACCGTAAGAATATCGCTTTTTACACAGTGGATTATGATGAAGATCCTCCAGAAGTGAAGAGCTATGTACTATTGAAATGGCCTATTCCCAGTTTCGGTTTTAACTTGAGGTTCTAGTATGAAGAGAGTTGCGAAAATACAATCCAGGAACGTTGTCATTTATTGCATTTCAGTCTTGCTAATACTTTGTAGCGCGTGCGAGAACAATCCCACTGAAGAATATGAACCGCAGTTGAATGTAGTGTCTATTTTGAACAGTATGGAGCAAGTACAGCATGTTCTCGTTGACCGAACTTATCTGCTCGACGAGCCGTCAGGACTGCCGATTGATGACGCGCTTGTTGTCCTATCTGGAAATGGTTTTGTCGACACGCTGGTATTCAACTACGCGAATTATCGCTATTGGACCAGCCCGTTTGGCATCGCACCTCTGGATACATACCAACTCATGGTAGCAAAAGATGGATTCGATACAGTTACTGCCGTAACCACAGTCCCGGGTTATTTCACAATACTATATCCTTGGTATAGTGATACAATTACTCTTCAGGATACAATGGTCATCGGAAGAAGCGCTAATGCAGCCGTGTACAGCTGTTTCTTCGTCGAAAGTATTTCGAATTTAAGCTTTTTCTTCTGGTATGAACCTGATCCACTTGACACTTTAATACAAATCCCTATTGGCGAGTACTTGGATTCGCCCCTTCCCGGGCGTTATGCGATTACTGCCGTGGCATACGACTCTAATGTTTATGAATACTATTTCACCGAGGACGATAGTATTCGGCAAGCTGGTGTTACAGGCGGCGTCGGCTTGTTTGGTAGTACATGGTCGGCGCACAGTAGCACGTATTTAATCGTCGAATAGCCAAAGACAAGAGTTTAGAAATTTGTGTTTACTCTAGTCATAGACGGAGCCTGTCCTCCGTGAATCTTGCTCCATCGTGCACTATTTTCTGTAGATTTCACGTCGATGACCAACCCTAAGAATAACAATATCCTCACCGTGAATATCGAATATTAAACGATAACTACCAATTCGATGTCGATACTGACCTAAGGATTGGTCGGTTAACTGCATGGACAGCGCGATTGGGTTCTCCTGCAAATTTTCTAAGCTTAGTTGTATTCTGTTTTTTATATCAGGAGATAATCTTTGGATATCTTTAACTGCCCGACGTGTATAGACTAAGTTATATATGTTTTACCTTTTTTCTTTCTCTTGTTGCTGCGTTCTTTGAAAGCTTCTTCATGAGGAAAGACCTTGCCCTTATCATATTCAGCTCGTGCTTCTTTTATGGATTTTATGTACGAAGGACTCGTCGCAGCTTGTAGATCCTCGATGAAGTCTTGCCGTGCTTTGGGACTCAGTTGTTTGAGTGCATTAACGATATCGTAAAACGATAGCTTCACATTTAACTCATAAAGATGCTTTCTAGTAACTCGTCTGGTGCCCATAGTTGATTATAGCAAATATGCTGAGCAAGTCAATAGATCAGGAAGAGAACTCTGACAAATTACTCATCACTCTCGCGATTATAAAGATGCGAGAAAGATAACAGTGATAAAAAGCAAGCGTCTTCACTATAAGCGCTAGTGCGTTGACTCCGAGCTATTTGTGTATATAACTTTCTTATTAGCCATTGGCCTTGAGCCGCGAAGCTTCGCTTGCCGGGATAATGGAATCTGGTGAATCTTTGATTCATTGATTACGGTGATAAAAGCACAGATTACGGAGATGTGACTGCCCACGGGTAACACGTCGAATGGCGGAATTGGAGGACATGGCGGGCTTACGGAAGTCCCGCCATGGGTCTCGAATGGAATGAGAGGAGCCGTAGGCGAGGGGAAATCCGATTTCATGGTTTTTCGTAACTTTTGAGATCGCGGCGAGAACTGCAGAAACTCAATAAAGGCAACACTGTCGCGCCCCTGTCCCGAGGCATCGAGGGGATTCTGTCCATTCTGAAGGTTCTTTCCATTACCATATGTTTTGGTGCCGAGATGGCACACAAATGGCACAGATTTGGCACTGTCGTGGTATTGAAGATTACTTGTTTACTACTGAATTTTCGCCAATTTCTACCGCAGGTGCTGACACAGAACACGTCGAGGTAAGCAGCGTTATCTATTTTATTACGGTGAATTTCTTGATAATTATTTTCGTTTCGTTCTGAATCTTTAAAAAATATACACCCGTAACAATGTCATTGAGCGATATCTTTTGGGTTTCATTCCCTTCTTTTAACGTTTCCTCTCGTATTAATTGTCCGAGAGTATTGTAGATTTCTATTCTTTGTGCAGGTCTTGATGACTGAATGGTGAAGTAAGTTTTGGCTGGATTAGGAGAGACTACAGGCAAGGAGTGATAAAGCTCAACTGTTCTTCTTTCCACAATGCCGGATGTGTCCGGCTCTACCTTTAATAGCCAAATATCAGAGTTACCCGCACCGAATGAACTCGTACTGCCAGCAATTATGTATCCATGATCTGGCGTCTGCTTAACAAACATACTGCCCTCATAGTCTGGACCACCATAGGTTCTTGTCCAGATTGTCTCACCGTAGGTGTCGGTTTTTATAATATAGATGTCATAATAACCTGCACCGAACGAATTTGTATTTCCCGTAATAATGTATCCACCATCCGAGGTCTGATCAACCGAGCGAGCCCAATCCCCCTGCGCTCCACCGTAGGTCTTGGTCCAGATTGTGTCACCATAAGCATCGGTTTTTAAGAGCCAAACATCACAATAACCCACTGCGAAGGACGACGTTGTTCCTACAATGATATAGCCGCTGTCAGGGGTTTGTTGGACTAGAAAGCTGTAGTCCCAGCTTGCCCCACCATAAGTCTTTGTCCAAAGTGTATCGCCATTGGCATCAGTTTTGAGAAGCCAAATATCGAAGTTGCCAGCACCAAAAGACTCAGTCGATCCCGCAATTATGTATCCACCATCAGGATTTTGTTGAACTGACCAGGTGTTCTCTCCCATTGCTCCTCCATACGTCCTTGTCCAAAGAGTATCTCCAAGGGAGTCAGTTTTTATAAGGTAAATGTCTCTGTAAAAACCGATCAATATGCTTCCTGCTAGGATATATCCACTATCGGCTGTCTGTTGGACTGAATAGCATGTAGAATGAGCGTCATATGTCTTTGTCCAAAGGGTATCTCCGAGGGAGTCAGTTTTTAGTAGGTAAATATGCACAACACCTGTGACCGGGCCAAAGGATTTTGTCCATCCTGCAGCGATATAACCTCCATCATAAGTTTGTTGCCCTGAGCGGCTTACGTCGGTACTATCTCCACCATAGATACGAGTCCAGATTGTATCACCATCTGCATTGGTTTTTATGAGCCAAACATCTTCAGCACCCGCACCGAATGATTTTGTATCACCAAAGATTATGTATCCACCGTCGGTGGTTTGTTGGACTGAATAGCTGTAGTCCCCGCTTGTCCCTCCATAGATCTTGGTCCAAAGTGTATCGGGTACCTGAGCAAAAATGAGGGAAACACAGAATATACTCATCAAGACCAAAATGTGAACATTCTTACAATGAAAATTCACTTGCTTCCTTTTTGTATATTATACTGACAACTAGCACATCGTCAATAACGCAACAACGGCATCATAGCAGAGAATATCATGTACTGTTATATGTTTTACTTTGAAAAGCAACACCTGTATCAAAATGTCGAGCCAAATTTTGTACAAGTGAAAAGTTTCGGCTTACTCGGAAATGTCAGTTTCAGAGATATCTTAAAATAGGTATGTTAACAATCAAAAAAAAACATCTACCTTGTGGTTACTCGTTTTTTCCTATTATTTTAATAACTAGAACTGGAGACAGACAGCGACGTACCATAGATGTGTCCATTGACACCAACTGAGACTGATTCGGTCCTGACCTCCCTGCAATTTCGTTGGGGAGATAGAAATAGGGTCGTCGTACAACGTCATGAAGTTCAACCTCGGGGGCCGGAGCTCGTATTGATAGCAATAATCCAGAGAAAGGTGTGTTTTGTTACGAGGAGGAATAAATGAAAAAGCTTATAGCAGGCATGTTCGTCTTATTAATTCTTGGCCTCGCGACTAATGGATGGGCTGATGGTGATTATGAACGTATGTGGTGGGGGTACGTGAAGTGTGATGGTGTTGCGGTAGAGAATGCGTATGTTTGGACAGATCCAGAGGGTGGTGATGATTCTACTAACAGTGCTGGATTTTATAATTTGGGTACGTGCGCTGGAATGGTTCCTTATGAGCATTATGACTATATCTGGGCACGAAAAGTCATTCCTGGCAAAGGTCTGCAGGAAGGCTTTTATTACGTTAATGCTATCTTCTATCCAGATAGTCAAAAAGGCCCGATGAATATAGATTTGGTTGATCCGATAGAGAAATAAACCAAGATAGTAAGTTGAGGCAACATATATGATCCATAGCAGGAGCAACCCTGCTCGTGGTATTATGTGGCAGCCGAAAATAGAATTTGTGTCAAGTTTTTTCTAGCTACTGTTTGCAATCAACCACATCTAACCATATATCCACACCTATCCTGATTACCTTGGCGATCGGCTCTGCAAATTTCTTAACCATCTGTAGATCCTTTGCGTTGCTGAGTGTTATGTTCCAGGTGAAATGAGACAACTTTGCTGGCTTTTCATTAGAGACATCGCAAGGTTGTTCTCCCTCTTTTTTCTGCCCAGTATTACATAACTGCAGACATTCCAATGTCAAGCGTTTTTTCTCAGCTCTTTTCCTCCAAATAGCGGCACGGACTAATAGTCCGCAATGGTTCGTCAGTATTCATAAGTTGACAGACAAGTTATATTACATATAATGGTCAAGGGTTGGCACAAATTTGGCACAAGTGCCATGTGCTAAAAAATGCGATTGCCCGCGAAGCCTTGTAAACATTAAGCCGGGATGATGGAATCTGGTAGACATAGCGGACTTAA